>Ga0247798_1000026_pt1 | contig 16750 bp, 14 predicted proteins | sample UWRJS197509C6_FD_179929 | JGI IMG/M metagenome (GOLD analysis project Ga0247798, IMG submission 179929) | Soil microbial communities from Arlington Agricultural Research Station in Wisconsin, United States - UWRJ-S197-509C-6 | ecosystem: Environmental > Terrestrial > Soil > Agricultural land... | reverse complement strand
GCGCCCTCGGGTCCGACGGCAGCTGGTGCGCCTCACCCATGCGTGCGAAGGCGCGCGTCACGACCGGGCGCAGGTCCGCCAGCGCGGCTGGCAGCCGGTCCGGATGCCATTGCTTGGCCAGCTGAAAGAAAGCCACGCGAATGGCGGCCGCATCGGCGCCGCGATCGACGCCGAGCACGTCGTAGAACGTCTCCGGTGGGCTAGTTTCCCACTGCACGATGGCGTCGCGCAGCGCCTGAGCATGAAGCGAAAGGCCGCCGTCGGCTGGTACCACTGCTGCACCGGTCGGTGCGCTGGCCGGCTTGGATGCAGTGCCGGTCCGACCGGTCTGCGTACCTGGGCGCGGTGCCGCCAGCGAGTTGCGCGCTGCGCGCAGACTCGGCGGCGGAACGCTGTTGGGCGTCTCTGGGGGCTCCCCAGCCCCGACCGGCGCGCCAACGGCGGCCGACAGTTCCAATTGACGCGACAGCAGGAGCGCGCACGCGACGCGCTCCACCAGATCTTCCGAGCCCACACCGGACGCCTGCAAAGTCTCCAGCGTAACGGGCTTGATCCTGAGGAAGTCGAGGACGCTGTCCTCTTCGCTCGTCAGGTGGTAGCGCGAAACCGGTGATTCGAAGCGGAGCTTGAGCTCGCGGCCGGCGAGCATCCGACTGAGTGTGGCGCGTCGCTCGCGAGGCAAATGACTCGCCAGGGCACGCCAGACCAGCGGCAACGGCTTCACCCTCCATTGCGGCAGCGGACCGAACGCAGCCAGGTAGTTGGCTTGATAGAGGCCGAAGGCCGTTTCAAGAGGCAAGTCGCAGAGCGCAAGCACCTGCAGGGCCAGGTACTCGCGAAGGGCCACGAAGATGCCGGTCGCGTCGAGGCCACAGTCTTCGGCCAGGCGATTCTCCAGGGGCTGTCCGGCTAGAGCCGCCGCGCGCTCGGCCGAAGCCAGCTGCTCGGCGTCGACCAGCCCCAAGCTGCGCAGCACCTCGGACATGGATGCCATCTCGCTCGCCGGGCGCGCCTTGGCTGGCGCTCCTCCCAAGAACAGCACTGCATGCTTCTGCCCCCCCGGAGCTTGGAGCACGAGCGTGCCTTCCAGCCGTTCGTCGAGAGCTCGCACGAGGATCTCGGCCAATGGCGTCTGCCGAAGGCCGCCTTGCAGGAGCAGGGGGGGAGCTTGGGTCAAGGCGGAAGTATAGCGGATCCCCTCGCCCAGATCCCCCTTCGGCAGAGGTCATCTGCTAGGCTGGGCGCAAAGGTGCCTGGTCCCCGAATTCTCGTCGTCGATGACGAGCCGAACGTGCTCGCCACACTGAAGATGGCACTCTCAGTGGAGGGCTACGAAGTCGACGTGGCCGGCGACCTGACGCTCGCGCGACGCCGGGCGCAGAAGGAAACCTACGCGGCAGCGCTGATCGACGTCGGCCTGCCGGACGGCAGCGGCATCGATCTTTTGCGCGAGCTGCGCGAAGGTCAGGGCGACATCACCTGCATCATGATGAGCGGCCAAGCGACCATTCCAGTGGCCGTCGAAGCCACGTTGCTCGGGGCCCGGGACTTTCTGGAGAAGCCGGTGTCGACGGACCGACTACTCATTTCCTTGCGCAACGGTTTGAGGCTGAGCGCCCTGGAAGAGGAGGCGCTCGTCCTCCGGAATGAACGCGGGGACAGCGACGAATTGCGCGGAAGTTCTGCGCCCATGGTGCATCTGCGCGAGCTGCTTGCGCGCGCTGGTCCGGCGAGCGCCAGCGTGCTTTTGACCGGGGAGCGCGGCACCGGCAAGGAACTCGCCGCCCGAGCGCTGCACCGCGCCTCGGCGCGCGCCAGTAGCCGACTGGAGAAGTTGAATTGCGCTGCAGTCCCGGAAAACCTGATCGAGAGTGAGCTCTTCGGTCATGAGGCTGGGGCCTTCACCGGCGCGACCAAGCGCCGGATCGGAAAGTTCGAACGGGCGCACCGAGGCAGCCTCTTTTTGGACGAAGTGGGCGACATGCCGCTCGCCATGCAGGCGAAGCTCTTGCGCGTGCTGCAGGAGCAAGAGCTCGAGCGCGTGGGTGGCAGCGAGCTCGTCCGCGTCGACGTGCGCGTCATTGCCGCGACCAACCGGGACCTGCCTTCCGAGGTGCGCGCCGGCCGCTTCCGCGCGGATCTGTTGGACCGCCTGAACGTGCTGCCCATCCACCTGCCTCCGCTCCGCGAGCGTCGAGAAGACATTCCCGAGCTCATCCTTGGCTTCCTCGCGTGGGCACGGAAGCGCAACGACCGCCCCCGCGCCCAGATCACACCGCCCGCCCTCGAAGTCCTGGTCTCGGCCCCCTACGAAGGCAACGTCCGCGAGCTCAGGAACCTGATCGAGCGCCTGGTCATCTTGTCGCCTAGCGAGAGCATCGACCGGGACTTCGTACGGAAGTGCCTCGGCCCCGCCGCGCCGCAAAGCGCGGGCCTGTACCGCAGCGAGGCGACCTTCCGTCAGCTGACGGAGGAAGCCGAGGCGACCATCCTGCGGGAGGCACTTGCAGCCCACGGGGGGCAGATGGCGCGTGCCGCGCGCGCCCTGGGCATGGAACGCAGCCATCTTTACAAGAAAACCCGCGCCTTGGGCCTGCGGGGCAGCGAAGGTTCCGGCACTCCAGGCGACCCGGCTGAGGACGACCTTGCGGACGATGGGCTCGCAGGATTGGCCGACGACGACGCGGCGCGGCACGGGACGCGCCCTGAGGTTGAGCGCGGGACGCGCTTGGAAAGCCGCAAGGAGAAGGCAGAAAAGGACGGGGCAGGTTGAAATACCTCATTTCCATCAAATCGGGGCGGTGGTAGGTTTGCCTTGGTCGATGGTCGAAGCTGCCGTTCCCCTGAAAGTCGCGGGACAGACCTATCGGGTCGTGACGAGCGCAGCGCCCGAGGACCTCGCACGACTGGCCAAGGTCGTGGAAGCGGCCCTGCACGACGTCACACCAGGCGGCCGCCAGCCGTCCCCACAGGCTCTGGTTTTGGCCGCCATCAGCCTCGCTCACGAACTCGAGGAAGAGCGAGCGCGGCGCATCGCAGTGGAAGCACGCCACCGCCGCGTGCTCGGCTCGCTCGTCGGTAAGATCGATCGGGTGCTCGAGACGACTCCGCCCGGTGAAGCCACCGCCGCAGAGGAGAGCGAGGTCGTCGTGCGCTCCCGCGGGAGTGGCCGCGTGCTCGACATCAAACGCGGCGAATGATGCGTGCCCTGGCCGCCAGGAGCTGCCAGGTGCTCGCCGCCACCTTGCTGACCGCAGCCTCCGTCCAGGCAGCGCCGCCGGCGCCCGCCGCAAGCAGGGAAGCGCCGCCCCCCGTGCCGCGCCAGACCCTCTGGCCGCACGCGCCCACGCCGGATTGGGACGTTGGACTCACGGCTGGAGTCTGTGGCGTCGGACAGACCGCAGTCTGGCAGGGGACGGAGTTTTGCGGAGCGCTCTTGCTGGACGTGCTGTGGCTGCGGACGACGCGTAAGCACGTGGGCCTGGGCGCGTTTGCGGCCACTGGTACGGCCGGCTTCTACGACTTTCGCGGGTCCGCGGGGCTCAGCCTGCACATTCCCACGGGTCAGTTGCTGTCCTGGGGCCTGCGAGCCGGACCGCTGGTTCACGTGATGGGCGACGCCGCCCTGCCTGGCTTCACGCTTCAAACCGAGTTCGGTGTGCGCGCCCACAATCACAGCGGGCACTACGCCCTCAGCCACGCGCTCGTGCTGGGCTGGGATCAGTCGTTCGGGGACGGCTCGCGGGCAGGCTCCTGCCTGACCATCGCGCTTCGCGTGGACGGGTTCTGGCTGGCGGCGCCCATCGGCATGCTGCTGTAGGGCGAGCCCGAAGCGCGGGATTCAGGCTGCCGCGATTAGGGCGTCGCGTCGGCGCACTTGTCGCAACCATCGGCGCCGTAGAGCGCGCAGCTGTGGGCATAGTCTGCGCCGATCTGAAAGGCGCACGGCGGGAAGGCTTCGAGATCGCAGACACGCAAACAATTACGGCAGACCTCGAGCGGCCACACGAACTCGCCTGCTTCGATCGGGGTCCCGCCGAGGGTGTGTCCGAACAAGCGGATGTGAATGAGGAACTTACCCTCTTCCTCGATCGCGCCATTCGGTACGAGCAGGAGCGACACGGGGGTGCGCCCGGGATCGGCACCGCTCGAAGGCGGGATCGTATCGGACAGCGGCACCGTGAACGCGCCAACGGACGGCGCACCACTCAATCCTTCGATGGTGACCTCAGCCCCCTCGAGGCGGATGTAGCTGGTCTCGGTACGCAAGAGATCGGGATCGCCCAGGGCCTGCAGCTGGTTGGCGGCCGCGACGACGATGCTGTAGCTGGACCCGGTCTCGTTGGCCTCGCCGATGGCGAGATCCAGCGTGCCCGTAGGATAGGAGGGCAGGTCGACCTCGAAGGTGCAGTCCGATTCGGGGTCGAGGTAGAGCGCCCGCTCGATGAAGAAGGAACTCTCGTTCTCCACGCAGCCCGGAGTGAGGGTCGCCAGCGGGACGAGGCTGAGCCCACCCAGTATCAAGGACTTAACGAAGCGCATCACTCCACACTTTCTCGATCCGTTCTCTTCGCAGGCAGAACTCGTCAGCAGACATAAAGGTACCTGCTCCCCCGAAGGCGGACCAATTTTTTCGCGGAAGGTAGCTTGCCTCCATGGTTCGGGCGGCGCTCGCGCAGCGAGTGCGAGCTGTAGGTTCGCCCGGGCTGTCCTGGTTTCGACCGGGCGGGGCGCGCCTGGTTCGCGCACGGCGGGAAGTGCTGCAGCGGCCCATTCTGCCGGCTGAGGTGCTCTCGCAGGGCGGCGCTGGCCAGCGTGTCAGCGGGGCGGATCGGCCAGCTCGGGGGTCCACTGCGCGAGCTGCGAGAGCGGCACGCTGGCCGTGTCCACGCGGCCTACATCGTGGGCGAACACGAACTTCACCGCGTCGCGAGCCCGCTTCTTGTCGAGCCGGAGCAGCGACGAGGCCCGCTCGAGCGCCCCGCGCTCCAGGCGATGGGGAAGCTCGAGATCCGCCAGGAGCCCTGTCACGCGCTCGGTGAGCGCAGCTGGCGTGTGCCCGAGCCGCTCGCCGAGACGAAGCGCCGCGACCAGGCCGAGCGCGACGGCCTCGCCGTGGGTGAGGGCGGTGTAACCCCCAGCCGACTCGAGGGCGTGGCCGATCGTGTGTCCGAGGTTCAGCGTGGCTCGCAAACCTTGCTCGCGTTCGTCCAGCGACACGATGCGCGCTTTCACGCGCACCGAACGCAGCACGACTTCACTCAGGATGTCGCCATCGCGCCGGAGCAGCGCCTCCCGGCGCTGCTCGATCAAGCTCAAAAGCTCCGGATCGCCGATCAGCGCGGTCTTGATCACTTCGCTGAGCGCGCCGCGGAAGGCGCGCTCGGTCTCCGTCTTGAGCACGGACACGTCGCAGATCACGCCGCTCGGCTGCCAAAAGGCGCCAATGGCGTTCTTCGCTTCGTGGAAGTCGACCGCCGTCTTACCCCCCACCGAAGCATCGACCATCGAAAGGAGCGTGGTCGGCACCCCGATCCAGCGTACGCCGCGCATCCAGGTCGCCGCGGCAAAGCCGGTCATGTCGGTGACCACACCGCCCCCCAAGCCAATCAGCACGCCCTGGCGATCGAGCCCGAGCGCAGCTGCGCCTTGAAAGATCGGGCGCAAGCCGTCCAAGGTCTTGTGTTGCTCGCCGGGCGCCAGCAAGACCTCGGTCGATTTACCCCGCAGGCCCGACAGCGCCGCAAGCGCTGGGCCTCCATGCAGGGGTTCGACCGTGGTGTCGCTGACGAGCAGTGCGCCCGACGGCTTTCCGAGCAGTCCGGGCAGTTCACTCTCGACCAGGTGCTCCCCGATCAGCACCGTGTAGGAAGCCGAGCCTGCCGCGACGACGACTGCATTCCGTCGCCAAAGGGCCAGCACCTGCGCCGCGATGTCCTCGCGACTGCGACCGTCGGTGGCCACGCTGCCATGGGCTTCTTGGTAGCCCGCTTGCCGCGTCGCCAAGAGTTCGCTCACGCGCGCAACTGGATCGGCATCGGCGAGCAAGGGGCGCTTTTCCTGCTCGCCTTCCTGCGCCTGCAAGCGACGGACGATCTCGCCCGGAGAGGCGGTGAGCGCGACCAAAGTCGTTCCCGTAAGCGCCTCGATCCGCAGACCACGGTCGAGCAGGGCGCCACCGCCCAGGGCCACGACCAGCGGTTCGCGATCGCGCGCAGCTAGCAGCGTCTGCAGGGCCTCGCGCTCGAGCGCTCGAAAAGCGGGCTCGCCACGCTCCGCAAACAGCTGGCGGACGGTGCGACCGGCTCTCGCTTCGACCAGATCATCGAGATCGACGAAGGGCACGCCAGCGTGCTCCGCCACCAGCCGACCAACCGTGCTCTTGCCGGTTGCCATGAATCCGGTGAGGAAAAGCGGGCGTCTCATGAGGTCGTGTCCGAAAAGGTGGGTGAGGAGATTCGGCCGGTTGGCCATTCACCCCTTGTTTCGGTCCCCACTGGATCCCACCATGTACAACCTATGTCCAGCTGGCCGCCGTCCGCCGTAGGCCGAGTGTCGCTGCTGCTCCTCGCGCAAGCGCTGGCCTGTAGCCGCGAGCCCGCAGAGCAGACGCCCACCCAGGCCTCCGCCCCCCCTCCCGCGCCCAAGCCGGCGATCGTCCCGTGGTTCCAGGGCACGTGGTCCGGCAGCTCGGCGGCGGCGGACCCCCCAGACAGCGCCCCGATCAGCGCGAACCTGACCATCGACGCAGCAGGCAGCATCCTCGGCAGCTCGAGCCTGGATCTGAGTCTGCGGGGTCGGGTCGATGGGGACAGTGCCCGTCTCGAGGCGGAAGGTCCGGCTGGCCACGGGGTCGCAGTTCTTTACCGACAGACTGGCCTACTCCAGGGTGTCCTGCACTACGCTGCAGTCGGCGCCGACCAAGGCAAAAGTGCCCGCCTCACGCTAACTCGTGCCGAGCTGCCATGACGCTCCGGGTGCTTTTGGATCTCTCCCTCGTCTCCTCCCCCACGCTTCCGCGTGGTGTGCGGCGGTATGTGCACCTCTTGGCGCGCGCGCTCATGCAGCGGCGGCAAGACCTCGATCTGGATGTCTTCGCGCTGATCGACGCGCCGCTCTTGCGAGCCCCGCGCCACACTTCCGATCTCACGGCCGCCATCGAGACTTGGGAGACCAGACCAGGAACACCACTCAAGCTGCCGTTCGCTCAGCGCGGCGTTCGCCACCTGACCAAGGTCGCCCGCGCTGCCGGCGCCGAGGTGGTCCACTCACTGCACCCCGAGAGTAGCCCCCGCAGCGCCCTGGCCTGCGCGCGCGTCGTCACCTGCCACCATCTCGACTCGACGGTGGCCGCCACCGAATGGCACGGAGGCCAGAGCCGGGTCGACCTCGATCGCCGCCACTTCCAGCGAGCCGAGCGCATCATCGCCATCAGCCGAGCGACGGCGCAGGAGCTGATCGCCCGACTCGATGTGCCCCGTCACCGCATTAGCGTGGTGCACAACGGTATCGATCCGGACCTGTGGTCAGCGGAACTCCGGCCCGACGACGGCCCACGGCTCGCCGCGCTCGGCCTGCGTGGCGGCCCGTACCTCTTGTGCGTCGGTGCGGTGGACGCGCGCAAGAACGTGGATGGCATCCTGTTTGGCCTCAAGCGAGCACAAGACCTGGTGCAAAATCGCCAGTTGGTCCTGGTTTGGGTGGGGCCGCTCAGCCGGGTCGAGCGCATCGAACTCGATGGACTCTGCAAGAGCCGTGGTCTTGCCCCGTCGGTGATCACCGTGGGGCTCGTGAGCGACGAGGACCTGGCAGCACTGTACCGGCACGCCACCGGACTGGTCTTCGCGTCTCGTCGCGAAGGCTTTGGCTTTCCGGTGGTCGAAGCGATGGCGTCGGGCTGCCCGGTGATCACCTCGAACCGCTCGAGCATGGTCGAGGTCGCGGACGGGGCCGCCGTGATGGTCGACCCGGAGGACACCGGGGCGATCGCCGATGCCATGGTGCTCCTCTATGGCGACGAGGCAGAGCGCGAGCGCTTGCGCCGGGCCGGTCTGGAGCGGGCGGGCCAATTCACGCTCGAACGCATGGTGACTGGAACTGTGACGGCGTACCGCGAAGCGGCCGCGGCCGCGCGTGATTCGTCGCGCAGCGCCCCGCAGTCCATCCCCGCTCAGGATCCCGTTCGCTGACCGAGCTGGCACCGTAGGCACCCGTGGCGTACTTTCGGCCGGCGATGGCAGAAACCGTTGCCAGTCGACTGGGCGAACAGCTAGAGCGCCTGAGCGCGGCCGCTCGCGCTTGCGGACGCGATCCGAGCGAGATCAGGCTCATGGCCGTGTCCAAGCTCCAGCCGGCTTCGGCCATCCTGGAAGCTTACGCCGCTGGGCAGCGTGATTTCGGCGAGAACTACGTGCAAGAGCTCACGCGCAAGGCCGAACAGCTCGCACACCTCGAAGGGCTCCGCTGGCACTTGATCGGCCATTTGCAGTCCAACAAAGCCAAAGCGGTCGCGAACCTCGCCACGTCGGTGCAGACCATCGATTCGGTGCGCCTCGGTCAGGAACTCGGCAAGAGACGACGGCTCGAACCGCCGCTCGACGTGCTGGTCGAGGTCAACGTGTCAGGGGAGGAGAGCAAGAGCGGCTGCATGCCTGTGGACCTCGCCGAAGTGCTCACCGCGGTCGAAGCAGAACCGACCCTGCGCTTGCGTGGCCTCTTGACCGTTCCCCCCGCTTCCGCGGACCCAGCCGCGGCCGGCCCGCATTTCGCGGAACTCCGACGCCTCCGCGATGCGCACGGCGGCAGGGCGCGCTTGCCCGACCTCAGCATCGGCATGAGTGCCGATCTGGAGGTCGCAGTGGCTCACGGCTCCACCTGCGTCCGCATTGGGTCGGCCATCTTCGGGGAGCGCGCTGCTGCCAGGAGCACGCCATGAGTCGCCAGCGTGCGCCGACTGGGGAAACGCTGCTCGAACAGGCCGCGCGGCTCGGCCAGCTCAAGGACGCCCCGAAGCCGCCACTGGCCGAGCGCATGCGCCCGGCAAGCCTCAGTGAGGTACTGGGCCAGGAGCATTTGCTCGGGCCCGGCAAATGGCTCCGTCGCGCGCTCGACGCCGATGCGTTCCCCAGCCTGATCCTGTGGGGGCCTCCTGGCGTCGGCAAGACGTCGATCGCCCGCGTTCTGGCCGAGTCGACCAAGCGCCGTTTCGTTCCCTTCTCGGCGGTGCTCGGCGGCGTGCCAGAGTTGCGCACGCTCCTGGCAGAGGCCGACGAGAGCCGCCGCTTCCGCGGGGTCGGCACGGTGCTCTTCGTCGACGAGATTCACCGCTTCAATCGAGCGCAGCAGGATGCATTCTTGCCCCATGTCGAGCGGGGAACCATCACGCTGGTGGGTGCCACCACCGAAAACCCCGCGTTCGCCCTCAACGCAGCCGTCCTCTCCCGCACGACGGTCGCTCGCCTGGAGCCCCTCGGGCCGAGCCAGCTCCAAACCCTGCTCGAGCGCGCTCTCGGGGATACCGAGCGCGGCCTCGGGCGCCACGATGTCCGCGCATCGCCCCACGCTTTGGCCGCGATGGCCCGCTACGCCGACGGGGACGCCCGCCGTGCGCTCGGACTCCTCGAGCTTGCTGTCGCGCGCACCGTCGCACGGGGCGGAGCGGAGCTGAACGAAGAGCAGCTCGAAGGACTGCTCGATCAAGCGAGTCTGCGCCATGACAAGGCGGGCGACGACCACTTCGACGTCTTGAGCGCCTTCATCAAGAGCATGCGCGGCAGTGATCCCGACGCCGCGGTCTACTACCTGATGCGCATGGTCGAAGCCGGCGAAGACCCGACTCTGCTTTTGCGCCGCATGATCATCTTTGCCAGCGAGGACATCGGCAACGCCGATCCCCGCGCACTACCGCTGGCGATCGCGGCGGACGAGGCCTTCCGGCGGCTCGGACTGCCCGAAGGCCTCTATTCGCTCACACACGCTTGCCTGTTCTTGGCGAGCTGCCCGAAGTCGGGCGCCGTTGGCCCGGCGTTTCGCCAGGCAAAAGCCTTGATTGCAGAGAGCGGAGCCTTGCCCGTGCCCAAGAGGCTCAGAAACGCTCCGAGCGCGCTGGCCAAGGACCTCGGCCATGGCGAAGGCTACCGCTCTCCCCACGAGCACCCGCGCGGGTACCTACCGGGCGAGCACTATTTGCCCGACGCCCTCATCGGCAGGGAAGTCTACCAGCCGACGGAGCAAGGTCTCGAGCGTGCGATCAAGGAGAAGCTCACGGCGATTCGCGCCTCTCGGGGGCATGCAGTGCCCGAGCAGGCAGCGCCCGAGCATGCAGCGCCCGAGCATGCAGCGCCCGAGCATGCAGTGCCCGAGCAGGTCGAGCCCCAGCAAACAAGGCGCACGCCAACCGAGCGCGGACTTCGGGAGTGAGCCGGCCGCACAGCAGGCTTCAGCTCTGGGAGACCCGATCGGGCGGAGCTTCGACCTTGCCCACGTAGGGCAAATTGCGAAACCGCTCACCCCAATCCAGGCCGTAGCCGACGACGAAATCCGGCCCGACCGTGAAACCCGTGTAGTCGGCCTTGACCGGCGAGTTGCCGGACGGCTTCTCCAAAATCGACGCGATGCGAAGGCGCTTCGGCCTGCGGGCCGCCAGGATTTGCATCAGGTAGGCCAGCGTGAGTCCCGTATCGATGATGTCCTCGACCAGTACGACGTCCTTGCCTTCGATCGGTGACGCCAGGTCCTGGGTGATCTTCACCGCGCCGCTCGACTCGGTGCTCATGCCGTAGCTAGCCACGCCGAGGAATTCGACGTTGACGGGTCCCTCGATGGCGCGGGCCAGGTCGGCGGTGAACACGAAGCTGCCCTTGAGCACGCAGAGCAGCGTGATCTCGCCGGGGCCAAGGTCTCGTCGGATCTGGCTGCCGAGTTCGAACACTCGCGCCTGGATGCGCTCGGCGGAGATCAGTGGTGTGATGACCGCACCATCGGTCGGATGCTTCGTGTCGTCGGTCATGCCTGCGAGACTACCAGTCCAGGCGGGGCTTCGAATAGGGCGACGGGCCGGCGGGCCTCCAGCAAAAGCGCTGCTGGCTGCTCACTTGGCCAGCCCCGAACGGGCGAGGGCCGGCGGACCCTCGCTCATCTCGGGAAAGCTCGCAGCCACGTGCGCTGGCCATCGGTCAGCCAGCTGACGGAGCCCAAGCGATCTGTGCGCAATGTGCGCACACCTGCCGCAGCGAGCCGGCCCAGCACCGAAGCGCGAGGATGATCGAAGCGATTGCGGACCCCGCAGGAAATCAGGGCGACTTCCGGGAGCGCAGCGGCCAAGAGCCCCGGTCCGGACGAGGTGTCGCTGCCGTGGTGCGGAACCTTGAGCAGATCCGAGCGCAAGAGCTCCGGGCTCTGTTCGACCAGCCGACGCTCGCCCGCGTGTTCGATGTCTCCGGTCAGGAGCGCCGCGCGCGCCCCGTGGCGGATGTGGAGCACGAGCGAGCGGTCATTTTCCCCGAGCTCGGTCCAGGCCGTCTCGGCGTCGCACGGCACCAGCAACGAGAGTCGAGCTCCGCCGAAGTTGCTGACCCTCGCTGATGCCCGCTCTGCGCAGAGCTCGTCCGTCCCCCGGATGCGCCCCGCCGCGCCGCGGACAGCGCGCATCAGGCGCTCGAGATCGGGGCCACCTCCTCGGCTCGGCCGCAAGAGCCAAAGTTCGTGCACCGGTAGCGCCTCAGCCACGCTAGCCAGACCGAGCAGGTGGTCCGGGTGGGCGTGGCTGAGGATCATGAGGTCGACGTGATGTCGACCGCGGGCGCGTAGGTACGGCAGGAGGACGCGCTCTCCGGTGTCCGGGACCCCGGTGGCAAACCCTCCACCGTCGAGCAGTGCCATCCGCCCATCGGGGAAGTCGATGACGAGGGCGTCGCCTTGGTCGACGTCCAAGGCGGTGATCACGAGGCGTCCGGTCTGCGCCCAGAGTGGGCGCGCGGCGCCCAGGCCTGCAAGCAGCCCGAGGGTGAGACAGGCCCCGAGCAGGCCGAAGCCGCTGCGCAGCCTCCCGATCGCAGGCGACAGCTCCCAGAAGCAGGACCAGAGATGCGGAAAGCAGACGAACACGGCGGTGATGCTCACCCGTTGCCAGACGTCCGGCATCCCCAGTGCGAAGGCCACGCTCTCCTGCCGCGCGCTCCACAGCGCCACCATGCGCACGCCGAGCAGCGCGCCCGAACCCAAGCGAGCCAAACCCGCTTCGAGCGCAGGGCAACCGGGCAAGACAGCGTGCAAGAGGCAGGCGGGCAGGGCCAGCACCTCTCCTAGCGGGCCAGCGACCACGTTGGCCAGAAGTGCCGCCCAAGTCATGTGGCCATCCATCAACGCCAAGACGGGGGCACAGGCGATCGTGGCCGACAAGGTGGCGACGAAGCTCGTCACCACTGCCTTGAGCGGGAAGCGGGTCAATGGGCCCCAACTGGCGCGAGCGGCCAGGGGCTGTCCGATGCCAATCAACCCGGCCGTCGCCAAAGCGGAGAGCAAGAACGACACGTCCGAGCCGGAGAGCGGATCGAGCACGAGGCCGACGAGCAGCGAGCCGCCGAGCGCCGAAGCTCCCCCCAAATGCAAGCCCAGCAGCCGCGCGCCCAGCATGAGCGCCAGCATGTAAGCCGCGCGCCAGGCCGACCCGCTGCCGCCAGCAAAGTCTGCGTAGAGTGGGCTCAGCACCACGCCGACGCCAGCCGAGATGCGGGCGGGGTCGCCCCATCGAACGAGCGGACCCATCCGGACCAAGATCGTCCGCAGGCCACCGACCAGCGCGAGCACGGCGATCACCAGATGCGTGCCCGAAACGGCCAATAGGTGCATGAGCCCGCTTTTGCGGAACGCCGCTCCATCCTCCGGATCGAGATCATTTTCGCCGAGAACCAGCGCGCGACCCAGGGCCGTCGCCCGCTCGGAGTACGTGAGGACGATGCGCTGGCGGACGCGCGAGCGAGCGCGATCGATCCAGGCGGCCAAGCCAACGCCGGGCCTGACCGTCTCAGTCGAAAGTACACGTCCAGCCAGCACAGCCCCCTGGCGCGCCGCGGCATCGAACGGATCGCCGAGTGCTGCGTTACGAAAGAGCCGAAGCGGACCGAGGTCCGCGATCAACTGAAGCTCGTCCCCGCGCGCCAGAGCGCCCGCGCCCGCCGAGGAGAGCCGCACCTTGGTCCCGACGCGCACGGGAGTCTCACCACACGTGCCGCTCCGCACACTCAGCACGAAACCCTCGTCCAGGCCGGCAGGCGTGGACAGGGCCCGCCGCGCCGTCGGGCTCGATGCGACGAGGCCGCGGAGGACGCAGCGGTGGTGCCCCGCATGCACCTGGGCCTGAAGCGACCAGCTCCGCCTAAACTTGCCGCGCGCGCCCTCCGCCGCGACCCCGGAGAGCACGAATGCGACCACGCACACGGCCGCGAGGCGCGCCCCGCGCACCCAACCGCAGAGCCAGATGATCGCCACGACCAAGCACGGCCAAGGCGCGCGAGGGGCCAAGCTTCCGAGCAAGGCGCAGGCGCCCAGGACGACCAGGGGCTCGCCGAAGAGCGAGCGAGAAAGGGGCGAGGCTGCGCGCTGTGACAAGGACCGAACTCCGCACCCGCACTGGTGCAACGGTCGTGCCGAAGCCGGCTCGAGCCACCCGGCTGTCCGAGGTCGCCGCCCCTGCCTGGACGCGCCACTGGCCGAGTCTGCTTGCAGGCGCACGCTAGGCGAGACAAGGTCGACCGGCCCCCGGCGGCCACCCCTCATGATGCACTGGCTGTACTCCCTGCTGCCCTCCACGACGGTGTCCGCTCTTGCCTTGCAGCTGGCCGCCGTCACGGCGCAAGGCGGCGTTTCGCCGCACCCGTTCCAGGAGCCCTTGCCCAGCCGCGAGGTCCGCCTGGCCGGGCCTGCGACGCGCAGTGCCAATCTGTCCCCGGCCGCTTGTCAGCGTCGCTTGCGAGAACTGGACGTCTGGCACGCGGTCGTGCCGGCGGCTGCCACGGCCGGCGTCGCGACGGCCGTCCGCATCGTCGGGCCGATGGGAGACTTGAAGCTCCAAGTGCCGGCCCCCAAGTTTTCCTACGGCACACTGGACTGTCGGCTGGCAGTCCTCCTGCTCGAACTGGCTCCGGAGCTGTCCCGCCAGGGCGTGGTCTCGCTCCGAGTGGACGGATTTTACCGCAAGGGCGCACGCGTCGGCGGCAAGAAGGGCAAGAAGAGCCAGCACGCCTACGGCCTGGCCATCGACCTGGTCACGCTCGAGGTGCGCGATCCTGCGAGCGCCGGGCGGCTCGAGCTCGACGTCGCACGCGACTTTTTTGGCCTGCAAGGAGAACCTCCCTGTGGACCGGACGCACGCCTGCACCCGCCCGAGAACGCGACAAAGGCCGACATCGAGCGCAGCATCCTCTTGCGCAATGTCGTCTGCCGCGTGGCGGCGGGCGGCTGGTTCCACCACGTGCTCACGCCCAACCACGACCGCGCGCACGAGAGTCACCTTCACCTGGACATCAAGCGCGACAGCACCTGGCTGTCCCTCGACTGACGGGCGCACCGTGGCCACGGACAAAACGAGGGCCGACCAGCTGCTGGTCGCGCGAGGGCTGGCCGAATCGCGCGCGCGAGCGCAAGCCCTGGTGCTGGCGGGGCAGGTGTTCACAGGGCCAACCCGCGACGTCCGCGTCGAAAAGGCCGGACAATTGCTGAGTTCTAGCGCCGAGCTCGTGGTGCGTGGCAGCAGCGATTACGTGTCACGCGGCGGCCTCAAGCTGGAAGGGGCATTGCGCGATCTCGCCGTCGACCCGAGCGGACTCGTCGTGGCAGACGTCGGCGCATCGACTGGCGGCTTCACCGACTGCGTGCTCCGACATGGCGCGCGCCAGGTCTATGCCATCGACGTCGGCAAAGGGCAGCTGGCGGCCCGACTCGTCCAGGACCCCCGCGTCATCGTCCTCGACGAAACCAATGCGCGCTACCTCGAGGCCGACGCGGTCGGTGGCGGCGTGGAGCTGGCGGTCGTCGATGCTTCGTTCATCAGCTTGACCAAACTGCTGCCGTCGCTGGCTCGCTTGGTCGCGCCCGGAGGCAGGCTACTCGCCTTGATCAAACCGCAGTTCGAAGTGGGTCGACAGGAAGCCAACCGCGCCCGCGGTGTGATCAAAGACCCGGCTCTGCGCCAGTCGGCGATCGACGGAGTCTTGATCGAGATCCAGAGTGCCGGCTTCGAGGTGCTCGGTGACGCGCCCTGCCAGGTCCCGGGTCCGAAGGGCAACGTCGAACACTTCGCCCTGGCTCGCCGCGGGCCCCGCGCTTAGCCCCGACGCGTCCGCACCCCGCCCGGTGCTCGCGTGTCCCGATCGGCACCGACTCGACGCCGCTCGTTCATCGTCGCGACTCGGAGCGTTCATATTGCGTCCAAGCCCTGGGGTTTGCGCGCCTTTTGTCCACAGAAACCCCAACTTGTCCCCAAGCGCCAGCGTGATGCGACGGGGCATCCGGCTCACCGTCCAGAACTCCGTAGGGTGACGGGCCGCAGCTAGAACGCCAGAACCCAGAGGTCGTAGAGCGCGTGGGTCCACACCGCCGGCGCAAAGCCGCGCAAGTGGTAGATCACCGTGAAGACGAGGCCACACACCGCGCGAAACGCGAACGTGCTGAGCTCGAAAGGATCTCCCATCTCGCCCAAGTAGTGCCAGCCGCTGAAGAGGCATGCGACGGCCAGCGCCCACCCGATGCGGACGACGAAGCGCGTCATGCGCGTGGTCACGTTGAGCAAAAACAGCAGGAGCACCGCGCCCAAGCCGTAGAAGCCCACGCGAAACACCAACTCTTCGTAGAAGCCAGCGCCCAAGGACAGGATGGCTCCGGTGACGCGCGCCCCTGCGTCGCCCAAGCCACCGAGCTCCGTCGCCGAGCTCGACAGCGCCGGCGCGGCGCTCATCAAACCCACCAGGGACCACCCTTCCGTGGACACCAAGAGCAAGAGACGCATGACCGCGTAGCCGGCCACGATCCGCATGACCATGGCGTAGATCAGGCCCTCGGTGCCGAGCCAGGCGAAGCGAGAAGGCTCCAGATGTTTGCCGCGTCCAGCAAGCAAGAGGGGCGTGACGTAGGCAATGCCAATCGCCAAGGTCAGCCCCGCGTAAATCCACATGTCGTAGTCGGCGACCTGCTGCAGGCTGCGCGTCAGCAAGTCGGCAGCATTGCGCACCGGCAGAAACACGACGCCGAGGTGATAGCCAACGAAGACGGGCAGCGTGAGCGCAAGGTCCGTCCACGGGCCCGAGCGCTCGAGCGAGTCCTCTAAAGCCGGGGCGATCGCCATCCAAGCTGCCGTAGCAAAGGCCAGGCCTTCGGGCCCAATTTCCAGCCCAGCCCAGCCCAGCCTGGCCAAGCGAGCGAGCAGCCGCCCGCCGACCCTCGCCGCGGCTCAGGCCGGCTTCAGGTGGTAAACGAGCCAGATGACGCCCGCCACCCAGGCAAGCGCAATGGCGACCATCGGCCCATCACTGACCATCTCCTGCGTCGGGCTCTCGGCCCGCGGGCGGTTCTTCACGATGTGCAAGAAACGCAGCACCCCGAGCACACCGAAGGCCGTAGTGGGCCAGAGGTGGTTGACCCCAAAGAACTTCAGGGTCGCCGGATCCAAGGTGTACGTGAGGTAGGTGCCCAAGGTCAGGGCTGCCGTGATGCCGAGCGCCCAGTCGAGGCCTCGCTCCGTATAGGATTCGAGCGC
>Ga0247798_1000025_pt1 | contig 16971 bp, 15 predicted proteins | sample UWRJS197509C6_FD_179929 | JGI IMG/M metagenome (GOLD analysis project Ga0247798, IMG submission 179929) | Soil microbial communities from Arlington Agricultural Research Station in Wisconsin, United States - UWRJ-S197-509C-6 | ecosystem: Environmental > Terrestrial > Soil > Agricultural land... | reverse complement strand
GAAGCCATAGACGTTCGGGAAGCCGATGAAGTTCATGATCCAGAGGTCGAGGTCGGTCCAGATCAGGTTCTGGTTCGACACCGCGAGCCCGGTGATGATGCGCGAGCCGATCGGGATGCGGAAGTTGCGCGCGAGGTTCTCTTCGGTCGGAGTCCAATCGAAGAAGTTGCCGCTGTCCGACCACTGCACCAGCATCGGGTCCTGCAGCACTCCGACCTGCTCCGCGATCGTCGAGCCGTACGCCACCAGGATCTGCGCCGACGTCGACACGAACATGCCGCGGTTGAAGATCGGACCCGAGGAGATCAGCGACATATTCTGGAAGCCACCGGTGGGGTCCCAGTAATAGATGCCGCCGTCCTTGGGGCAGGCGAGCAGGATCTGGCCCCAGTTGTCGAGCGTCCAGTCCTCGGCCGTGATCGGAGCCCCTGTCTGAACCGTCCCGGCCGTGCCGGTGCCGTACCCACCGAGGCCGTAGCCACCGATGCCGTATCCGACGCCGGCCGGCGGCGGTCCCAGCGCGATGTAATAGACCAACTCAGCGTCGCCGCCGTTCATCGAGAAGGGGCCCGTGGCGTTGGCCTGCGTATTGCTCGGGATGACGAAATTATCGGCGCTACTGACGCTGCTGACGTTGTAGAGGCCCTCGATGGTGACGCCATTCCCGGTGGTTGGAATCGGGAACACTATTGTGTTCTCGGGGGCCACGACAGACAGCCCGTGATCCTCGAACGTCACCCCTATGTTGGCACTGCCTGACGTGGTTCCGAAAACCGGCACCGCGCCGCCATTGTTAACTGTGGCCGTGGCATTCGTCGCCGCCCTGATGGTGTAGCTGTCGGAACCGGTGACAGTCTCGATCGGATAGAGCCCGGAGAGGATGATGCCGCCGACCGAGATCGGCGTGTTGAAGTAGACCGAATCGAACGCGGTGACCGTGTTGATGTTTGGATCCTGCACCTCCACAAGAGGGGACCCGTTCACGGTGCTGAAATCCGGCGCAAAGTCCGACACCAGCGTCTGCGGGGTAAGATCGCGCAGCTGCTGCGGCGTACCGCGAGCGCCGGTTATGACGGCCAACTGCGACGTGGTGCCGAGCGCGAGGCGCTTGGTCTGGTTCAGATCCTGCCACGCATGCAGCGCGCGCGGGATGCCACCCACCGACAACGGATAGAAATTCGCCCAGCCGCCATACTTCTGCGCCAGCCCATCGCGGTACCGGATAAGCTGAGTTTGCGAATAGCCAGCCTCGTTCGCTGTAGGCGTGCGTTCGAAATTCAGGCCGGGAACGAGTTTTACTGCGCCAAAAGGCATCGTTCGCCTTTCAGGTTTTGATAGCCCAGATACCCGAGACCTGCGCCGGCGGGACATTCGAGAATATCTGGCTGACACCGCCCTGCGGGACTCCGGTAAATGCTTGACCGGGAACGGTGAATTGAACCGTCTGGTTCACGCCCCCAGACGAAGAATTGTTGATAAAATCGCAGACCTGGGCACCCGCCCCTCCGTTGCCGGTGCGCCAATACAGAGTGAATTGCGCTACACTGTTAGTGCCGGCCGGCGTGTAAGGGGGGAGGTTGGGAGTCGCCAATTGGCTCGATTGCGCTGTCGAACCGTTGACGGCCCCCATGGACTGGCCGTTGAGTCCGCTGCCGGCCGTGGTGATACGAGCACCAGTGCGGTCGTAGGCCAAAGGAAAACGGCCAGATAAATCAGGAATCCCGAATGTTGTAATGCCGTTGCCGCCAAACGCACCACCCATTCGCGCTCCCAGCGCTGGGTAATCACTCACATTGTAGGCCAGCGTCGTGCCATCGGCGGGCAGAAATGGCTGTTTGGTGCATGACGCAACCCAGCGCGGCAAGCTCGATATGCCAGCCCAGAACTCCATGTCCCCCGTTTTTCCTAGATCGGTGAACCTTACGTTCAAGCCGTCGCAGTAGATCGTTACGACCGACCCGGTCGGAAGCGCAATGATCTCTCCAGCACCAGCCGCGCGCAACTGGGTGACGAAGGCCCCTGGACTCACAGCAGAGTAGTCTACGACATAGACCCCAGGCAGCGGCAGCGTTACCAGCACGTCGGCGGTGAGTGTCCCGGTGAATTTAAGAACTCGGTTCTGGGATTGCGTTGGGCCGGGGCTCGGGGTGGCGGTGAACCCAGCTGGCGCGGTGAGCGTGACAGGAACGTTGCTCAAAGGTAGCGTCTGCACGCCGCCGATCAGGCCGTCAAGCGCCACCATGTTCGGGTTGACGTCATCCTCGCCCCAAGTGTCGACGTCGGCGCCGGTGAGTGGGACGATGATGCCGAGATTGACGGTTACTGGATTGACCACGATCAGGACCTCGGCGGCGTTGCGATTGGATCAGGCTCTTTCGACGACCAAGACTGGGAGCCGAACTTCTTTCTGAACTCCTCCTTTTGGGCGGAGGCCAGAAGCTTCTGCAAGTGCGTTTCCCAGTTCACGCCGGCCTGCGGGTTGTCGGCCGCCGCGCCGAAGTTCAACTGATAGCCCGCTGCATACACCAAAGCAGCAGCCATGAACACATCGGGCAAGTAATCGGTCAGGAAGGTGTTCGGATTGGAGACTGACAACGGCGCCGGGCGGATGGTGCCGACCACCTCGACGGTGTAGGCGGCATCGGGCCACGAGCCCAGAACCCAGTTCTGCTGGCTGATCGGGGCAAACAGCGACGGCACACCGGCACCGACCGCAGATCCATAGACCGCATCGAGGTATTCTTTCGACACCGGCAGCATCGGATTGCGCGTTCCGACATCTGGATCAGTGACGCCAGCCGGCGTGATCACGTTCATCTGCTCAACGACCACGAATCTGCCTGTGGTGGTCGGCAGGACGAAGTTACGATTGTTCGCCGCCAGCACGCCGGTGGCGCGCACGATCGTCGACAGCAGATCAAGCTCTCGATAGATGCGCTGCTCCGCATCGTCGATGATGCTTGGCAATGCCGCGTCGAAATTCGGGTCCCCGATCGGGACCACAATCATATTGGCCAGCGACGAGACGAAAGTGGTGTAGTTTAGGGCCATCCGCCACCTACATCCGGGTCATGAACGAAAGCGTATTATTCTGCGCCGTATCAAAGGTGGCCGTCGTACCATCGGTGAACTCCATCGCTGCAATGAAGTGATAGCCGATCGAGAATGTATCGGAATACGGGATGCCGGCGCCGGCCGACATGGGGGCCGCCGCCACCGTCGTAAACGGGATTGAAGTGGTCAGGAGAAGAACATCGATACCGATACCCCACCCGATAGCCGCCCCAGCCGATGAGGCGGTGCTGCCACGAGCAACATAGGACGCCGTGAAAGCATCCTCCTGCAACCCGACCACCGCATTGATTTGGTTTGCCGTGCTGCCTCGGGCCTGCCTGCCCAAGCTGTTGGTGGTGTACGTGACCCCGTTATCGACGCTTCTTGCCGAAGTAAGGACCCGATTATAGGCATTCCATACATTCAGGAATGCGCCCACGCCGCCCGAGCCGGCGCCGCCGATAATCCAGTCCAGCTGCGATGACGCATTGCTGCGCGTGGTCCCGACATAGGTGCACCGCTGAATTGCGCAGGCGTTGGTGATTGCAACACTATTCAGAAGAACGCCGTTGACCATCGTCAGCGCCGTGCCGGCCGACCGCGCCGTATCGCTGGTCCAGTCCGGGCCGTGGCTGAGCCTCAAGGTTCCTCCGTCGCTCCAGACGAACCAGTCGTTAATCTTTGAGGCGCCGATCGCCGAGGGGTTTTTGGCCGTATCGGTGGTTGCTACGGATATTTCGGAGAATGCCGTAGGCACCATGCTGGTGCCGTTATAGATCGGGATCAGGTTGCCGGCATATGGCGTGTAATAAATTGTCGTCTTGGCGCTCTGGGTGGTCGTCATCACCGGCGTCGCGCTCTGCAACGTAACGCGCCCCTGAGGGGTGATCGTTGCATTGACGCCGAGCGTTCCGGTCGTTGTGATGGGTCCGCCAGTCAGAATCCCGGATGTCGACACCGTGCTCACGGTACCAGCGCTGCCCCATGCCGGGGTGGTGGCGCCCATTGTCAGAACCTGACCGTTGGTGCCAGGAGCGAGCACAGTCCAGTTACCGGCCGCGCGGTAAAGGATGTTGCCCTGGGTCGCCCCGATGATGTCGAGGATTAGGGTGGGCGTCGTCGCGCTAGGCGCAAGCGCGCCGCCAGAGACGTTCGCAAGGACGGTGTTGTTGGCGATGGTGTTGAGAGAGACCGTACAGGTGGTGGTGCATGTCGCTCCAGACGAGAACAATATTCCCGTTCCTGAGGTCAATGTCGTGACCGTGCCCGTACCGGTAACCGTCGTCCATGCGGGGTTAGCTGCTGGGCCGCCGGACGCCAGCACCTGACCTGAAGTGCCGGGCGACAACGCCACCCACGCCGACGCATTGCGATAGAGCACCTGCCCCTGCGTCGACCCGATGAAGTCCAGAACCTGCGACGCCGACAGCGCCGACGGGATCGATGTGCCGCCCGAATTGTTGCCCAGGATCGACTGGTTGCTGATCGACGGGAACTGCGCCAGCGAGAGGCTGCCGGAAATGTCGGTGAAGGCTGGCTGCGAGGTGCTGGGGACACCCAGCGTCGAGATCGAATTGATCCAGCGGCTCGCGGTCGACGTCAGGCTCTGGATACAGCCAAGCGACGCTGGGCCTGGATTCGGGCATTGCGCTGCCGATACCGTGCCGGCGATGTCCGTGAAGTTGGGCTGGGAAGCCGTGGGGACGCCGCTGGTGCTGATCTGCCGGATCCACTGGCTCGACACCGCCGCAAACGACTGGACGCCGCCCAGCGTGCTCGCAGACGGATTGGGGAGGTCGGCACCGACAAGGGCCCGGAAGGTCGGCGTCGCCGCGGCGCCCGATCCGGGACCCGCCCAGACCAGATTGGCAGCCTGCGTCGCCAGCGTTGCCGTCAGCGTTCCGCTCAGGGTGACCGGGCTACCCGAGACCGAGAATATCCCCGGCATGGACAAGCCCACCGACTGCACGGTGCCGCCGGCGACACTTGCCTGCCAGGAGGTATTACCGGAGCCGTCGGTAACCAGGACAAAGCCGGCCGAGCCATTGGTGCTCGGGAACTGGAAGATGGCGCCACCGGCCGCCGCAGGCACCCGCAACGTCACCGAGCCCGACGACGAGCCGTTCAGCGTGATCGCGCCGCCGACCGAGCCGTTGACGCCGAGCGACGGGTTGGGAGATGCCGCCCATCCTCCTGCGCCGCGCTGCAGGACACGCCCCTGCGCGCTGCCCATTGCCCGATCGAGCAGCGACGTCACCGTGCCGAGGCTTGGCAGAGCCGTTGCCGCTCCAGCGTTGCCGCAAACCGCGCCAGAAACACCCTGCCCGCCGCAGCCCGACTGCGCCGCGGCGCCAGTCGTGAACAGGGCCAGAAGCCCGGCGGCGACCAGCGCCCTGAAATTACGTGCCATAAAAACCATCCGGGAGCGGGTTGAACCAGTAGAATCCGTAAGGATTATTAATCACCACTTGGGTGAGACCATCGAGCATTTCCCCGCCGGAGAACGTCACGGTGATCGGGTTGACGTCGGCGTCCCCCTTGGCATCCTTGACCAGAATAGGCTGGCCGTAGGAAGCCCCGGGCAGCAGCAGCACCGAGGTGGCCGAACCGACGGTCTTCTTGATCAGGATCCGGGTGTCTGTGTTGATCGAATTGTACGAGGCACCGGCCAGGATGATCTTGTTCGCGTAGGCGGCGACGCCGATCAGAACCGCCATATCGGCAGCGCTGATCGAATAGTTGACGCCCTGATCCTCGTTGCCGGGGGACACCACCTCGAACAGCGCCGTTGGATCGACACCACCTGGGTAGGTCGGCAGATCGGTCATCTGCCCGCCGTTGAACGTGTTGATTAGTGCGCTCGGAACGACCATCTGCTACCCCTCGAAATACTTGGACGCCTGGAGCGAGCGCGAGCACGACGAGCGCTGCAGATAGCGCGGCTGGCCGCCCTGCATCAGGCGCGGCCAGATCTCATCGATCGCATACTGCTCCGGCAACGCTCCGCGCAACGGCTCTGGATCTGGCGAGAGGATGATGGTGCCGAGCTGGCGCTGGGGTTCGTCGAGGCAGACGTCGCACACGAAGATGTTGAGCGGCATCAGCTTCAGGCCGCGCCAGTCGCTCTGGTTCTCCAACTTGTACAGGTTTGTGATGAATCCACACCGTTGGCACGAGGACCATCCAGCGGGCGACCTCGGGTTAGTGCGAGCCTTTTTGGGATGTGGTCGCCAAGCCATGCGGATCCGACCTATTCGACAAATCTAAACGCCTTGCCGCCGGTCCTTCCGTTGCGCCGGATGGATGCTGACACTGATTCTACGCAGCGGCCGATCGCGCGGGCCGCATCACTGATGCTCTCATACACGACATTGTCGTCGAGGCATATCACGCGCTTGCTGTTTTTCAAAACACCGCGCAGCCGCGCCTCGTTCTGTTTCTTGCGACCCTCAGCCGACATACCACGCTTAACCACCGGAGATTGCCCCACGAAGGTAAAGGAAAATCCAGATACCGACCTGCCGCCACCTCGGCATAAAGCACCGACCGTGCCCGGCTTAAGTCCATAGGCGGCACCGGCCGATTTGACATCTGGATATGAGGTGCCATCCGAAACACACAGAACAGGCTTCCTCCTCCCCTCTTGAGATCGCCTGATCTGCTTTTCCTTTCTGGTCAGGAGCCATTGGATGCGGGAGTCGCATTCCTCGCGGCTCATTGGCGCCTTGGAAAAATGGAAAGATAGACCGCCCTTTGTCGTGGCCTGCCCACCTTCGGCGACACTCCTGATATTGCTGTGAGTGATGCCGTACGCCTCAGCGGCATCTTTGCAGGAAGCATAAAATTTACCGTCGTTCAGACACACAACAGAGCGGTGTCGCTTTTCTCTCAGAACCTGCAGTCGGACTGCATTGCTGGCCCGGTGAGCTGGCGACAGTTTCTTACCGCGCGCAGCTATCGACATTTTCTCCAGCCACTCCTTGGTTCGAGGGAGACCTATTAGGCCACGGCCTCCAGCGGTTATGTTATATTCAGGCTTCATTTCGGCAATAAGCCTGATCTCCTCCCGCATGACATCGTCTATCGAGACAGAGCGGAAAACGACTTCCCAGACAAATGAGGTCTCGCCGTATTTTCTGATAGCGGCGTTGAATACCCTGCAGTATGGCCGCTTGGCTTTAGCGTCGCTGAAGTGCTTCCTGCGACGGTGCGGGATATCGTGCTTAGTTGCCCCAATGTAGCGGTGGCCGTTAATAGAATTGGTGGCAATATAGACGATGGGCACAGGCTTCTCGCGCGATTATCTCCTGTAATAATTACTTATGGTCGGCGCCAATGTCAAAGGCACATTTTCGGTGTCCTGTGTCGCCGCAATCGTCCACGCCTCGACGGCATCGGCCTTGCGCATCTTCTCCATCTCCGGCGTCGAGAACGGCCGGGACAGCCGATGCGCGAGGCCGGCGACGAGCCAGTCGGTCCAGCGATACGGGATGTCCGGCGTCTCGCCGCCTGGGAGGTTGGCATCCTCCATCTGCGTGCAGCGGTAATAGCTCAAGGTCCAGCCGGTCTGGTTCGGCACCGGCCAGATCGTGATGGTCGGCGCGATCTGCCGGTCGAACCAGTAGGTGGTCGGCCGCCCCGGCGCCGCCTTGTTGTTGATCGAGGCGTACTCGGTCCGGCTCATCGGGGTGATGAAGAGGTCGTTGTCCTGCGGGTTGGTGATCCATGCGTCCAAGATCATCACGGTGCGCGATTGGACCGCGTAGGTGTCGACGCCCACCAGCAGCGGGACATTATGGACAAGATCGACCTTCCAGAGATTGACCTGCCGATTCGCGGCCTCAGACAGCAGGAAGTTCAACTCGCGGCGCGCGGTGACCATGTGGTGCTGCAGCAGCGACGGCGGGAAGATCTTGATCCGCTCGAATGCCGCCAGCACGACCTCTCCATTGGAGATCGAGAAATCGTATGTTCCGCTTGAAGCCACATCACCCTCCCGCGCCCGCGGAACTCATAGCAGCATTACGCTGCATTCTCCAGCCACATCGGTGGTTAGTGGTTGAAAGCGATGTACGCTGCCCACTGCGGCGGGGTCGCAGCGGCATAGACATTCTCCAGCACAGGCCAAACGCTTCGTGATGGTACCGGACCTCCGACCAGATAATTTGACGGAAACTCTCCGCCAGCGTCAACAAAGAGCTTGTAGTTGGATGCCGGTGAGATATTTCCGTAGGTGTAGCCCTGAAGGTTGGGCGAGTATTTCCCGGCAGTCCTGATGTTGTTGCTGTAGTTTTGTGAGTTCGAGTAGACGGCCAGACCGCCCGACGTGTAGGTTGAAAACGCGCTGCTATTGACGTCCAACTTGATATGCGTACTGTCCGGCACGCTCAAAATGAACCAAGCCTCCTGCGCAGTGACGCTCGATCCAACCGAATTGAACGTGATGGGCGAGCCGCCGCGCGTCGCGGAAATCTGGAACGGATTTCCGGCGCTGACAACATAGTACGGGATGGACTGGTCTACTGCACCGGGGCCATTCTGTATTTTGGTGTCGTAAGTCAGTTCGTTTGGCAGCGTGCCGTAGAAGTAAACCGCTTGGTTCAATATCAACGTGTTGCTGCCGTTGATATTGGCCGAGCCGCCGCCGGCGAACGTCACGGGCTCGGCAAAGGGATTGTTCAACTGCGTCATCCCACTCACAGCGCCTGTCGGCGGTATGACGATCACCATGCCGGCAACACCGGGGTTCCCCGTTATCAACTCCAACTCGGCATTGTTGCATGTCGCCGCCAGCGTCAGAACGCACCCTGTCGCGTCCTTTGTCGCTCCAGTGATCGTTGACCACCATGACGTGTTGGTCGGGAAGCCTGCGACACCATTCAAGAGGTCAGGCGACCAGCACCCTTCGTAGCCGCACATCTTATTGACGCTATAGCCCGCAGCCCAGGATTTCCACGCGCCGTAGTAAATTGCCAACTGAGCAAGATTGAAATTCCCATCGGCGGCGCCCGTCAGCGTATCGACATACGCCGCAGCCACGACAGCCTGCGCCGATGGATTGCCTCTGTTCGTAGCCGAATAAGAAAATCCTTTTTGGAGATCATCAATTTTATATCGATCGCTAGGCGCATTGTAGTTCGCGCACGCAACATGCGATGTGACTAAGTTCGCCGCGGTCTTCGTGAAGGTGATAGTCCCCCATGCGCCACTCAGGGGTGATTGAGCCGGCGCGGCTTGTGCAATATACTTCGATGCCGCCATGCGCTCGTTACTGGCCGACGTTGGTAATGAGCCAGTCTGCACGCCACAAACAAGATGATAGCTCGTGCCGAGACCGCCCCCGAGTATTGCCGCGCAGATTTGTCCAAGCGTCGCCTGAGCCTTGCCATACCAATCGTGGTAGTTACCGCCTGACCATTCAATGGCCGACTTCGCAACGGCGTATCCTGTCTGGTAAAACCCGGCACCATTATTCCAAAGCTCGTTTGGCCCTTCAAATCGAGGGATCATCCACGGCGCGTTCGCCTGAATGTAGGTCTTGGTATAGTCAACAAGGCGCGGCATGTAATCCGTCGCCGGATCAATCGATAGGTAAGGCGCAATGAACCATGGATGCGCCCCGACCTCTTTGCAGAGCTGCAACATAAGTTCTGGCGGTGCCGCATTGTCGATACCCGCGCTGCCCTCTGCGGCCCCTCCTTGCTTGATCCACGCGGCTAAGGTCGCGTCATAAACCAGAGTTGCCAAGCTTTTGAAAGTGCCGCCCTCGGGATACGAGTCTGAGCCGATGGAGAGCGGCCCCGAATATGCATTGAGCATATTGATGGCGCTAGTTGATCCGCCAGTGCCAATTCTGAGCGAGCATGTGCCTGACTGGACGGCACTTGCGTTGATCAGGACGTGGATCGTATCACCTTGCTTGGGTGCGTCACCATTGACCCACGCCGTGCCGTCTGACGAATGTATGGCAGGCACCGCCGCAGTCGAATAGGCATTCGCCGCCATCGAAGTAATGCCCGCGTAAAGATCACTGCGGAGCTGGTACCCGGCATAGAACGCATAGTTAATCGGCTTCCGAGTATCCCACGTCGTGATGTTGTTCGTGTTTTTGCTTTGCCAGTTCAAGAACCGGATGGCGCCAAAGTTGGCCTCGATCAGCCGTTGCTTGAACTTTTGCCCGAACACGTTCCCGGCCTGTAGCAGCGCCGCGTCATCAGCATGAAAAATTTTCACGTTGTTGATATAGTCGGACGAACTCCCCATCGACATGATACGGAAAACGAGCGCCGCAACTCCTGACGCAATCGTGCAGGAGAAGAAGCCGGAGTCCACCCCGCTGGAGCTAGAGGTGCTGCCGCCGTCTGCCGTCATCGCCGCCGATGTCACAGTCTGACTCTTGCTAACCCGGTACGTCGTCGAAGTTAGCTGCGCCATGACAATGGTGTTCGGGAGAACTAGGTTCCCCGAGTTCGTCTGCACCCGTTCACCGTACTGGAAGGCACCACCAGTGATCGAACCGGGGATCGTGAGCACATCGCCAGCAATCGAGCCCGTGAACGTTTTTGACGTGAGCTGCGATCCGCCACCGCCAGCCAATATCGACCCCGTGCCATCCCACGTAATGCACCAGCTTCCGGGGCGCTCCGCTTGCGTCGGAATGATAATCGACCAATCTACGCTACCAAAGGAAAAGGCCGCAGCAGTGTTTGGCCAACCCAGACTGTCAAACATATCTGGTAGAGGTGGGGCGTTGGCATTATTCAGCGTCCAGGATGCCGCTTCCTTGAACTGGTTCAGAAAAGGAAACTCGCTGTTCGCCAGAAAGTTGGTGTTGGTCTGGGAACGGCCACCGTTAAAGCCGGACGACGCGGAACCTCCGCGTGGAAATCTGGCCTCTGCAAGGTGCGGCGCGCCAAGTAACAATGCTGAGAGGCTAACCCCGACAAACGAACGGCGGCTCAGAAGCATGATGCACCAGCCGCGGCCATGTGGGTATTGATGTCAGTGTGAAACAGCACAGCGTTCGCGCCAGTTGGCCCGCTGCCGAACGCAACCGCCCCAATGTTGTCGTCTGAAAAGAATTCACCTCCCGCGCCGATGTTCCCTGCCCCAACGTAGAACGAAATCGCATAAGTGGCACCAGAGGTCGCAGCGCTCGTATTGAGAGAAGTCGAATTGGCATTCCTGTATAGATTTGTGGTTGTCGAGGCCGTTCTTGATGTGGTCCAAAGCCCCCGCGCGGTACCGACCCCAGAGGCGAATTGATCAAAACTATTACCGCTAACATTCAGCGGATAAATTATGCTATCCCCCGCAGCATATGGGAAGAACCTTGAAGTGTTACCTGTGCTTATAGTGTCAGTTGCTCCCACAGCTTCTTTGTTCGCGGACGCCGTTCGATTATTGAGTACGCAAACTGTGACCGCTGCGCTGTTCTGTAGGAAATTGGTCCCGCCATTATTTAGGAAATTCGTGTCAACAAAAGATGATGAACCGTTTCCAGTCCAGCCTGTCGTTGCTGCCCAGCTTGAACCACTGTTCGTGACCGCAGATGCCGCCACCAAATCGTAAGTCGCTTGCTGTACATTGTCCGCCGCAAACAGCCAGATGCGGTCCTTCGTGGCGAAAAGGTTCGTACCTGAATGCGGCCCGCCGTTTCCCTTCAGGTTGTTTACGAGGTCGCAGACCTGAGTTTCTTTCGTGCCGCTTACTGACCCGCCCGCTCCGACCACCGCCGCCTTCCACGCGATGACATTGGCGTCAGCGCAGCCGCCGCCAGACGACGGTTTCCCGGCACCAAGAAGCGTCATTGGGCCAGAGATTACCGGATAAGCCGACATCGACAGTATCGCGGCCAGAAGAACACCGAAAATAAAACGCCTCACAGGGCGACCTCCTTACGGCGTCGCCGTGACAATGTAGCCCGATACTTGGACCGCCTGTGAATTGATCAGGCAGATATCGTTGGCATTGACCGTGGTGCCGGCGATCGCGAAGTTGCCGTTGCCGCCTACGAAGCCCGCCTGGGCGGTCAGGTTCGGGCCGGTGGCCGCGGTTGCGCCGCCGATCAAGCCGAGCGTGGATGTGCCGCATGTCGTCCCCGACCCCTGCACGATGCCGACGTTGGTGGTGCCGGCCGCCATAAGCATCATCGAGCAGATGTAGGTGCGCTTCGCGGATGTTCCGGCCACGATAACCGAGGTTGCAGCCGTGGATATCGAGATCGGCGTGGTGACATGCGCCACAACTTCGCACGGATCATAGACCCGGCTATTGGTGCCGTCGGTAGCCTTGGCGAAGATGGGGTTGGTGGCGGACAGGACCGCGTTGCCCTGCAACAGGTTCGAATAGATGCCGTTGGTGGCGGACATGATCGAGCCGCCCGAGAACAGCCCCACGCCGCCGATCGAAACCGTCGATGCTTGGGTCGGCAGCGGCAAGCCTGCCGCGGTGTTGAGATACTTGGCCAGAGAGATCAGCGAGCAGGTACCGGTTGCCGTACCGCAAGCCGCATCAGCCTGCGCACCGAGGTCGACCATGGCACCTGAGGCAATGGAGCCCGAGGCGAACGAACCCGAGGCGATCTGCCCGGACCCGGTCCGCACAAACAGGCCGTTGGAGGCGCTATTGGCCGCGCCGAGGACCTGGGTGATGTTGGCCGGCACGGTGTTGTTCGGCGAGATCGCGACCACCAGGGCCGGATCAGCCGCTACCGCCGCGGTCGAGGCCGCCTTGACCACGGTGGCCGTGGTGGCGTCCGTCAGCCGCGTGAACGACGGGTTCGTCGCCGACAACACGGCGTTGCCCTGCAGGACGTTCGCGAAGATTCCGTTGGTGGCGGAGAGCGCGGCGTTGCCCTGCAAGATGTTGCTGAACAGACCGTTGGTGGCGCTGATCGCGCTGCCCAGCACCTGGGTGATGTTCATCGCCGGCGTTTCGGCGCCGGTCGCGATATAGACCGCGGCGCGCGGCGAGAGCGACACTGCGCCCTGCTGGCCGTTAGTGAGCGTCTTCTGGGTGGTGTCGAACTGGCCGCCCAGCAGCACGCCCTTGGTCGCGGTCGCCGCTCCGGCTGCGATCGGGGTAGACAGGTTCGTGAGATCGACCACCGCACCGGACGCCAGCGCGCCCGACAGGATCGATCCGGAAACGAAGGCGCCAGCCGAGACCGCACCGGCCGCGATCGAACCGGCCGAGTAGGCACCGGATGCCACAGCTCCGGAGACCATCGTCACCGCACCACCGCCGCCACCGCCGCCAGCGCCACCGCCGCCGAATGCGGTACCGAGCCCGGCGCCGCCGGCGAGGCCGACCACGTTCGAGGCCACGCCCGTTTGGTTGATACAGGCCGCCGTCGTGTTGGAACCGACGGTGTAGTAGACCGTGGCGCCGCCGCGCACGATCAGCTTGTTGGTGGTCGCCGTCGAGGCGCCCGCGGTCAGCACGCACGAGACATCGATCGTCGACAGGTTCTGGAACGCCACCACCTCGCCCGCAGGGAGGGCTGTGGAGGCGCTGGAGGCCGCTGTCGCGGTCAGGGTCGTGTAGTTGCCGTTCGGCGTAAAGCCCGCCAGCGTGGCCGAGAACGAGCCTGTGATGGGCAATGGCGCCGATGCCGTGACCGGAACGCAGCTCGTCGGGGTAACCGGGATACAGAGTTTGACGGTCGCCGGGCTCTGCGCCAACGCCGGGCTGGACAGCGCGAGCGCCGCAGCAACGAGAAATGCCCCTAGAAATTTCATCGGTGTTTCCTCAGTTGCTGGACATGCCCTGGAGCATCGTCATCTTCAGGCTGCCGGTCAGGGACGCGATGACAATGCGGACCCGGGCGATCGGTGTGGAGAAGTTGGTCTCCGCGGTCGCGGCGGTGCCGAGCGGGATGTCGTTGGAATCGAGCCACGTCGCATCAGCGTCCGTCAGCAGCGGATCGTCGAGCACGTCATAGCTATACTGGAGGGAATAGGCTGCCGGGCCGCCGACCAAGACAACGCCGATGTTCACGTTGAACGGGGCGATCGAGGGATCGCAATTCCACGACTGCTTGGTGCCGGTGGTGGTGTAGGTCTCGGTGCGCTGCAGTGGCATAGCGATCCTCTTTTCAGGCCGCTATTCGCCGTCCAGCTTAATGCTCGGGAACTTGCGGCGCACCTTCTCTCGAATCTTCTGCTTCAGATCCAGGTCGGCGAACTGGCTCGCCCTGGCCAATGCATTCCTTGCGTGGCTGGCGTCGTTTATCGGGTAGGAGCGATTCGGCCCGGCGAAGTCTCCCGCCGGCAGCGCGCGCCTATCCGATAACGTCAGCCGAGCCACGGCTCAGCCTCGGGCCTTGCGCGCCGACGAGAACGGGTTCTTGTCGGAGCCGACGGCACCACCGCTCGCGCGGCGCGGCTTGTCCATGCGGGCCTTCGCCAGTCCGCCCTCGGGGCCGCAAACCTTGCCGCCCTTCTTGCGCGCCCGCGCCTCTTTGAAGACGTTCGGGTTGCCGGAGACCTTCATTACCTTCGCAGCCATCTCAATAACCTTTCCTCAGTCAAGCCTTACGGCTGCATCCACGCGGTGGTCTGGACATACTGGATCGTGACACGGGTCTGCCCGGCCGCCGTAGCGCCGACCACCGCGACAGTCGCCACCACGCTCTCGTTGGAGGTGATATTGGCCATAGCCGCCAATTGCGCTGCGGTTGGGGCAACGTTGGAGCGCGCCGTGGCCGTCTTCACGTTGACGCTGGTCACATACTGGGCGCCAAGCGCGGCCGAACCCACGGTAAGACCGGCGCTGCCCGCCGAATCCCATGCCGTAATTGGGTCCACGAAAATGTCGAGAATTTGGGAATACGGCGGCAGCCGGAAAGTGTAGCTGACGTTGGTGTCGGCACCGTTCTGGGTGAGCACAGCACTTTGCGAGAGGACCGCGTAACCCGTGTTGGGGTTATTCGATCCCTCCGCATATTGCTTTGGCCCCGAAATGATCGGGCCTGCGAACTGCGAGCCGGGTGCTGGCATCGGTAACTCCAAATCGGTCGACGAAGGTTAGCCGCCCAGCCGTAGCTGAGCGATCTAAATCACGAGGTCGGAAACTCGCCCCAGGCAGCGCGCGGGTCGTTGTAACCGAATGAATATCGCTCGTAGGCCTTGACCAGCAGGTTGTCGGTGATGTTGTCGACCCACATATCGCTCTCATACGGGATGCGGAGCATGTGGATCAGGCCCTCGATGTTCGTGGTCAGGAACCACGCGAAGTTCGAGGTGAGGAAGTCCATCACCAGATGGCCTTCCGGCAGACCGCCGGACGTCGACAGGATCGCGTTGACGTCGTTGTCCGCCGTGCCGGGCCGAAGCTCGGTCTTCATCAGCCGGATCGCGACCGGCTCCAGGGAGACCGGAACGATCAGGCGGCGCGCGCGGGCCAGGATCTTCAGGCCGCGCTCGTTGACGAACTGGCTGCGGACGTTGGCCATGTTGGCGAGCAGCGAGGCCTCGTTCAGCGACTTTGGCGTCGCCGAGGTGTTGGCCCAAGTGCCAGCGTCCCACGGGTGGTCCGTCGCGAACAGTGCCTTGCCGTCACCGATCTGGCTGGCGTTGTAGACGTTGCCCAGATTGAGGACGTTGGCGCCCTGGATCTCCTTGAACTGCGCGAACGCTTCCTGGAGCTTCAGGTTGGTCGGGTTGAACTGCGCCTTGTAGAGGTTGTCGTCGATCGCCTTGCGGGTGATCGCGTAACCGAGGGCGACCTCAATGTGCACGAAGGCCCAGGTGAAGCGCTCGCCGGCGTTGTTGTCGAACTGCGTCGCCGCGCCTTCATCCTTGAGGAACGGCAGCGCCACGAACGCCATCTGCGTCGAACGCTCGACCGCCATCGCCGACTTGTGGGTCGTGAAGACCTTGTCCCATTGGCGCGGGATCATCTCGTAGGAGCCGCGGACGTCAAACAGTCCCGGCAGCAGCTCAGAGCGGATACTTGCGAGTGAGATAGGCATTGATCAATCTTTCCTAAGCTGCGCCGCCGATAGGCACCCAAAGCACCGAAGATACTTTTCTAAACACCATTCCGGTGGAACCTACACCGAGACTAGCGTTGAGGTTCGTGCCAACACTGGTCGCGAGGTTGCCGATTGCCTCTCCAACATTGGGAAACACTCTGGCGGGCACCGAAGAACCATCCCACAAGGTGTACACCTCAACAGCGTCGCCGATTTCCGCGTCATCTGGGAGCAACACGTCGTTGTGCCCTGCGGATGTCGAAACCAACGCCACTGTCAATTGAGAAACCCGCGGGATTGGGGTGGCGGCATTACCAGTTCCCGCCGACCCTGACGGTGAGACCTCAACAATCGCCGTCCCACCGCGATTATAGATCACGGATGGAGTTCCGAGAGGGTCAACGGTCGTGGTCATGCGTTACACCACCGCCGTCTGGGTCTTGTACTGCTGGTTGTTGAACGCGACGACGGCCCAGGCGAACGCCGAGCCAACGTCGGCGCCGTTTGACCCGGCGGCAAGATACTTGCTGCCCAAGTCAACGACCCTGAACGGGAGGGTAATGGTGGCACCGAGAGTGGACTGATCGAGCGTTGCCGCCGATCCACCGGTCGCGGTGTTGCCGGTGCCGATGACAAACCCGACGTTTTCGCCGATATTGGCTGTCACCAGCGAGGTGTTGAGCGCGGCGGCCAGGAATAGGGCCCCGGGCGAATTGATGTAATAGGCGGTTGCCGGGCTGCCAGCCGCGCCGGGCCACATCGGCGACCACTGCGGCGTGCCACCCACTGGGGTGTACATGCAGCCGTCAAAGACGCCGAGGAGGGTCGAGGTGTTGTTGGCACCCTGCACCACCGCACCAGTAGCTGGGTCGATGCTGATCGGGTCGCCTCGGAATATCTTCGTCGAGTTCGACGACAAGATAATGCCGCCATGACTC
>Ga0247798_1000024_pt1 | contig 17061 bp, 14 predicted proteins | sample UWRJS197509C6_FD_179929 | JGI IMG/M metagenome (GOLD analysis project Ga0247798, IMG submission 179929) | Soil microbial communities from Arlington Agricultural Research Station in Wisconsin, United States - UWRJ-S197-509C-6 | ecosystem: Environmental > Terrestrial > Soil > Agricultural land... | reverse complement strand
CCGTACTTTCAGCAAGTCTGGCAGGAGCAGCAGACGTTTGCCGCCGTCCGGCGCCCGGGTCGCCGCAAGTACTACGTGCTCGACATGTTTCCCTATCCGTCGGGCAGTGGCCTCCACGTGGGCCATCCGGAAGGGTACACGGCCACCGACATCCTCGCGCGGTTTCACCGCATGCGCGGGTACGACGTCCTGCACCCGATGGGCTGGGATGCGTTCGGGCTGCCCGCCGAGCAGTACGCCATTCAAACCGGCACGCATCCGGCCGTCACGACGCACAGCAACATCGCGGTCTTCCGGCGTCAGCTGAAGAGTCTGGGATTTTCCTATGATTGGAGCCGGGAACTCAGCACCACCGACCCCGGCTACGTGCGCTTCACGCAGTGGATCTTCCTGAAGCTCTTTCACCGCGGACTCGCGTTTCAGAGCGAAATCCCGGTCAACTGGTGCGAGGCGCTCGGCACCGTGCTGGCGAACGAGGAAGTGATCGATGGCCGCTCCGAGCGCGGGCATCACCCGGTCGAGCGGCGCCCCCTGCGTCAGTGGCAGCTGAAGATCACCCGCTATGCCGATCGCCTGGCCGCGGAGCTCGAGGATCTCGATTGGCCGGAGACGCGCCAAAAGCAGCGTGATTGGATTGGCCGCAGCGAAGGTGCCCTCGTGCGTTTTCCGGTGCCGGACGCCGGCTTCGACCTCGAGGTGTTCACGACGCGTCCCGACACGCTCTTCGGCGCCACGTACATGGTGGTCGCGCCCGACCATCCCAGGATCCGGGATCTGACCTCGCCCGAGCAGCGCTCGGCGGTAGAGGAGTACGTCCAGGCGGCGACGCGCAAGAGCGATCTCGAGCGCACGAGTAGTCAGGAGAAGACGGGAGTATTTACGGGCGCTTTTGCCAAAAATCCGCTCAGCGGGGTGCGCATCCCGATCTACACCGGGGACTACGTGCTGGGTGCCTACGGCACGGGCGCCATCATGGCCGTTCCTGCCCACGACGAGCGCGACTTCGCGTTCGCCACCAAATTTGGCTTGCCCATCGTGGAGGTGGTCTCCCAGGACGGCAGCTTGCACGAGGGCCTGACCGCCGCGTACAGCGAAGATGGCGTCGCCGTGCGGTCTGGCTTGCTCGACGGTCTGTCGACCGAGCGGGCGAAACAGGTGATCTTGGACCACCTGGAGCAGTCCGGCGTTGGCCGCCGCAAGGTGAACTACAAGCTCCGCGACTGGGTCTTTTCGCGCCAACGCTACTGGGGCGAGCCGATTCCCGTCTATTTTCCGGTACGCACCGACGGGGACCCTCGGCGCGGTGACGCGCACGAAATCGACTACGGGACGCCCATTGCCGTGGAGGAGAGCGAGCTGCCGCTCGAGCTGCCCGAGCTCGAGGACTATCGGCCCGGCGATCCCGCCGGGGCCCTGGTCCGTGCCCTCGACTGGCGCTTCTTCCAAAAGGACGGGAAGTGGTTCGCGCGCGAGACGAACACCATGCCGCAGTGGGCGGGAAGCTGCTGGTACTACCTGCGCTACTTGGATCCGCACAACGACGCCGAGATCTTCAGCCAAGCGGCGTACGACGACTGGATGCCGGTGGACCTGTACATGGGCGGCAGCGAGCACGCCGTCTTGCACCTGCTGTACGCGCGCTTTTGGCACAAAGTGCTGTTCGACTGCGGCGTGGTGAAGCACCCGGAGCCGTTTCAGAAGCTGGTGCACCAGGGGATGATCCTGGGCATGGTCTACCGCTATTTTGCGCCGGATCAGCCGGAGCAGGGTCTGCCGCTCGCCTACGCGGGGGACGATCCGGCGGTCACTGCGGATCGGCAGGATGGCGGGTTTCACCATGTGCCGAGCGGGCGCAAGCTCGAGGCTCAGTTCTTGGTCGAGCGGCAGATCGCGTGGCGTGACGGCAAGCCGGTGCACCCGGAGCTCGGCGTCACGCTCGCGCCCATTGCCGAGAAGATGAGTAAGGCACGCGGCAACGTCGTGAACCCGGACGACGTGGTACGCGAGTTCGGCGCGGATAGCCTGCGCCTGTACGAGATGTTCATGGGACCGCTCGAGCAGGTCAAACCGTGGCAAACGGCTGGCCTTCAGGGGGTTCGCCGCTTCCTCGATCGCGTCGACACCGCGTGTCGTCGCGCAGTGGAGGGTGCGCTCCCGGTGGAGACCGAGAAGCAGCTGCACCGCACCATCAAGAAGGTCACCGACGATATCCTCGCTCTGCGCTTCAACACGGCGATCAGCACCATGATGACCTACGTGAATCACCTCACGTCCCTGTCCGAGGTGCCGCGCGCGGCAGTTCTGCCGCTGCTCGTCGTGCTCTGCCCGTTCGCGCCGCATTTGGCTGAGTCGCTCTTTGCGGAGCTGGGCGGTGCCCGCGGGCTGCCCCAGGCCGACGGCGCCGAGGGCAGCTTGCCCGCCCCCTGTTTGTCCTTGGCCGCATGGCCGAGTTGGGACGAGAGCCTGTGCGTCGACGACGTGGTGACGGTGCCGGTGCAGGTGAACGGCAAAGTGCGCGCGCGTGTGGAGCTCCCCCGCGAGGCCCCCGAAGAGGACGCTCGAGCGCTCGCCCTGGCGGCCGAGGGCATGGATCGTCAGCTCGAGGGCAAGGCGATCAAGAAGTTCATCTACGTTCCTGGACGCATCTGCAACTTCATCGTCGGGTGACGACGGCAGCGCAGTTCAGCCCCTCGCGAGCAGCTGCTCGGATGGGAGCGTGAACGTTCGTGCCGATGTGGAGAACGTGTTGTTTAACGTGAAAGAGTCCACCACTCATCCACAGGCCGAAACGGCTCCACAGCCGCGCCTTGCTCGCGCTGCCGCAGCCCAGGAGAGCTAGATTGTTGCATTGGGGGGCTACCTGCCCGGGGCGTGCGACCCTGGCCTGTGGGGGACCTGTGGACATGTAGGCGGCAGTGGGAGATGCAGGTACACGTGCCCCGGTGAACCAGCCCAGCACGGGCTCGCGACGCGCCAGGACCCATGGCGGTTCTCGTCCCTGCGACGGGATGCCCGGCGACGGTCCGTGCGCCTGCCTGTCCAGGTGGCCGTCCCCGCGAGACTTCGCGGCGTGGCGCCTCCCGGCGGGAGAACTCGCGAGCAGGCTTCAGGCCGACCCACGGCCGGCGCTACCGGCAAGGGAAAGGCGGCGGGGCGGAAGGCGGCGGAGCGAACCGCCTCAGCCGGTCATCGCCTTACGAAACCGCTTTGCGTCGGAAAACATGTCGACGTTGGCGAAGACGTAGTGTGCTTGTTGCTCGGCGCCGCCGCTTGCAATGCTGGCGAGCTCCTCGATGGCTGGGTCCTCGTAGCGGCTCTTGCGTCCAGCGGGCCCAGGCAAACGGTAGTAGGCGACCTTCCGCTTCGAGAGGCCGAGCGCCAGCGGGTCCCGAGCGGCGAGGGTATCCGTCTCCTCCGCCAGGGCATCCATGTCGTCGGGCTTCCAGCCGCTGACTTCGAACACCACGCGCGCGTACTGGGTGCGCACCAGGGTGAGAAATTCCTTTAGATTCGAGCGGTTGGGCTTGCTCGGTCCAAACTCGGGCGCAGCGACGAAGACGGCGGTCGTGGCCGACAGCTGGTCGCGCACGCCGGCGAGATCCGCCAGCGACGATTCGACCACCTTCCCGAGCTTGAAATTCTCGTGGACGATCTCTTTGGGCCCCAGAAGGGCAAACTCGAAGCCCGTCGGCGCTTCGCGAGCCCAACGGCGTACCGTACCCGGCCCAGGAACCCCGAGATTCGTCTCCTGAATCTCTACGAATAGGTATTCCTTGAAATACCGAGTCGCCGGCACTGCAAAGCCGGCGCAACCAACCGTCAACATGTCGGCGCGGACTGTAACACAAGGGTCACCAGTCCGCAGGCCCCAACTCTGCTCATTTCAGGGCGATCGTGGCGGGAGCTTTTGCGCTGGTTTGCGCAGCGCGACCTCACGCCCGGCCGAAGCTGCGACCGGCGTCGACTTGCCGGTGGGTGGTCTGGCCCCAGTGCTGGCTCGGCGCGCGGCCGAGACGCGGCGCTGACACGCCTGCGCCGCAGAAGGCGAGGTCTCAGGGGAAGACTCGATCCGAAGGACCGAGTTCGCGGCGCTTCACTGCTCGGGAACGAGTGCGCACTCTTCCTGGCAACCCGCGGGCGCGACGTCGTTACCGATGCCGAGCAAGCAGGAGGCGAGGGCAACCGAGGCAGGACCTGCTTCGTCCTCATCACATTCGGCCGAGCCGCACTCGAGCGCACAGGTGTCGACCTGATCTTGGTCGCCCACGAAGTCTTCGTAGGGGAGCTCGCGCAGGCAATCGAGGATGCAGTCGAGCTCACCAACGATGGGCTCGCCGTCGAAGCCGAGCCGCGAGGTCGAACCGTAGTAACAGGCTGTTTCCGGCCCCGTCGCTGAGCAGGCTTCCACTTCGTCGCAGCAGTACTCTGCCGCACAAGCCTGACAGTCGTAGCTGTCACTGCCTTCGGATGCGGTCGGCTCGCAGGCGCCCGGCGTTCCGATCGGATCGCCGGCTGCCAGACAGTCCAGGGTCTGCGCCGTGCCGCCCATGCCGCCTTCGCCGCCAGCCGCCGGGGTCGTGCCGCCGGAGCTGGTGGTTCCGCCCGACGCGGTCGTTCCGCCACTCGCGCCACCGCTGCCACTGTCGTCGCCACCTTCGCCTCCGCCATCGGAGAAGTCGCATTCATCGCCGACGCAGGGCTCGCACGCGACAGCGAGCGTCAAGGCGGATGCAAAAAGCGTGGTGGGGATCCAAAGCAGTTTGTAGTTCATGTTAGTCGCGAAGTAGGGCAGAGGCGTCGCCGAGAGGCCTCTGGGCAGGCTGGGCACGGGGTCGGGCCCGATCCGAAGGCTAGGTGGGCTTAGCTTGGCACCACATGGCGCGGGCACCAACTGAAACGCATGCGAATTTTGGCCAAACCTGCTGAGGGTCACGGACGATACGCCTGGAAAGGCGCGACCATTCCCCGTTTTCCTCCTGGCCTTCGTCAGGCCGCGCGTCCGGGGGCGGTCACGCCGGCTCGGGGGCGGGTTCTTCCGGCGGCGACGGATCCGTGGGCGTGGTTTCAGCGGGGGGCTGGCCCGGGCGGGCAAAACGGGTCCGGGCCACGAAGGCCATGACGAGGGAAGCGAGCGACGCGAGCCAAAACGGAGCGTCCCCCCACAAGCGGTAGCCGGTCCCGAGCTGCAGCAGCGCCACGTCCCTCGCCAAAGTGGCCTGCTGGAACGTCTTGGTCTGGCCCACCATGCGTCCCACCGGATCCACGATCCCGCTGATGCCGCTGTTGGTCGAACGCACCAAGAAACGGCGCTGTTCGACCGCGCGGAGCTTGGCGAGAGCCATGTGCTCCCAAGGCTCGCTGGTGTCGCCGAACCAGGCGTCGTTCGTGAGATTGACGAGCAGAACGGGCTCGCCGCCCTGCATGATGCGGTTCACGAAGGAGGGCGCGATGTCCTCGTAGCAGATGAAGACGGCGATCTTGTGGTCGCCGAACTGCAGCGGCTCGAAGCTCTTGCCGGGGCTGAAGCGCCCGGAATTGGGCGACCACTCGTAGAGGACCGGGAACTGATCACCAAAGGGGATGTACTCGCTGAAGGTGACCAGGAACTGCTTGTCGTAGCGGCCTTTGATGCGGCCGGAACGGTCGGCAATCAGCGCGCTATTGAAGAAGACGTTGCCGCGCTCGTCGTCCACCGGCTTGGTCAGCACGGCGCCGACGATGGCCGGGACGTGCAGGCGGCCGGTGACGCGGGCTTTGTAGTATTTCGCGGCTTCGTCTTCGTCGACCGCCCCCGCGACCGATGTTTCTGGCCACACGACCAGATCCAGGTCGTGCTTTTCGCGTAGCTTCTCGGTGAGCCTGGTGTGGCGACGCAGCCCCTCACTCACGTCGGTGCGCTTCTCGCCGAGCGCCATGTTGGCCTGCACGATGCCGACCCGGATCTTTTCGGCCTTGGCGACGGCCTCGTCGACCTGCGCCATGCGCACGACGCCGTAGACGCCGAAGAGGACCGGCGTCAAAAGGAGGGTCAGAAGCGTCCAGGGCCCGGCGACGGCGATGAGCTGCCGAAAGCGCAGCCCCCGCCCGCGATTGTCCAGGTACGCTCCGCAGAACTGACCCAGGGCGAGCGCGGGAGCCACGGCCAAGAGGCCCACGGCGATGGGCCCCCCCAGCTCGGCGACTTGCAGCAGGGGATACACCTCGTGCAGGCTCGCCCCGAACGAGAAGGGGAAGAGCATGGGCCACAGTTGCTCGCTGGCCGCAAACGCCACGAGGAACGTCGGGACGAAGGGGTAGCCCTTCTGGGTGCCCCGCGCGACCAGCGCGCCCATGAGCGCGTAGCGTCCCGCTTGGTAGGCGCACACAATCAGCATGAAGAAGCTGCAGATCAGCGGACTGAAGCCGCTGAACGTGACCAGCATGTCGCGGAGCCAGTAGAACCCGAAGACCCCCATCAAGACGCCGAGGGCAAGGCCTTGGAGGGCTGCTTGCTTGGTCCCGCGCCTGCGCAGTGCGATCGCCCAAGGGGCAAAAGCCAGGAAAGAAAAGCCCCAAAGATCGGCGCCGGGGAACCCCAGGTAGAACAAAAGCCCGGTCGTGAGCGCGAGCCCGAGGCCCGTCCAGGTGCCAACCGTGGGTGGGGACGGTGCGGCCGCGGACGCTGGTTCTGCGCCTACCTCAACCAAGCGTCTTCTTCACCTTGGCCGTCAAGTCGTCGATTTTGAACGGCTTGGTCAGGTAGTGCCGAGCGCCTGCCTGGATGCCCTTGATGGTATCGAGAGGCGTATCGCGCGCCGTCAGGAAGATGATCGGCGTGGACTTGAGCTCGGGGATGAGGCGCACCTGAGCCGCGAGGGCGAAGCCGTCCATCGACGGCATCATGACGTCGAGAATCATCAGGTGCGGCTTGAGCTGAGTCGCGAGAGCCAGCGCGCCGCGCCCGTCCGAGGCCACGACGACGTCGAACTCGCGATTGAGGACGCGCTCCAGCAGGCGCCCGATCGCCGGATCATCGTCGGCGACCAAGATGCGTTTGCGCGGGGCGTGGGTGGTCGCGGGGCTGCTCATGAGGGCGGGTCCCGGGGAGTCCGGGCGACCTGCTTAGGGCGGGAGGGGTTTGGATTCAAGCAATGCCGGTCAGAGCCTTGCCCGGAAGGGCGGACGAGTGAATAACGAATCGCCCCATGCCACGGCTTTTGCATATCGAGGACGACCCCGCCAATCGCCTGCTGGTGCGCAAGCTCCTCACCCCGGCCGGCTTCGAAGTGGTGGATGCGGCCGACGGGCTCGAAGGGGTCAAGTTGGCGACGGAGCAAGCCTTCGACCTGATCTTGGTCGACATCGCGATCCCGGGGCTGGACGGCTACGAGGTCACCCTGCGCTTGCGCGGCGAGGATCGGCTGAAGGACGTGCCGATCGTGGCGATCACCGCCGAGGGGAGCAGGAACACCAGCTTGTCGGTTGGCTGCGACGGGTTCTTACAGAAGCCGATCGACGCGCGCACCTTCGTGCGCACGGTCGAGGGTTACCTGAAGGGCGCCCGGGAAGGTCTGAGTGCGGAGACGAGCGGCGACTATTTGCGCGCTCAGTCGGCGCGCGTCGCCCTGCATTTGGAGCAGAAAGTGGCGGAACTCAGCGCCGCCAACCAACGGCTGATCGAGCTCGATCAGGCGCGCAAGGAGTTCTATCGGAACATTTCCCACGAACTCAGCACGCCGATGACACCGATCGTCGGCTACACCAAACTGCTCCTCGACCAGGAACTCGGACCACTTTTGCCGGCCCAGCAGCGAGCGATGCGCAGCGTGGCCGACTGCGTCGATCGCTTGCGGGGCTTGATTGACAACCTGCTCGACATCACCGGCATCGAGACCGGGCGCTTGCGTTTCGCACGCCAACCTTTCGATCTGGTCGCCGCGGTGCGTTCGGCCATCGGTTCGACGACGGAGCTGCGCGACAAGAAGCGCCAAGCGCTCGTCGCCGAGCTCGCGCACGGGTCGCTCGCGGCCCAGGGTGACAGTCGCCGAGTGACGCGTGCCGTCGAGCAGCTGCTCGAAAATGCCAGCAAATTCAGCGGCGAAGGGGTCCGGATTGGTGTGCGTGTGAGCGCGGGCGCGTCCGGTGCGCTCGAGGTGCTGGTGTGTGACGAAGGGCCGGGCATCCCCCCGGCGGCTGCAGCGCGCATCTTCGAGCCCTTCTTCCAGCTCGACGGCTCGGTCACTCGCGCTCAAGGCGGGACGGGCGTCGGCCTGGCCGTCGCCCGCGGCGTCGCCCGCGGTCATGATGGCGACCTCGTGCTGCGCAGCGACGGAAAGCACGAAATCGGTGGCGTTCCCTTCGGGGGAGCCTGCTTCTCGATGACCATCGCAGCTCAGCTTGGCGCCAATCTGGGCGCACCGTGAGCGCCTACCTCGACTGGAACGCCACCAGCCCGCCGCACCCCGACGTCCTTCTGGCCATGAGGCAGGCCGCGAGCGAGGCCTGGGCGAATCCCTCGAGTGTCCATGGGCCCGGCCGACGCGCCCGCGACCGGGTCGAGTCGGCGCGGGAGCGCCTGGCCGCAGTGCTCGGCGTGGAGGCGCGGGACGTCGTCTTTACGGGGGGCGGCACGGAGGCCAACCACCTTGCCTTGGCAGGGGCGCGCTGCATCGTCACCAGTCGCCTCGAGCATCCGTCCGTCGTGCTCGAGGCGGAGCGGCTCGGGGCGGCCGGCGCACAGGTGCGCTTCGTGGACGTCTCCCCGCAGGGCCTGGTCCAAGCCGACGTGATCGATCGGGCCCTGGGCGAGCTTGGACCCCAGGCTGTCGCCTCAGGCGGGCGCACCTTGCCGACGGTCGTCGCGATCATGGCGGCCAACCACGAGACCGGCGTCGTGCAACCGCTGAGCGACATCGCCAAAGTGGTGCACGATCGTGGTGGGTGGCTGCACGTCGATGCCGTGCAGCTCTTGGGGCGCGCGGCGCTGACCGAACTCGGCGTGGTCGACAGCATCGCGGTGGCAGCCCACAAAATCCGGGGCCCCAAGGGGCTCGGGGCGCTGGCGTGGCGCAACGGGCGCAGGCTGACTTCGCGAGGTGCGGGGGGCAGTCAGGAGCGTGGCCTGCGGGCGGGCACCGTGGACGCGGCCGCGTGCGCTGGTTTCGCGACGGCCCTGGAGCGCCTGGGCGAGTCGGTGCGCGGCTATGCCCGGGCGGGGCGCTTGCGGGACAGCTTCGAGGCTGAGCTGCGTGCGCGCGCAAAGGGGGCCGTGGACATCCACGGGGCCCAGGCGACCCGGCTCGGCCATGTGAGCAACTTCAGTCTCGCCAGCGAGCGGGGGGATGAGCTCGTCGCGGCCCTGGATCTCTTGGGGGTGCATGTGTCGAGTGGCAGTGCGTGCGCGGCGGGGACTGCCGAGCCGTCACCGGTCATCACGGCGATCGCCGGCGCGGCGGCGGCGCGGAGCGCGCTTCGAGTCAGCTTCGGTGAGGAGTCGAGTCAGGCCGATCTCGAAGCCCTCCTCGGCGCCCTGAGCCGGCTCGACCTGCTCCTCGAGACTTCGAGTGTTTCTTGAACCTCCGAAATCAAACGTTCGGGTCAATTCGAGAGGTACTGTGTACTCTGCTGAAATGACTGAGCAATTCGCGTCGCTCGTGCCGACGAGAAGTCGTCTATTCAGTGGAAGGGTCGCTCGCGTCGCTCGCGCGCTGCGGCGGGCCACCCGCGGCCCGTCGGCGGTGCAGGACCGCCGTGTAGAGCGCCAGCGCTGCGGCCACCGAGGCGTTCAAACTCTGGATGCGTGCAGTGTTGGTCAGGCGTCCGAGCGCGGTGCAGCTCTTGCGAACGGCCCGACCCATGCCCTTCTCCTCGCTGCCAATCACCAGGATGGTGGGGTTCTCGAGGTGGAGGTCCTCGAGTGGCGTCGTCGCTGTCGGATCGAGGCCGATGACCTGGATGCCCTGCAGAGCTGCTTCATGAAGCGCACCGTGCAGTGAGGGGACGCGACAGAGGACAGCGTGCTCGATGGCGCCAGCGCTGGCGCGGAAGGTGCTGGGCGTGAGGGGCGCAGCGCCGTTCTCTCCCCACAAGATCGGGGCCTCGGTCAGGCCCACGGCCGAGCGCACCGTGGCGCCGAAATTCTGGGGGTCGACGATGCCGTCGAGCGCGAGCGCCAAGAGGTCGGGCCGCTCGAGGATCTCGGACAGAGGCGACAGCGACAGCGGCGGCCCGAATGCCGCCACCCCTTGATGCCTGGTGCCGCGCCCTAGGTGGTCGAGTTCGGCAGCGCTGACTCGGCGGCACGGAGCCCCCTGGTCCTGGGCGTAGCGGGCGAGCGCCTCCAGCCGAGGGGATTCCCCTGCTTGAACCAAGACGTCGTGCACTTGGCGGCCGTGGCGTTTGAGCAACTCCCGTACGGGCTGCAGCCCGAGCACCATGCGTCCCGCTGGATCTGGGCCTCGCTCCGCGGCCCTCTCGGAACCGCGGTCCGACCCTGCCGCGCCCGAGCGAGCACTGCCCGAGCGAGCACTGCCCGGCAAGACACTGCCCTGAAAAGCACGGCCCGGGCCGGCGGCGCCCGGGCGGGGAGGCCGGCGGTCGTAGGTCAAAGGGCCGCCTCGATCTCGCTGACGAGCTCGCGGGCGGCTTGCACGCGATCTTTGGCGTCGCGAATCGGGCGCCCCACCACCAGCAGCGAGGCGCCGCCCTCGATGGCCGCCCCCGGTGTACTGGTCCGCTTTTGGTCCTGGCTCGCCGAACCGAGGGGGCGAATGCCGGGGGTCACGAGCAGCGGGGCACTACCGAGCGCACCTCGGAGCGTGCTGACCTCTTCGGCGGAGCAAACCAGGCCATGGGCTCCCGAGTTGATGGCCAGCCGGGCCAGGCGCAGGACCTGGTCGGCCGGGGAGTCCTGCACGCCGACGGCGCGCAAGTCCGCCTGGGTGAGGCTCGTGAGTACCGTGACGGCCAGGATGCGCAGCTCGGGCGATTCCGCCTCGGCCCGGCGTACGGCCCGCTCGATCATCCCAGGACCGCCCCCAGCGTGCAGCGTGAGGTAACGGGCGCCGAGAGTCGCTGCGCTCCCGACCGCCCCGTCGACCGTCGCCTCGATGTCGTGGAGCTTGAGGTCCAGGAACACGGGGTGCCCGTAACGCGCGGCGCGGGTGACCGCAGGCGGCCCGGCCTTCACGAAGAGCTCCAGGCCGACCTTGAACACGCCGACCTCGCCGGCCAAAGCGTCGACCGCCTCCTCGGCCTGCTCGAGGGTCGGCAGGTCGAGCGCGAAGATCAGCCGCTCACGCGCGCGCGCTGTACCGGGCGCCGAGGTCGGGCTGATCACGGGAAACCTTTGACTCGCGGAGGCTCAGAGGCCGCCGCACATCGGATCGTTCGGGTCGCAAGCTGGGCCGCTCGACTTCTTCGGTGGGGCCGAACCGCCGCCGCCGCCGCGGACCTTGACGCCCGAGCTCTTGGCCTTTTCTTGGTTCTCGGTCGCCGCCTTCTTGGCGGCCGCGAGCTCGGCCTGGAGGGCCTGCTTCTGCGCTTCGCTCATCGAGGCAGCGTTGGCGAGCTGCTCCTCCGTTTGGCGAACCTTCTTTTCGGCCTCGTCCTGGGCGGTCTGTAGCTGTGCGGTCAGGGCATTCAGCTTGCGCTCGGTCTCTTCGGCATTGTTGTTGTAGATGACGACGCCGCCGACCGCGAAGAGCACGAGGGCAGCTGCAGTGCCGATGACGGCCATGCGCAGCTTCTTCTTGCCCGAGTCCTGGTTGAGGGCAGCCATTTGCGCCTCATGGGCCTGCGCTTGGGCCATCTGCTCCATGCGCGCCTTGTGCTCCATGTCGTGGCGGGCGCGATCGATCTCGGCCTGCCGCGCAGCTTCGACGCGAGCTTCTTCTTCACGCCGACGGAGTTCCTCGGCCCGGCGGGCCTCTTCTGCAACGTGCAGCCGTCGTTCCTCTTCTTCGCGTCGTGCCCGAGCCTCAGCGTCCTGCCGTGCTCGCTCGGCAGCATCGCGCGCGGCGCGCGTGGCCTCTTCGTCGGCGATGCGCTCTTCCTCGAGATTCATCAGCTCGTTGAGAGAGAAGAGGACGGAGCTTTCGTTCTTGTCAGCCATGGGTGTGTCGGATCGGGCCGTTTGGGTTAGTGGACCGGCAGGTCTCGCTGAGTGGAGAGCCGCTCGCCGACTTGGTCAGTCGGGCTCTTCCTCGCCGGAAAGTGGTTGGAAGAGCAGTCGGAGGGGTTCGGAGGAGGGGTCGGTTCAGGGGAGCGTGCGAGGTCAAGCCAAGCGGCCCGGGGCCGGTTGGCGAGCCTCCGGGCGGCCCGCCGAGTATCGACGTCAGTGTAACACGGTCAAGGTCACGCGCAGCAAAAGATGGCCGCTGAAAGCGGAAAAATAGGCTGGGGCAGCCCTGGTCCCGGGGCCTACTCGGCAGGATCCTCGGCAAGATCGTGCAGGGGGCGCTCGGGCAGGGGTGGGAGTGGGCAATTGGTCGGCGCTGTGGTCGGCGCTGTGGTCGGCGGGGAGGCGGTCGCGCACGAGGGGTGAGACGTGTCAGTCCTTCCAGAGGATCTTCCACGGGTTCGTTTTCAAATCGCGCACCAGCTCCTGCAAGTCATCGTAGAGCGCCTCGTCCATGACGATGGCTCCGGCCGTCCCACGACCGGCCTTGACGTGCGCGACGATCTCGCGCGCATCCGTGGCGGCGGCCTGGGCCGTGGTCACGAGCTGTCGCGAACCGGCGGACAGAGTGCGATAGGTTTCGAGCTGCTGCTCCGCCGCCAGGAAGCTCGTGAGGACCTTGGTGTCGGCCAGGACGGCGCGGGTGTCGGTCAGCAGGGGATCGAGATGCTTGTCGACAGTGGCCGTGATGCGATCGACGCGACCCAGGACACGATTGATGCGCTCCCCATCGACGTATTGCTCACGAGCCGCCACCAGCGTTTCCTCGGTTTCGGCCGCAATGCGGTCGAAGCGCAGGACGAGGCCGGAAATGTCGCTCTCGTGCTTTTCCAAAAGCGCCCCCGTCGTGCGCAGGGTCTTGTGCAGGCCGTCGAACGTCTCGGAGATCTTCTGTTCGTTGCGGACGAGCCCGAGATAGGTGCGATGCAAGAGTTCGTAAGATTCTCCGAGCAGCTGGTCGAGCCGGGGTGGTGAGATGCCGGAGACGACCGCGCCGTCCTTGAGCAGGGGGCGCTGTGCCGTTCCCGGGTCGATGGCCAGGTGCATTTCGCCGAGCAAGCCCTGCACGGCCACGAAGAAGAGGGCATCGTCGTGGATGGCCTTCTGATGCTCGGAGTCGATGGCCGCGATGACGCGAATTGGTTTGACGGGCTTGCCGGAAGGGTCCTTCAAGCCGCCACGAAACTCGATGGCGGTGATGCGGCCGACCCGGGCGCCGGCGATGCGGACAGGGGCGCCCGACTGCAGGCCACCGGGGTTATCGAAGTCCACCAGCACGCGGTACGTGGGGGCCAAGCTGAGGCCGCCCATCACGACCACGAAGGCCACCAAGACGACGACGGACGCCACGATCAGGGCGCCCACCTTCATCTCCATGCTGCGCTGATTCACGGCTCAGGTCGTCTCCATGGGGCCGCTCGGGTTGCCGGTGATGAACTGTTGCACCACTGGATCGGCGCTTTTGCGGAAGTCCTCCGGAGTTCCGAGCAGTTTCACCTCGCCCTTGTACAGCATGGCGATCCGGTCCGCGATGGTGAAGATGCTCTTCAGGTCGTGCGAGACCACGACGCAGGTGACGCCGTGCTGGGCGGCGAGCGACGAGATGAGGCGATCGATGCGACGTGCACTCACGGGATCCAGGCTGGTCGTGGGCTCGTCGAACAGCACGTACCTTGGCGACAGGGCCAGGGCTCGCGCCACCGCGACTCGCTTGCGTTGGCCGTCGCCGAGCGGTCCGGGAAAGCTGGCGGCGCTGTCCGCCATTTCGACCGCTTGCAGGAGATCCTGAGCGCGGTCGAGCGCCTGTTTTCGGCTCATCGATCCGTGCTTGCGCAGTGGCAGTGCGACGTTTTCGGCGCACGTCATCGAGTCGAACAGCGTGGCATGCTGGAATACCATCGCGCACTTTTTCCGGATCTCCGACAGTCCCCGTTCGTCCAGACCGGTCACCTGGACACCATCGACCAAGACGGTGCCCCGATCGGGAGCGAGTAGGCCCACCGCATGCTTGATGAGCACGCTCTTGCCCACGCCCGAGGTGCCGACGACGAACAGGATCTCGCCGCTCGTGGCGGTCAAGTCGACCCCGGAGAGGATCACTTTTGCGCCGAAACTCTTGAATAGCCCGCGAAACTCGATCACGCGCCCCCCAAGAGAACGTGCATCAGCGCCCCGATGAAGAAGCCGAGCACGATGACCGCGATCGACGACCCGACCACGGCGCGCGTCGTCGCATCGCCGACCCCTTGCGAGCCGACCCTGGTGTAGAGGCCCGCGTGGGCGCTGACGAGCGGGATGGCAAATCCGAAGGCCGCGCTCTTCAAGAATCCCGTGACCAGGCCGCCAAAGGTCACGAACCGCGGATCGAGGAAATTTTGGGGGCGGATGTCGAAGGCGAGTGCTCCGACCAGCGTGCCGCTGGCCAGGGCGCAGGCGCCCGCGATGATGGTCAAGATGGGGGTGACCAGAACGCAGGCCAGGAATCGCGGCGCCACCAGGTAGGCCACGGGATCGGCTTGGCACAGGCGGAGCGCGTCGAGCTGGTCGGTGACCTTCATCGAGCCAATTTCAGCCGCGATGCTAGCGCCGACGCGGGTCGCGAGCATGAGCCCGGTTAGGTTGGCGGCGAGGTCTCGCACCAAGAGCTCGATGTACCCGGGGCCGATGCCCGAGGTGTCGGGCACGATGCGCATGGCTTGGATCCCGGCTTGGTAGACGATGATGCCGCCCACGAACGCGAGCACCAGGCACAAGAACGGCAGCGAGCGCACGCCGAGTTCGTAGGCTTGGGTCACCACCGCACTCGGCTGAGTGTGGGAGAGCGAGCTGAACGTCGCGCGCAGCGTGACCAGCAAAGAAGCCCGTGACTCGTCGTGCGGCAGAATGAAGCCAGGCATCGGCTGCACGTCGCCCTCGCGCACCGTGGACAGGGCGACGGCGTAGTCGCTGCCGCGCAGGGCGCGGCGCGACGGGCTGGAGTTGGGGTCAGAAGGGCCGGAGGACGACCCGGAGGGAGGACCAGCAGTCATTGAACCCTCGCGGTCATGGAAACCAAGGCATCCATGGCAAAAATGAGCACGGCCGTAGCGACGACGCTGCTCCCCACGGCGCGGCCGACCCCGGGCGGGCCACCCGTCGCGCCGAGGCCGTAGGCGGTGCTGGAGGTCGCGATGACGACGCCGAAAGCGAAGGCCTTCGCCAAGCCGTGCAAGACATCGAGCCAGGTGAGCATGCCGCTCGTCAGACCGTTGTAGAAGGTGAGAGGGTGGACGTGGAGCAAGAAGAGCCCTGCCGCGGCCGCTCCCAAGAGCGCAACGATCATCGAGATGGCCGTGCCGACCAGCGTGGTCAGGATGATCGCCCACACCCGCGGGGCGAGCAAATAGCCGGCCGGATCGATGGCGAGTGCGCGCAGACCGTCGACTTGTTCCGTCACCGTGAGCGTGCCCAGTTCTGCCGTGTTGTTGGACCCGACGCGGCCCGAGATCATCAGGCCGGTCAGCACGGGGCCCACCTCGCGTAGGATGCCGAAGCCCGCCCCCCAGCCGAGGTAGCTCTCCGCACCGAAGCGCGCCAAAAGTGGCGCCGATTGCACCACCATCAGGCCGCCGACGAAGACCGCGGTCGAGACCACGACCGGGATCGACCCGAGCCCGAGACGAAGCAGCGCAGACTTGAGTTCGTCCCCGTCGCACTCGCCGCGCAAGGTGGCCCCGATCGCCGCCGCGAGCACCATGGCCTGCGTCCCAACGCCGCGCACCAGGCTGACGAGCGTCTGACCCAGCCCTGCGAGCAGCGCGCCGCTAAAGCGGACCATCGATTCTTCCTTCGAGGAACTGCTCGATGATTGGATCCCCGCGCGCGCGCACTTCGCGCTCCGTGCCTTGGGCGAGGATGCGTCCCTGGTGCATGACGGCCACTTCGTCGGCAGCCGGCAGGAGTCGATCGATGTCGGACGAGATGACGATGAGCGTACTGCCCAAGCGATCGCGCTGCTTCTGCAGTAGGGCGAAGGTTCGACTCGTCGTCACCGGGTCGAGCCCCGCCGCAGGCTCGTCGTAGAGCAGCACCGGGGGCCGCGTGACGGCAGCGCGGGCAATGCCCACACGGCGCCGTTGGCCACCGGACAGTCCCGTCGGCATGCGGTCCTCGAAGCCGGACAAGCCGACTTCCAAAAGCTCCAGGCGCACGCGCTCGCGTACGTCGCGGGCGTCCTCCCCGCGGCGCTTGAGCGGGAAGGCCACGTTTTCTCCCACGGTCATGAAATCGAACAGCGCGACGTTTTGAAACAACATGCCGATGCTCGACTGCAGCATGCGCCTGGTGCGGGGCGGGCATTGCACCATCTCGCGACCCAGGATGCCGATCTTACCCGCGTCCACCTCGACGAGTCCTGCGATGGCTCGCAAGAGGACCGTCTTGCCGGCGCCAGGCGGCCCGACCAGGCCGAGCAGACGGCCTGCCTTGGCGGTGAGGGTGACACCCCGCAGGACCGGTGACTCGAACGACTTGTAGACGCGGTCGAGTGAGATCACCGAAGCCTTTCCCCGCTTGGCTAGAACGTCGTGCGGGTCACGTCGAGCTTGGGGTGACTCGGAAACGACATGCCGCGGACTTTTCCGGCGATGCAGGCGTTGAGCGAGCCGCTGGACGGACTGGTGGAGATGGTGACCCCCACCGCGCGGCCATTTTGGATGGCCGCGCACACTCGCACGCTGGTGGAGTCCGGCACGCCGCAGCTGGCGAGGTACGAGCCGTTGCCCAAGACGGCTTGAAACTGTCCCGCCGTGAGGTCGGCTTGCCCCTGCGGACTGCCCATCTTCATCTCTTCGACGTAAGCGTTCTGGGCGGACTCGCAGCTCATGCCGCCCCCGAGCATGGGAAACCCACCACTTTTGCCGATC
>Ga0247798_1000023_pt1 | contig 17169 bp, 13 predicted proteins | sample UWRJS197509C6_FD_179929 | JGI IMG/M metagenome (GOLD analysis project Ga0247798, IMG submission 179929) | Soil microbial communities from Arlington Agricultural Research Station in Wisconsin, United States - UWRJ-S197-509C-6 | ecosystem: Environmental > Terrestrial > Soil > Agricultural land... | reverse complement strand
CGAGCGCGTAGCCCGATCCCGTCGGTGCGGCGGTTCGGTCCGAATGGACGAGATACGTCCCGTCAGCGGTCTTGACCACGTCCGATGCGAACAGCACCAGGCGCGTGGGTCCGAGCGGGATCAGCCCGTGCAGGGCGCGGAAGAAATGCGGATTACCCAGCACTACGTCCGGCGGGATGATCCGCTCGCGCAGCAGCCTTTGTGGCCCGTAGATGTCCTTGAGGCATGCCTCGAGGAGCTGTCCGCGCCGGGACATGCCCCGCGCCAGCTCGTCGAACTCGTCGCCTGGCAGGAGATGTGGCACCTCGTCCAGGCGCCAGGGGCGATGCGAATAGTCGGGCGCCCCAAAGACGTTGTAGCTGACCTCCTGCTCGCGCAAGCGCGATTGGACGGCATGCCGCAAGACTTCGTGCTGCTTTTCCGTGTGGCCCCGCAGGTACTCACTGAGCAGCTCTTGGTGCGGGCGGACGGAGCCGTCCGCTTCGAAGAATTCACTAACCCGAGACATGGACGGTACCGAGGCCCCCCAATGTCCCAGGGCCGTGGGCGAAGTCAAAGGCCCCGCACCGAGTGCATTGGAAACCACGCGCGTAGCCTGCTTTCACGCGGCTCTCAGAGGGCGACCTTTGCGAGCCGCAGGTCGAGGGTCATGGGGAAGTCGTGATTGACTCCCGCCGTGACCGGAACGTAGCTCCGCGCCAGATGGCCTTGAGCTTCGAAGCGCGCGACACGTCGACTCTCCGCGGCCACGGCGTTGACGGGGCGCACCTCGTTTGCCCGGCCACCCGGATGGACGATGTGATAGGTGCAGCCTGCAATCGCGCGGCGATTCCAGCGGTCGTAGAGGTCGATGTGCAGCGGACCATCGGCACCGATGGTGGGATGCAAGCACGAAGGTGGTTGCCACGCGCGATAGCGAACGCCAGCGACGAATTCGCCCTGCACGTCGGTCGGATGCATGGGCACCTCGATGCCGTTGCAGGTCACCTGGTGGCGTCCCGGAGTCGCGCCCTTGAGCTTGACCTGCACGCGCTCGAGTGACGAATCCACGTACCGGGTTTGACCGCCGGCACCGCTTTCTTCGCCCAGCACGTGCCAAGGTTCGAGCGCGCCCCGCACCTCCATGACGACATCGTCTTTGACGAGCGAGCCGTAGTACGGAAAGCGGAACTGGTAGTGGGGCTCGAACCAGGCAGGATCGAGAGGAAACCCGCGATCGTGGAGGAAGGCGAGTGCGTCCTTGAAGTCCGCATGCACGAAATGCGGGAGGAGGAAGCGGTCGGCGAGGGTCGTGCCCCATTTGACCAGGCCCTCCTCGTACGGTCGCCGGGCGAAAGCCGCCAGCGCGCTGCGCAAGAGCAGGTGCTGCGCCGTCGCCATCCGGTAGTGTGGGGGCATCTCGAACGCGCGCATCTCGAGCAAGCCCAAGCGACCGCTGGAGGAGTCCGGGGAGTAGAGCTTGTCGATGCAGAACTCGGTGCGGTGCGTATTGCCCGTCGAATCGACGAGAATGTTGCGCAGCACGCGATCGATCAGCCAGGGCGGCGTGTCCTGGTGCCGCGAGAGTTCCTTGAACGCGAGCTCGAGCTCGTAGACGGCGTCGGTTCGAGCTTCGTCGATGCGCGGCGCCTGCGAGGTCGGGCCGATGAACTGTCCGGAGAACAAATACGAAAGTGCCGGATGGTTGTGCCAGAAGGTGATGAGGCTGCGCAGTAGGTCCGGCCGACGCAAGAACGGGCTCTCGAGTGGACTGGCCGCACCGAGCACCAAGTGGTTGCCGCCGCCCGAACCGATGTGTCGTCCATCGAGCTCGAACTTCTGCGCCGTCAGCTTCTCCAGCGTGGCAGCCTCGTAGAGCTCGGCGTTCTGCGAAACGAGCTCTTCCCAGCTCGATACGGGCGGAACGTTCACTTCGATGACGCCCGGGTCCGGCGTGATCTTGAAAACCTTCAGGCGTGGGTCCGACGGCGGCGGATAGCCCTCGAGTTGCACCTTGAGGCCGGTGATTTCGCAAGCGCGCTCGATGGCCACGCAGAGCTCGAGGTAGCCCTCCGTCGAATAGATCGGCGGCATGAAAATCTTGATGATGCCATCGCGCACCTCGGTGCACAGCGCGGTGCGCAAGAGCCCATAGTGGGAGGTGACGGGCTCGGTCTTCGTGCGCGCCGCGGGGGGACGCTTGGTCTCACGCTCGGCTTCCTTCTTGGCGTCCTCCGCCGCCGCTCCCTTGCCCGGGCCAAACTGCCGTTGCTCGCGAATGCGAGCGCCACTGACGCCACCCGCGTAGGGGCCACCGAGTCGCTCCTCGAACTGCGCCCAGGGCGGGAGCGCGGGGCGATCGACGGTTGGATCGATCGGTACGTCGCCGGCGTAGTCGACGGGCCTGAACCAAGGCAGCGAATCCAGCGGCAGGCGATAGCCGATGGGCGAATCACCGGGGATGAGGAAGCAGTGTTCCTCGCGGATGAACCAACGGCCGGAGAAAAACGATGCGCCATCGTAGCCGATGGGCAGGACGAACCCGACTTTGGTGTTCAGCCCCTGGCGGAACACCTTCGCCAGGCGCGCGCGCTCGATCTTGTCTTCCAGATTGCTCTTGAGCGGATCGACGTTGGTCGGCAGCCGGCGCTCGCGCCACAGGTAATACCACGCGTCTTCGTACGCCGGCATCAGGCCGTGATTTCCGACACCCAAGACCTCGGCGATCGTCTCGATCAGGAGCTCGGCGTCCTCCACGGTGCTGCCGGGCGGATCCCCAGAGAGCGCGAACCTCGTCGGATCGCTCCACACGGGTTCCCCATCGGCGCGCCACACCACGCCGATGGCCCAGCGCGGCAGCTGCTCGCCCGGGTACCACTTGCCCTGACCGTGGTGAAATAGGCCGCCTTTCGCCCAAAGCGCGTGGAGCCGCCGGGAGAGCGAGTCCGCAATGGCGAGCTTTTCTTCGCCGAGCGCTTCCGTGTTCCACTCGGCAGCGTCCGGGTTCTGAGTACCGACGAAGGTGGGCTCACCGCCCTGTGTCAGGCGCAGGTCCTGCTCTTCGAGCACCACGTCGACTGCAGCGCCTCGGGCCAAGATCGCCTGCCACTGTTCGTCGGTGTACGGGCGCGTGACGCGCGGCACGTCGATGACGCGCGTGACCTTCATCTCGAAGTCGAACTCCGTCTCGACCTTCTCCACGCCACCTTCGATGGGCGCGGCGCTGCCCGGGCTGGGCGAGCAAGCGAGCGGAATGTGCCCCTCCGCTGCCATCAGGCCGCTCGTGGCGTCGAGCCCGACCCAGCCGGCGCCGGGCACGTACACCTCGGCCCAGGCATGCAAGTCGGTGAAGTCCTTCTCGGGCCCGGGGGGGCCCTCGATCGGACGTTCGTCGGGCTCCAGCTGAATCAAGTAGCCGGAGACGAAACGCGCGGCGAGACCGATGTGGCGGCACACCTGGACCAGGAGCCAGGCGGAATCACGGCAAGATCCGCGCGCGGATTCCAACGTGAACTCTGGCGTCTGCACACCGGGTTCGAGGCGAATGACGTAGTCGACCTGGTCGTAGAGCTTTTGGTTCAGCTCGACCAAGAAGTCCACGGTTCGGCGCGGCGTCAGGTCGACCGTCTTCAAGAACTTCGTCAAGAGCGGCGTCGCCGCCTCCGGCTTGAGGTACGTCTCGAGATTGGCCAGGTCCGCCTTCGAGTAGTCGAAGGGGAATTCCTCGGCGTGCGGCTCGAGGAAGAAGTCGAACGGATTGTAGGCGGTGAGGTCGGCGACCAGGTCGACGAGCACCTCGAAGTGACCGGCCCGCTCCGGCACCACCACGCGCGCCATGTAGTTGCCGTGGGGATCCTGCTGCCAGTTCAGAAAGTGATCCGCCGGCTCGATGCGCAGGGAGTAGCTGTGAATCGGCGTGCGATTGTGGGGCGCTGGACGCAGACGAATCACCTGCGGACCCAGCGCGGCTGGGCGTTCGTAGCGGTAGCTCGTCTTGTGGGTGAGCGCGACGCGAACTGCCATACTGCCTTCTCGTTTCTCTTTCTGTCGGACGTTTTTTGGGGAGCGGCCTAGCGGAATGGCTGGCGGAATGGCTCGTGGACCGGCTCGGTTGGAAGAGGCTCAGTGGACGCGGCGTGGGCAGCCGTCCCTGAGCCGGCGGCTCAGTCGTTGACCTCGAAGAAGCGTGCCGATACCGCCTCGCCGATGTGGTTGAGCGTCTGCTGGAGCCAATCGAGGTACTCGTGCAGGCCCATGTTCATGATTTGTGACGCGCGAGCGAAGTCGAGCCGGCTCGTGAGCACGCCCAGCAGCCGCTCGGCTTCCACCGTGTAGCTACCCTTCGGCGTACCCGTGATCTCGTGCAAGCTCGCCTGCGCCTTGCGAATGCAATGGCGAATGGAGCGCGGGAACTTGTGGTCGAGCAAGAGAAAGCCGGCGACGTTCGTCGGCTCGATGACCTGGAACTGCTGGCGGTACATCTGCAAGCCCGAAGCCGAATTGAGCAGCGCCGTCCAACCCACCTGGTCGACGGTGCCACCGATATCGGCCAGGTCCGGCAGCAGCACGAAGTACTTCACGTCCAAGATCCGAGAGGTCTTGTCGGCGCGCTCGATCATGCGACCGAGCCGGCAGAAGTGCCACGACTCGTTGTGTGACAGCGTCTCGTCGGTCACGCCCGCGTAGTGAATGCCGGCCAGCTTCACCTTTTCGTAGAACGAAGCCATCTCCTCCGGGGGGACGTCCTCGCGACTTGCGGCCACGACCATCAAGTAGATCGAGTTGAGTTCTTCCCACATCTCCCGCGAGATCACCTCGCGAACGGTGCGTGCGTTCTCACGCGCGGAAGTCACCGACGACAGGATGCTGTTGGGATAGTCGCGATCGAAGGCCAAAAATCGAGTCACATTGGTCGGCGTGTACTCGCCGTAATGTTCCTCGAAGTAGGCCTGATCCCCCGAAGTCAGCACCAGCGGCTGCCACGACGGTCGATGCGCAGCCGGACTGTCCAGCATCAAGTCGAGATTGACGTTCACGAACCGCGCGACGTTCTCGGCGCGCTCCACGTATCGGCTCGCCCAGTAGATGGCGCCCGCAACCCTGCTCAGCATGTCTTTGTGTTTCCAATCACTCGGAAAGTACCCAGGTGTCCTTGCTGCCTCCGCCTTGCGACGAGTTCACGACCAAGGAGCCCTTCTTGAGGGCGACCCGGGTCAAACCGCCCGGCTGGACATAGATGTGCTCGCCATGAAGGGCAAATGGACGCAAATCGACGTGCCGCGGCTCGCAGCCCTTATCGATGATGGTGGGCGCTCGAGAGAGCGCCAGCGTCGGCTGCGCGATGTAGCCGCGTGGATTCTTCGTCACACGGCCGTGGAAATCGTCTTGCTCGGCACGCGTCGAGTGCGGACCAATCAGCATGCCGTAGCCACCTGCGCCATCCGTGGCCTTCACCACGAGCTCGTGCAAGTGACTGAGCACGTAGGCACGATCTTTTTCTTCGGAGCAGAGGTACGTGGGAACGTTCCGTAAGATCGCGTCTTCGTCCAAGTAGTAGCGAATGAATTTCTCGACGTAGGCGTAGATGGCCTTGTCGTCGGCGACGCCCGTCCCAGGCGCATTGGCGAGCGCGACGTTGCCCTTGACGTAGGCCTTCATCAGCCCGCGCACACCGAGCATCGAATCCGGATTGAACACTTCCGGATCGATGAAGTCGTCGCTGACGCGGCGATAAATCACGTCCACCCGGGACAGTCCACCCGTGGTCTTCATGAACACGAAGTCGTCCTTGCAGACGAGATCCACGGATTCGACGAGCTCCACTCCCATCTGCTGGGCAAGGAAAGTGTGCTCGAAATAGGCGCTATTGTAGCGGCCGGGGGTGAGCACCACCACGTGTGGCTCGGCGACGCGGTCGGACGCCAGATAGCGCAGCATTTCGAGCAAGCGAACCGGGTAGTCGTCGACGGGACGAATCGACATCTGCTCGAACATGCGCGGGAACGTGCGCTTGAGGATCTGTCGATTCTCGAGCACGTAACTCACGCCGGATGGGCAGCGCACGTTGTCCTCGAGCACCATGAACTCGCCGCGGTGATCGCGAACCAGATCGGTCCCGCTGATGTGGCACCAAATCCCGCGCGGGGGCTTGAGGCCCAGGCACGCCTTGCGAAAGTCGGCGCAGGTATGCAGCAAGTATTCGGGGAAGACCTTGTCCTTGATGATCTTCTGCTCCCCGTAGACATCGCTCAAAAAGAGGTTGAGCGCGGTCAGGCGCTGCACGATGCCGCGCTCGATGCGACCCCATTCGTCCGCACCGATCACTCGCGGGATGATATCGAACGGAAAGATGCGCTCGGCATCGTCGTCGTCGTTTTCCTTGCGCAGCGTGAAGGTGATGCCTGCACGCAGGAGGGCTTGTTCGGCGGACTCCTGGCGCCGCAGGACGCCGGCAGAGCCGAGCAGCTGCAAGCCGTGCAGCAAGGGCTCGAAGCCCGGCCTCACGCGCCCGGGGGTGGTGAAAACTTCGTCGAAAAAGTGCTGCTCGTCGGGATCGTAGCTGGAAAGGTCCATGGCTCGGTCGAGCTCGCTTTCAAAGGGCGGGTTCCAGGGGGCTCCCAGGGCCCAAACGGGAGATTGGAGGGTGCCAGCTGCGTGGGGATTTCGGAATTGTTTCGTATCATCGAGGCCGCGAAGCGCCGGTCGACGTTGATTCCGGCTCACGACATACCCCGAGGCACGGCGGTCACCAACCACCTCACCCCGATTGCCCGCTGCTTATCCATGCAGGGAGAGCACCCTCAGAGAGGGCACGGGCCTGTTGCAGAGGTACGGAGCGCGCCAGTCCGTGACAGGCCTGCTGGATGCTCGAGCGCGATCGACGCGCCCCAGGGCGTCAAGGTCGCAAAGGTTCCGTCCGTCGTCAGGGTCAGGTTGCCAGTGCAGCCGGCGCTCGGCAGCGAGCCCCACGCCCAAGCAAACCAACCGCCGCCCGCTGCCTGCGCCGCGGTGAGCAGAGCCGCGCCGTCGATCGGCGTCGTCGGACAATTGAGCAGCTGATGCGAAGAAAACTCCGAGACGTAGCCGGCGACTCCGACCGCTCCGAGCGCAGCCCAGCGGGCTTCCGCGACGCTGGGCGAATCGCGCCAAACGTCGAACGCCGAGAGGACGTTGCCCAATGAATCTCGGCCCAGCAGCGCGGCCATGGATTCCGAAAACAGCGACACGTCACTCGACCAGCTCGGATGAACGATGGCAATCGGAAGCAGCAAGCCCGCTGCGCGCACATCCGCGATGGTCGCGGCATAGAGTTCCACCCACTCGGCGGCGAGTGCGCTCTGACTCACCCAGCTCGAGATCTCCAAGACCAGTGTGCTTTGGTGGGCGCGGAGCACGTCGAGCACCGCCGGGTTCAACCAGTAGTCCATGATGAGCGCGAGGGCATCCGCCTCGGGAATGCTCCGAAATGAGCCCTCTTGCAGCTCGAGCACGATGGCGAGGCCTTGTGCTTCAGCGCCGCTCAGCGCGAGCGCCAGCGCCTCGGGCGACGCGTCGTCCCGCCACATGATGCGCACGGCGTTCGCTCCCGTCTTGGCAATCTCGAAATACTCCGGCACACCGTCTTGTCCGGGCGTCCACGCAATCAGCTCGGCGACGCCACGCAACGCGAATTCCTCGCCGCAGTGATCGCGCAGACTGCCGTCGAAGGTAAAGAGCGTCGGCGCGGGGTCGTAAGGAGGAGGATCCGAGGGCACGTTGCCCACGCCACCCTCCCCGATGATGGGCGGGTTCTCCGCCGGCAAGAGCGCACTCGCCAAGAGCTCGGTCTCGCCACAACCGCCCACGCCGAGAGCGCCCAGGCCGAGCGAGCACGTGCTGAGCAAGCCGACACCGAGCCAGCTCCTTCCGAGCAAGCCGACGCCGCCCCGCGCGACGCCAGGGCGGCTGGGCGCGCACCTGGTTGGACTGGACCTGCGCGGCATCGTGACGGACTATAGCCGCCTCTGTGCTGCAGCTGTGCTGGAAGTGGCCTCCGCGGTGGGATTATGCAGCGGGTCGGGCCGTGAAGCGGCAAAGTTTCAGGGGCTCCTGCCGGGGGCGGGGAGCGCTTTCATGAGCTACAATCCGCCCGTGCGGCAACTACCCGATGTGACCCCGGAGAAGCACAGCCTTGTCGCCGTCGTCCGGGAGTTCCCGCACGATCGCCGGAGCGATGCCGATCTGGTGCGCGACGTCGTGCTCGGGCACGAGGAGGCGCTGGTGGCCGTCTGGCGGCGCCACGCCCCTGCCATTCGCCGCACCCTCTACTCCCAGCTTGGCCGGGACGACAGCGTGGATGACCTCCTCCAGGAGGTGTTCCTCGCCTTTTCCCACGGCGCCGCGCGCATCACCCAGCCGGATCGCCTGCGCAGCTACCTGATGGCCGCGGCCGTGCGCCAGGCCCGCCAGGCCATCCGCGACCGCAGCCGGCGCCGCCGCTGGCTGGGCCTCTTGGCAGAGGATCGCCGGGGCGCGTCCGTTCCGCCCACCGTGCACAGCCGGGATGCTTTGCGGCGTCTCCGCGACATCCTCGACCTGCTACCGGATCGGCTGCGCGAAAGCTTCATCCTGCGCTTCGTCGAAGAACTGCCGACGGTCGACATCGCCGAGATCAGGGGCGTATCACTGGCGACCGCGAAGCGTGACGTGGCCAAGTCCCACGATCGCGTGCTTTTCCAAGCGCGTCGTGACCCGGCGCTGATGGACTATTTGCGAGGGACCGGACCCGCGAGCGACCTTCGCGACAGCGAACCGCCCGGTGCCCTCTCCGAACCGCCCGGTGCCCTCTCCGAACCGGCAGGGCCCGAACCGGCAGGGCCCGAACCGGCAGGCTCCGAAACCTCGGACGCGCCCAGCGCTGCGGCTACGGCTCTCGGCTACGAGGCCAGCCTGGACAACCTGGGCTCGGACGAAGCCATGGTCGCCGAGGCGGAGCGCATCTGGTCGGAGCTCGATCGTCAGAGCGATCGCTCGGGCGTCGGCGTCTCCCCCGAAGCGCTCAGCCCGGACTCCTCCCGGCTGCGTCGCCCCGAACCGAAAGGACGGCGCTCATGACCGCCGAAGACGCGCGCCGCAACGTCAGCACGCTGAGCCAGCTCTTGCGGGACGAAGTTGCCGAGGCGATGCGCGAGCCAGCATCGCGCGATGCTGGCTCGGGCGATGTTGGCCCGCGTGAAGCCGGTTCACGCGAGGCTGGATCGCGCGGCCCGGCGGGAGCGTCGGAGCGACCGGTGTGGCTCTCGGCGGGCGAGCAGCAGCTGGCCCGTGCCGCGCGGGCAAGTCGGCCGGATTTGGGCGTGAGCGAACAGCTTCGCGCCGTGTTTTCTGGCGGGCCGGCGCTTTCGGCACGACCAGTCCGCCTCCGCGCAGGCCTGCTCGCGGCGCTCGTGGTCGGTGGGGTGGGGCTCGGTGCGGGCTTGGTCACGCTGCGGGATGCAGCGGACGGTCCGGCCCTCACCTTCCAGGTCCAAGCAGACTCTCCTCACCAGGGTGACGGTTCGAGCGCACGGCACGCTGGACGAGTGATCGCCCCTGCCGATCGAGCCGAAGAAGTGCGGTTCTCGGATGGCTCGCGCTTCACGCTGACGGCCGGTTCGATGCTCCGCGTGCGCGAGACGGACGCCCACGGCGCCATGGTGATCGTGGAGGAGGGACAGGTCGAATCGAGCGTCCAGCATCGCGGCAAGGCACGCTGGAGCGTGTTTGCCGGCCCCTATGAGGTGCGCGTCGTGGGCACCCGCTTCAGAACGGCCTGGGATCCGGGGCGCCAGCGACTCTCCGTCGTGCTCCACGAAGGCACCGTGCAGGTGCTGGGCAAGGGCATCGAGGAGGTCGTGGAGCTGAAGCCCGGCCAGCGCTTCGAATCGGGTGGGACGGAGGGCACGTGGTTCGTCACGGCAACGGCAGGTGCGGCCGGAACGAGCGCGGCTGCTGCACCGTCCGGCGCGCTGCCACCTGAGACGACGCCCTCGCGAGGTGCGTCCGACCAGGCTGCGCCGGCAAGCGATGCTGCGCTCACGCAGGGTCGGGTCGGCGGCGCGCAGCTTGGTACGGCAGAAGGCAGTGCGACGGCAGGCGGTGCGACAGCCCAACGAAGCGCGGGACTGGGACCCTCCTGGAGCACGCTCGTGGCCAGTGGCAAATTCGAAGAAGTGCTGGATGAAGCCAGCGTGCGAGGGGAAGCCTCTTGCCTGAGTTCGTGCTCCGTCGCCGATCTGCGCGCGCTGGCGGATGCTGCGCGCTACACGGGCAGATTCTCGCTTGCGGAGCGCACTCTCTCTCGCCTCCGCACGACTGCGCCCTCCGAAGGGCCCCGAGCGGGCTTCCTCCTCGGATCCATGAACGAGGCGCAAGGTCGACCGGCCGCGGCACTCGAATGGTACGGACGCTATCTGCTGGAGGCTCCAAGTGGCGGCCTGGCGGCCGAGGCCCGCGCTGGACGAATGCGAGCGCTTTTGGCGCTTGGCCAGACGGAGGCTGCAAAGGCCGCAGCCAGGGATTATCTTCGCTTGCATCCCGCGGGTGTCGGCGCTGAAGCCGCCCGACAGATCCTCCTTCGACCTTGATCCGGCTCCTGATCCTCGGACTCGTGCTGTGGACCTCAGTCGCGAGTGCCGCGTCCGGGGAACTCGTGGTGCTGCTGGCCCCGAGTGGCTCCCCGCCGGAGTTGCGCGAGGCGCTCCAGCGTGTTCGGGGCGAACTCACGGTGCACGGTTTCTCGATTCGCATCGTCGAGTCGCGCGGAGTTCCTTCGATTCGAGAGCTCGAGGCCGTCGCGGACCGCGAAGGCGCCGTCGCCAGCGTCGTCTTGATCGGCTCGAGCATGCCCTCGCCCGGAGAAGAGCCCCCGCCCGCGCCGACCAATGACGACTCGGACACGCAGGATGGTCGGCCGCCACCGACGCCCGCCCCAAGCGGAGACCGCCTGGGCAAGGTGGAGGTTTGGATTAGCGATCGCGTAACCGGCAAGACGAGCAAGCGAACGATCGCGCTCGAGGAATCCTACGACGCGCCCACCGTGCTCGCCGTACGCACCGTCGAGCTCCTCCGCTCGAGTCTGCAAGAGGAGCAGCCCGAGCGTCCTCGCTCGGTCGAAGGGGCTCACCCCGAGCGCGCTGCCCAGGCCGTGACCGAGCTCAAACGCAGCCAGCCGCAGGGCCCGGTGTTCTACGTTGGCCTTGCGGCCACCGCTGCGCTCTCGCTGCCCGATGGCACGCCCGCTGGTGCCCCTGCGCTGACCGCCGGAGTGGCCTTGGGGGCGCTGGGAGCCCAACTCAGCGTGACCGGTCCGCTGGTGAGCGCGACGACGGCCACGGCGACGGGAACGTTCGATTCCATCGCGGTGACGCTGCTGGCCGAGCCGTTCTGGGCGCCCCTGCGCAAAGGCGGCAGCGCCCTTTACGTCTTCCCTTCGATCGGAGCCACGTATCTCGACGTCCAGGGGATGGCCTCGGGTGGGTACGTGGGAAGGTCGGATTCCGCTTGGGTGGTCAGCATCGGCGGTGGCCTCGGTGGGCACCTCCGCCTGACTCGGTATTTCGGAGTCGTCAGCGAGCTGCGTGCCCTCGGTCTCTTGCCGCGTCCCGTCGTACAGATTGGCACCGCGGAAAAAGAAATCGGCTCGCCGTTGCTCTCGGGACAGCTTGGCCTGCGCCTGACCCTGTAGGCAGCCAAGGCAGCGTGATTTGCATGCGCTCTAGGCAATCAGCGTGGGCGTAGCGCAGAAATTGCCGAGATTGCAGCAGGCGGCGGTCTCGGCTGGATTCGCTATAGTCTCCGCACAAGGAGCCTCTCATGCAAATCGATATCGGAATCGCCCCGGACACCCGCGAGAAGATCGCTGCCGGCCTTTCGCGCGTCCTCTCGGATTCGTACACGCTCTATTTGAAGACCCACAACTTCCACTGGAACGTGACGGGTCCGATGTTTCAAACGCTGCACCTGATGTTCGAGACCCAGTACACGGAGCTGGCGCTCGCCGTCGACCTGATTGCCGAACGCATCCGCGCCCTCGGCGTCTACGCTCCGGGCACGTACAAGGCCTTTTCCGCGCTCTCCGCGATCAAGGAGGAAGACACGATTCCCAAGGCCGAGGACATGATCCGCCTGCTCGTCGAAGGCCACGAAACGACGGCACGCACCGCGCGCGAGGTGTTCAAAGTGGCTGAATCGGCCAGCGATCAGCCCACCTGCGATCTGCTCACCCAGCGCATGCAGGTCCACGAAAAGACGGCCTGGATGCTGCGCAGCCTGATCTCGTGACGTCGTGCTGCCGAAGAAGGACGGATCTCGGCAAGTGCTACGCCGCCGCGCGCTCGGCTGGCTCGGAGGTCTGCTCGGTGTCGGCGCGGTGGCAGCCCTGGCCAAGCGGTCTCTCGGCCCCGGCGGCCGTGTTGCCAGTGAGCAATCCGTGGATAGGTTGAGCCCGATGCCGACGCCTACACCGAACCGCCTGCCAGTCGTCTACCTGCCGCACGGCGGCGGCCCCTGGCCCTTCGTCGATCTGGGACGCTTCGTCGGTCCGGGTGAAGCCGATGCCCTGCGCGGGTACCTAGAACGTCTGCCCGACGACCTCGCGTCAGCGCCGCGCGCGCTCTTGGTCATCTCGGCGCATTGGGAAGAGCCGGTGCCCACTGTGATGACGGCCCTGCGCCCCCCCATGCTCTACGACTACTACGGCTTTCCCGAGGAGTCGTACCGCATCAAGTGGGATGCGCCCGGAGATCGGCAGCTGGCGACGCGGGTACGCGAGCTGCTTTCGCTCGGGGGCATCGAGAGCGCAGAAAACGCCGAGCGCGGCTTCGATCACGGCACCTTCGTGCCGCTGAAGGTCGCCTTCCCTCGCGCCGAGCTACCGACGGTGCAGCTCTCCCTCAAGCGAGGCCTCGATCCGACCGAGCACCTGGCGCTCGGTCGGGCCCTCGGGCCACTGCGGGACGAGGGTGTGCTCATCGTCGGGAGCGGCATGAGCTTCCACAACCTACGCGCGTTTGGCCATCCCACGGCCAAGGCCGTCGCGGAGACGTTCGACGCCTGGTTGTGTGAGGCGGGCCAGGCCGAGCCGAGTGTTCGAGACGAGCGCCTGATCGCCTGGGCAAAGGCCCCCCAGGCGCGCCAAGCACACCCGCGCGAAGAGCACCTCCTGCCCCTCATGGTGATCGCCGGTGCTGCCGGGGCCGACCCGGGGCGCGTCGCCTTTTCGGGCACCTTCGGCGGCATGCGCATCAGCGCGCTGCACTACGGCTGAAGCAGGCTCGCCGCGGGGAGCCGCCAGGGCACCCGGAACTCGAGCAGCCGCGACAATTGGTCGCATGGTGCGGCCGGCAGGGACGCACTAGACGGCTCCGCATGAAATTTCGCGCCGCCGTGGCCTGGTCCGTGCCCCTGTTCGTCTCCGCCGCCCTGGTCAACTGCACCTCGGCCAGCACCGAGCCGCACTACGAGGAGTGCGACGAGATCGCCTCGCTTTGCCACCCTGCCGAGGACATCAGCGAAGAAGCCGCCGCTTGCCACGAGCAGGCGCACGACGGTGACCTCGACCTGTGCCTCGAGATCCACGACGACTGCGTCGCCCTGTGCGAGGAAATCCTCGGCGTCGGCGGAGCGGGTGGCGGCGGCGGTGCGGGCGGCGCGACGGGACACTGAGCGGCCCCCTGCAGGGCTCGGCGCCAGAGCCGCCTACGGCGTGACGCCGTGAGGCGGTGGCGCCCCATAGAGTGTCGGGCGGTGGGTGGCGTAGCCGGTGCTCGTGCGGACTTCCAAGGTCTGCACGACCTCGCCGTCAGGCCCCACTTCCTGCAGCTTGGCCGCGGTGCTGTAGGTCACGAAGGTGTTCCCATTGGGCAGGCGTTGCACGTCTCCCATGTTGGGGCTGCTGTGTTCCGACGTGTAGGAAAACGGGCGATTCGTAGCGGTGCCCAGGTCCAGGTCGAGCGTGACTTCGCGGGCCACCGACACCCAGTCTGGACTGTCGCCGTTTTCGAAGAAGAGCAGCACCGCCTCCGAGGGGCCACTGCCGGGCAACAGCTGGTGACCGTGTTGTCGCACCCACTCTGCACCTTCGCCGGTGAACGTGGAATCGGCGCTACCCAGCACCCACTCGACGTCTCCGGCCGCCGAGATCTTGAAGAACGCGTTGTGATCCAGGCACGAAGCCGTGAAACCACCATCGGCGGCGATGTAGTGGATCGCGTTGGTGTGACAGGTCTGGTTTTCCAAGCCCCCGCTGCCGCCGCCGCTCGGGAAGGCATCTTCGACGTTGAAGATCAGCGTGTCCTGGCTGTCATCGGTGGCGCTAGCCGGATGTCGGTAGATCGAGTCACACTCCGAGCTCGGCGTCTTCTTGACGTAGATGATGTCGCCCGTGGGAGCGACGGTGAAGTCGTGATGGCTGGTCGGCAAGAGGGTCACCACGGGCGACGAGCCGTCCATGCCAATCTTCAGGATCCTCCCCTCGAGGGGATCGCGACCGAGGTTCAACTCACGCACGTACATGTGCTTGCCGTCGTAGGACATGAGCGCGCGCGACAGGTTGGCGAACGGAGCCTCGTAGGCCCAAACAATCTTGCCGTCTTGATTGAAGATGTACGCCCAGCCGCCGTTGAAGTCCGAGGTCAGCACGAATCCCGGCGCTTTGCTGGCCGAGCTGCTGCCTGCTTCCGTCGGGAGATGATTCGGTCCCTCTGTCAGCAGGGAGTCCGTGACCATGGTTTCGTCGGGGCCGTAACAGTAGGTGTCGTCCGAGACGACGAGCACGCGGTAGTGGTACTCGGAGTCCGTCGTCATCCCGAGCAAGAGCGTGCGATTGTCCCCGGCGAATTCGACCGGCGCGACCAAGCCGTAGTCGGTCGTCAGTCCAAACTCGATGGCTGCGGCGTTCTGGCCCGGCAGGTCCGAGCTGAACTCGATGATGCCGACGGTGCCGATCACCGGGCTGATCTCGGAGCTCGTCACCGTCACGGTACAGTCCACCTCGATCTTGCCCGTCGGTTCGACCGGCGCCCCGCCTGTCCCGAGGCCCCCGCCGCTGCCGCTGCCGCCGCCACTCCCGCCGCTGCTCGTCGCGCTGCCGCTGCCGCTTGAAGCGCCTCCACTGCCACCCCCGTCGGTTCCGCTCCCGCCCGAACCATCACTGGGTCCGGAGGCCCCGCTGCCGACCGTCGCACCGGATCCGTCCGCCCCGCCCCCGTCCGTGGCGCCGTCCGCGCCCCCACCCTCTCCCGGTGAGCCGGACTCCTCGCCACAGCCCATCGCGGACAGACCGACGAGGGCGAAACAGAGCAGCCAAGGGGCGACGACACGAGCGGGAAAAGAAGGGCGCATGCTGGAGACCTGTATTGAAAGAGACCACACGACTCTACCCCTCCGTGAGGGGCGCGAACGAAAGAAAAAGGAAGGGCGCGGTTGAAACAGCTAAAGTGGTGCGCCATGGACCCCATCCCGCGGGAGCCCTTGCTCGTCGGCTGGTTCGAGCCTGTCAGTCTGCCCGCCTTGGGCATCGAGCTCTGCTACGGCCGCATCGACTCTGGCGCCGATTACTCGACCTTGCACGCGCGGAACGTCGTCTCGCTCGGTGGCGGCAGCGAGGTCGAGTTCACGCCCCCCCTCCTGCGCCGCCAGGCGTCGAGTGCCGGCTTCCCTGCGGGCGGGGTTCGACGGGTGCGAGCGCGCTGCATCGATCAGCGCGTGATCCGCAACTCCGGCGGCGTGGAAGAACTCCGCTACGTGATCGCGACCGAGCTCCGCTTGGGAAGCCTGCACGCCGAGACGGAGCTCACCCTCACCCACCGCGAGGGCATGCGCTTTCCGCTCCTCGTGGGCAGGCAAACGCTGGTCGACCTCGGCACCAAGGTCCTCATCGATCCGGGGCGTGAGTGCGTCACCAGCCTGCAGAGCGCCCACTCCAGCTAGACCTACCTCCTAGGCCGACCTCACCCCTTGGGGCCTGCGGCCCCCTCTGGCTATAACGGGCGCCATGGGCCTGTTCGACGTGCACGCACACCTGACCAGCGCGCGCTTCGACGACGACCGAGACGAGGTGATCGCACGCGCCGCCGCCGCCGGCGTGACCACCATCATCTCCAACGGCCTCAACGTCACGGACAACGAGAAGGTCCGCGCCCTGGCGGCGCGAGAGCCCATGGTCCGGCCGGCCTTCGGCCTGTACCCGGTCGATGCCGTGCTCGCCGAGATGACCGCTCTCGGCGTCGACTACCCGCGCGACGACGTGGCGCTGCACAGCCCCGAGGAAACGCTCGCGTGGATCCGCCAGCACGCGGGCGAGGCAGTCGCGATCGGTGAAATCGGCCTCGACCACTACTGGGTGCCCGAGGCTCTCTGGGCCCGGCAGGAAGAGATCTTCCGCCAGTTCGTGGCGCTGGCGATGGAGCTCGATTTGCCCATCATCATCCACACCCGCAAAGCCGAGCGGCGCACGCTCGAGGTGCTGCTGGAGATGGGCGCCCCGCGCGTCAACTGGCACTGCTACTCGAGTCGCCTGACGCTCGGCAGACAGATCGCCGAAGCGGGGCATTACCTCAGCATTCCGGCCAACGCCCGCAAGAACGAGACGTTCAGCGGCCTGCTCCGTGGCGCCAAGCGCGAGCAACTGCTGCTCGAGACGGATTGCCCGTACCTGGCGCCCGAAGCCGGCACGCGCAACGAGCCGGCCAACGTCGCGGGGACGCTCGGCTATGCCGCCGAGCTCTGGCAGGTTCCCGCCGACCTAGCGCGCCAAACCTTCGAACAGAACTTCGAGCGGCTGTTCCGGTTTGCACCCTGAGCGGCCGAGCGGCCAAGACGCGGCAGCCGCAGCCTAGCCCTCAGCCACGGAAGGCCGCGCTCACTCCCGCAGCGTCTGGAGCGTGACGGTGTTCGTCCGGCTGCCCTTGGGAAAGCCGGTTACCAACGCGAAAGCACCCTCGGTGCGCTCGGGAAACATCTCGGCCAAGACGCCGCGCGCCAGCTCGATCGAGCCCATGAGGTTCGCCGTCGGCGGCTCGACGCGCGCCAAGACGCCCCAGCGCAGGCCGAGGCGCCGCGCCGCATTTTCGTCGTCGGTGATGGCGATGATCGGACAGCGCGGGCGATAGCTCGACAGGAGCCCCGCACTCTGGCCGTCCGAAGTGACCACCACCACTGCGTCCAACTGCA
>Ga0247798_1000022_pt1 | contig 17385 bp, 13 predicted proteins | sample UWRJS197509C6_FD_179929 | JGI IMG/M metagenome (GOLD analysis project Ga0247798, IMG submission 179929) | Soil microbial communities from Arlington Agricultural Research Station in Wisconsin, United States - UWRJ-S197-509C-6 | ecosystem: Environmental > Terrestrial > Soil > Agricultural land... | reverse complement strand
GACGAACGAGCCGCCCCCGCCGGACGGGCTGGTCGTTCCGGGCGGCGAGTGCGCAGACGTCGGAGCCGATGCGTCCGCGGAAGACGGCTGCAACGCCTGCGTCTGCGGCGACGCCGGCTGGTCGTGCACCGAACTCGCGTGCCCTGCTGTCCCGATGCCGTGTCCAGAAGGCGCATTCGATGACACCGCCGACGGCTGCAACACCTGCACCTGTACCGACGGAAGCTGGGTCTGCACCGATGAGGCGTGCCCGCCCGTGACGGAATGCACGCCCGGCGCGACCAAGTCGGCGGGCGACAGCTGCAACACCTGCACGTGCTCGGGCGACGGAACCCGGTGGGACTGCACCGTGATTGGATGCCCCCTTTGCGAAACCGGTTTCGTCCGCTCCGGTGACGATGAGTGCACCTGCACGTGCCAGTCCGGCGGTTGGCTCTGCACGGCGAGCGATTGTTCGGGGCCCGCCTGTCCACCGGTGTCTTGCGAGCCGAGCGACCAGCGAAGCTGCGATGTCGGGGCGACCGAAGACGCCGACGACGAATGCAACACGTGCGCCTGCATGCCGGATAGGAGGTGGGCCTGCACCAACATCGACTGCAACCCGGTGACGTGCGGAGGCTTCGCCGGCGACACCTGCGGCGAGGATGAGTACTGCGCCTACGAGGCCAACCAAGGCGGCTGCGGCATCCTGGACGCGAGCGCCATCTGCAAGAAGCGCCCCACCGCCTGCACGGAGGAGGAAGCACCGGTCTGCGGCTGCGACGGCGAGACTTATTCCAATGCCTGCCTCGCCAACCTGGCAGGCACCGGCGTCTACACCGACCAGCCGTGCCTGCCGGACGAGTAGGCGAGATTCTGCTATTCGAGCTTCGCTCTGAAACGTCCCAGCATCACGCACCCGCAGGGTGACTTCGTGCACGTGCGCGGCGCGCGACAGCACAACCTGAAAGACGTCACGCTCGAGATCCCGCGCGGCGTCTTGGTGGTATTCACGGGCGTCTCCGGCTCCGGCAAGTCATCGCTCGCATTCGGCACGCTGTACGCCGAAGCGCAGCGCCGCTACCTGGAATCGGTCTCGCCCTACGCGCGCCGGCTGTTCGACCAGATGCCCGTGCCCGACGTGGACGAAATTTCGGGGCTGCCTCCAGCAGTCGCCCTGCAGCAGCAGCGCGGCTCGCCCACGACGCGCTCGTCCGTGGGCACCGTGACGACCCTGTCGAACTTGGTGCGAATGCTCTACTCGCGCGCCGGCACCTACCCGCGCGGCCTGGGACTGCTCTACGCGGAGGAGTTCTCGCCGAACACGCCGGAGGGCGCCTGCCCGACGTGTCACGGTCTTGGAAAGATCTACGACGCGACCGAGCGCTCGATGGTGCCGGACCCAACGAAGACCATCCGCGAGCGCGCCATCGCGGCCTGGCCCACGGCGTGGGGAGGCCAGAACCTGCGCGATATCCTGGTCGCGCTCCACATCGACGTCGACGTCCCGTGGCAGGACCTGCCAAAGAAGACGCGGAATTGGATCCTGTTCACCGACGAACAGCCCACCGTGCCCGTCTACGCCGGCTTCACTCCCGCAGAGACGAAGAGTGCCCAGAAGCGCCGGGAAGAGCCCAGCTACATGGGCACCTTCTCGAGCGCCAAGCGGAACCTATTCCATACGTTTGCGAGCACGCAATCGCCGATGATGAAGCGTCGCGTACTGCAGTACATGATCGCCGGAGACTGCGCCTCTTGCGGCGGCAAGCGCCTCAAGCCGGATGCACTGAAGGTCACCTTCGCGGGCCTGGACATCATGTCTCTCTCGCGTTTGCCGCTCAAACGGCTGGCCGAGCTGATGCGCCCGTACGCCGATGGCACGGCGGTCGCCCGCGGCGCCAGCGCTCATCCCGAGCAGGAGGTCGTCGCCCAGAGGATCGCGACCGATGCGGTCCGGCGCCTCGACATCCTGCTCGATCTGGGGCTCGGCTACCTGACACTCGAGCGCAGCACACCCACGCTGTCGCCGGGCGAACTGCAGCGCCTCCGGCTCGCCACGCAGGTGCGCTCGAACCTGTTTGGTGTCGTGTACGTCCTGGACGAGCCGTCGGCCGGTTTGCACCCGGCCGACACCGAGGCGCTCCTGCGGGCGCTCGACCAGCTGAAGGCGCAGGGCAACTCGCTCTTCGTGGTCGAGCACGAGCTCGACGTGATCCGCCACGCCGACTGGATCGTCGACGTGGGCCCGGGGGCGGGCCAGCACGGGGGCCACATCCTCTACAGCGGACCGCTCGAGGGTCTGGCCAGCGCGAAGACGTCGCAGACGCGAGCGTTCGTGCTGGCGGAGCACGAGAACCCGCGCCGCAAGCCCCGTACGCCGACGGGACAGCTCGAGCTTTCCGGTGTCACCCGCAACAACCTGGAGAGTCTCGACGTCGCCTTTCCGCTCGGGGTGATGACTGCAGTGACCGGCGTGTCCGGCTCCGGCAAGTCGAGCCTCGTCAGCCAGGCGCTGGTCGAGCTCGTGGCAGCAGAGCTCGGCAAGCCGCACGAAGAACTCGACGCCGATGCCGACCTGCTGGACGCCGACGACAGCGCCGCGACTTCCGGACACATCGTCCAGGGACTCGAAGGCATCGAGCGCTTGGTCCGCGTCGATCAGAAGCCCATCGGCCGCACCCCGCGCTCGAACCTCGCGACCTACACCGGCCTCTTCGACCACGTGCGCAAGCTGTTTGCCGCCACCAAGCTCGCACGCTCGCGCCGCTACGATGCAGGGCGGTTCTCCTTCAACGTGGCCAAAGGCCGCTGCGACCACTGCGAAGGCGAAGGCTTCGTCTACGTCGAGATGCTGTTCCTGCCGGATGTGTACGCGCCCTGCCCCGTCTGCAAAGGCGCGCGCTACAACGAAAAAACGCTCGAGGTCACGTACGAAGGCAAGTCCATCGCCGACGTGCTCGGCCTGACGGTCGACGACGCCTTCGACTTCTTCCAGGACGACCCAGCCGTGCGCCGCTCCCTCGACGTGCTGCGTCAGGTGGGCGTCGGCTACCTGCGCCTCGGCCAACCGGCCACCGAGCTCTCCGGCGGCGAAGCCCAGCGCATCAAGCTCGCCACCGAGCTCCAACGCGGCGCCCGCGGCGACGCCCTCTACATCCTCGACGAACCCACCACCGGCCTCCACCCCTCGGACGTCGAGAAGCTGGTCGTCCAGCTCGACCGGCTCGTCCTCGCCGGCAACACGGTCATCGTCGTCGAGCACGACCTGCGCGTCATCGCCGCCAGCGACTGGGTCATCGACGTCGGCCCCGGCGCCGGCGACGAAGGCGGCCGCATCGTCGCGGAGGGTCCGCCGGAAGTCGTCGCACGCGCGAAGGGGAGTCGGACGGCAGTGTATTTGGCGAGGTTTTTGGCGGCGGGGTGAGGGAGTGGGCGCGGCGACCGTCTACTCCCTCCTAGAGAGCGCCGCATTCTGTACACACGCTGTATGCACGTTTTCGGCTCCTCCGGGAGCGACCCTCCACTCCTCGCAGCGAGATCCTCGCGACTCAACGATCCTTCTCCGCGCGGAGCTGGATCGTTCGGAGCTGCTCGATGTCGAGCAAGTCCTGCGGACGGCCTGCCTGAGTCTTGAGCGCGATCAGGTCATCAATGCTGGCGACGAAGAAGACTCGACCTTCGAGGCTTATCCTTGCCGATTGTGAGAAAGAAGAAGAACGTCTCGGGGCGAAGTGTCGCCCCGATGGCGACTCTTCGACGTGTGAGCCGCGCCGCTCGGTACGTAGCGTGACGAACAGCACGTGGCGCTGCGAGCACCCGTTGGACTGTGCCGAGACCGTCACTGAACGGTAACCGGGCGTCGCTACCGTCCGGCAAAACGGAAGGCTCACCATGAACTCATCTCGCATCCATCGTTCGTTCCATTCTGTCGTCAGTGTCGCTGCACTCCTGGCTGGGCTGAGCGCCGCAAACTCGGCTGTCGGACAAGAAGCCCCTGCGACGGAGCTCGTCGGCTTCGCGCTGATGCCGGCCAACACTTTTTCCGCAGGACCCACGTCGGGGCAGTTTGCGACGAGCGCGGGCGGCAACCCGCTGCCTCTCGTGAACAAGCAGCCGGTTCAGGGATTTTCGGCTGTCCTCGCGGGCCCCACGTCCAAGACCTTCTACGTTCTGTCGGACAACGGCTTCGGCGCTCAGACCAACTCAGCGGACACCTTACTGCGCATCTACGCCGTGCAGCCCGACTTCGTGACGTGGCACAAGCGTGGCCTGCGCGGCAGCGGCACGGTGCAGCCCGCCCACTTCAAGAGCGGCAAGGCGCTGTCCTCTTTCTCGGCTGAGACCTTCATCACGCTGAGCGATCCGCGCGGCAAGCTCGGGTTCGAAACGGTCGCCGACCTGGAATTCTACCCCAACGGTGACGGCACGGTGCCGGTCGACCCGAGCATCCAAGACGGCCGCTTGCTCACGGGCGCCGACTTCGACGTGGAGTCATTCCGCAAGGACCATCGCGGCAACTTCTGGTTCGGGGAAGAGTTCGGCCCTTTCTTGGTGCAGGCGGACGCCAAGGGTCGCATCCTCCGCGCTGAAGAGCCCCTCCCCAACATCGTTCCTCCCGGATCGACCGCTAGCGGGTCCGAGGTCCAGGCTCCGCAGAACCCCTACCTCGGCACCAGCACGCCGAACCTCGGCCGTTCGCTCGGGTTCGAAGGCATGGCCGTCAGCCCTTCCGGAAAGCTGCTCTACCCGCTCTTGGAAGGCACCGTCGTCGGAGACAGCGCAATCGATGGCACCGTGGGAAAGAACCTGCGCATCGCGCAGTTCGACGTCGACCAGAAGCAGTACACCGGCAAGCAGTGGCTCTATCAGCTCGAAACGACCGGCACCAACATCGGCGACATGACGGCCATCAACGACGAGGAGTTCCTGGTCATCGAGCGCAACGGTGGGACGGCCACCAGCGGCACGCCGTTCAAGAAGATTTTCGTCGTCAGCACTGCGGGTGTCGCTCCCGGCGGCTTCGTCGAAAAGACGGAGCTCGTGGACCTGATGAACGTCCAGGACCCGCATGATCTGAACGGCGACGGTAGCTCGCTCTTCACGTTCCCCTACGTGACCATCGAGAGCGTCCTCATCCTGGACCGGCAAACGCTGCTCGTGATCAACGACAACAACTATCCCGGCACGGGCGGACGCGATACCAACTCCGACAACACGGAGTTCCTGCAGCTTCGCTTGAGCAACCCGCTCGACATCGGCCCGGAGGGATGCGGCGCGCACTAAGGCCCCGCCAGCGCCGACTCTCTCCCGGAGAGCACGACATTCGGTGCATACGTTGTCTGCACGTTTTCGGCCGCTCCGGGAGCGACCACAGCGCCGCGACCTCGACGGCTTCGCCTAGGCCTCCCTACGCCGCGACCCCATCACGCCGCGCGCGCACACCGAGCAGCTAGGCGGTTGGCTTTGCGCCCATGGATGCTCGCAGCACGCTCTCAGCACGCACGGCGTTGACCAGGAGCTCACCGTGTTCGAAGGCGCGCACGTTCTCGAGCGTGACGTCGGCGATGTTGCCGAGCGCCTCCGCCGTCATGAAGGCTTGATGCGACGTGATGAGCACGTTCGGGAAGCTGAGCAAGCGCGCCAGGACGTCGTCCTCGAGCATTTTGTTCGAGAGATCCTGGAAAAAGATGCCCGCCTCTTCCTCGTACACGTCCAGGCCCGCCGCTGCGAGTTCCCCGTGCTTGAGCGCTCGCACCAAGGCGCGACTGTCGATCAGCGCGCCGCGACTGGTGTTGATGAGAAAGGCGGTCTTCTTCATGGAGGCGAGCGCACCCTTGTCGACCATGTGATACGTCTCCGGTGTGAGCGGCGCGTGCAACGTCACGATGTCCGAGCTTCCGTAGAGCACCTCGAGTGGCACGTACTCGATGCCGGCACTCTCTGCGAACGCCGCATTCGGATAGAGGTCGTAGGCGAGCACCCGGCAACCAAAGCCCTTGAAGATGCCGGCCGCCACCTGGCCAATCTTGCCGGTGCCGATGATGCCCACCGTCTTTCCGTGGAGATCGAAGCCGACCAAACCTTCCAGCGAGAAATTCCACTCGCGCACTCGTGCCGAGGCCCGGTGAATCTTGCGGTTGAGCGCCAGCACCAACGCCACGGCGTGTTCGGCCACCGCGTAGGGCGAATAGGCAGGAACGCGCACTACCTCGATGCCGAGCTTCGCCGCCGCCTCGAGATCGACGTGATTGTAGCCAGCTGAACGCAGCGCCAAGAGCCGCGTGCCGCCCGCCGCCAAGGTATGCAAGGTCTCGGCATCGGCGCGATCGTTGACGAACGCGCAGACCACTTCGTGCCCCTCGGCCAGCTTGGCTGTCGAACGCTGCAGCCGCGGCTCGAAATAGGTGATCTCGCGCTTGAAGCGCTCATTGGCGCGCGCAAAGGATTCTCGGTCGTAGCCGTGCGTGTCGAACATCGCGATCTTCATAGCCGTCCACCTGTCCCACGCGCCCGTTCCGTTCGTCGGTTGTTCACTCGCACATGGTGCGCCGTCCTGCACCCCTGCTCAATGCGCGCGTGCGGAAGACTCAATGTCGCGTGAAACGATGCTTGGACCCCGCCGGAAAATCCTTGGCATCGCCGAAGGGTTTCAGCACGACGTCGGGAGTGCGGCGCGAGGCGGGCACGTAGTGCGCGTACTCGCTGTTTTGCTGCACCAGTTGCTCTTCGATCGAAATGCGAACGGCCTCGGTGAGTCGGGCACTTGGTTCGGTGTCTCGAGCTAGCTCGACCGTCACCCGGAGCCGCGCGCCAGCACCGTCGTCCAGAACCTCCAGCACGAACTTCCCCGTCACCTGCTGCGCGAGCTCCGGTCGATGCAGTCCGGGGCCGATGTTCTCGGGGTAGACGTTGGCGCCGTAATACGAGATCGCCGAGCCCGAGCGGCCGAACACGTAGACGAAGGGTTCAGCCTCGGCGTCCAATTCGGCACCATCGATGGCCAGACCCTGCTCCCGCAAGAACGCCGCCATCTCCTCGGCCGAGATCACGCCACCCTGATCCAAAATGTCGTAGCGCAGGAGCGGCAGCACACCGTCGGCCGAGAACACCACACGATCCTCCACCCGCTCGATGAAGCGATGGTTCGGGGCGAACTGGCACAGAGTGGGCAGCCGCGCTTGGCCGAAGAGCGAGGGCAAAAGCTGCGGCCGCTCCGCCAGCGCGCGGCGAATGCGCACCGACGTCTGCGTTTCGTTCGCGAGCACCCCGCCGTCCGCGGTGCCGTAAAGCGACGCGATGGTCAGCGCTGGATCCTCCGCGCCCAGCTGCTCGCAGACTCGCGCGCGCCAGCCTTCGTCGAACACCTCACCAGCAGCCACGAGCTTGGTCCTATGGTGCGGCCAGTCGATGCCGGCTCGCCCGCCCGCATCGATCACGTTGCGCAAGAACGGCGGGTAGCCGAGCAGCACCACCTGCTCGAAGTACCCACCCACCGCCTTCACCACACGCAAGATCTCCGGCACGTTGTTGCCCGGCGTGGCCACGGTGATGGGATGGCCGGCTGCGGCGAGGTTGCGGCAAGCGGCCGTCGTGTACATGCCGCCCACCCAGTTGCCGAGCGCAAAGCAGACGACACACAAGGTCGACTTTTGGTCCGCGCCGAACGTTCCGACGAGCACCTGCTCGAAACGCCGCGTGGTCCCCACTTCGTCGGCGATGCGCCGTGGCCAAATGCACGGCTCGCCGGTGGAGCCGGACGACACGGCCAGGTGATCGCCAATTGGGAGGCGACCGCCACGGCACAGCTCAGGCAGCGGATAGGCGCGGTGGTAGTTCTCCTTCGTGGTGATCGGCAGCGCGCTGAAGTCGGCGAGCGTCTGCACGCCGTCCACGCGTACGCCCCGCTGCTCTACGAAATCGCGATACGCTGGCACCTCGCGCACAGTCGAATGAAACAGCTCGATCACCCAGGTCACGAGCGAGAAGCTAGCCTAGCCCAGGTGGCCCGTGAAAGGTTCGCCTCCGTCCGGCAGACGGGGCCGGCGCTCACGTGAGCGCGATGACGTCTCGAATTTGCGCGGCGAGCCGGGTCGTGACGCCCTTGTCCGTCCAATACGCATTGTGCGAGAGCGGCGTGAGCGACACGAGCAAGTTTCCCACATTTTCGGCCACGTCCTCGAAAACTGCCTGCCCGTAGCTCTGGCTCAAGGTTTTCAGTGGGAAGCCGAGTGGATCATCCGGGTCGTAGATGTTGGTCCAGCGCACCGCCCGCCTGAGCGCTTCCGGTGTCACGCCGGGGCGCAGCGCCTGGGCGACGCTAGGAGCGGGAAACGTGATCGGCTGCGGCTCGTAGTGGGCAAGGACGAAGAGCGGGATATTGCAGCCGAACGTCAGCATCCCGGCCAGCGTCTCGAAGCGCTCGAATGGGGTGGCCGCGGCAGGATGCTTTTGCATGTCCCAAATGTAGTTGGAGAGGACGTGACAACCGAGTGAGTGGGCCACGACGATCAGCGGTGCATCCTGACCAATCTCGGCTCTCAGCTGGCGCACCGCGTCGGCCACGAGCGCATGAATGGCCTCGTACGTATCCTGGCGCTCAGCTGTCGGTTTCTTGCCGCTCGCGTCGGGCGGGACCCGTTGGTAGGCCACCGCATCCGCGAGAAAATGCACGACGAGGTCACGCAGACGGCGATAATGGAGCGGCCCGCCCTGCTCCAAGCGCTCGAGTAAATCCTTTTGTCGCTTTGCCAAGGCTGCCTGCCACCACACGGGCTGCCACGCGACCTCCTGCGCCCGCACTCCGAGCTCTGCCTGCACCGCTTCGATCAACGGCGCCGCGAAATCTTGCGTCTGCTTGCCCATGCCATGCGCCACGAGCACGCCCACCCTCTTTGCCATGCGCCCTCCTCCTGCTCGATCGCCCCGCGACCCAGCCCTCGGGACAGCGTCCTCCGTCTCACGCCTGGGTTGCAAGCGCGAGCACGACGCGGCGATGGGGCAGCCCCACTTGCTCGAAGGGCTCGCCACTGGTGACGAAACCCACAGCCTCGTAGAACGGCACGGCGGGCTCGCGCGCGTGCGCCAGCAAAAGCGCCCCACCGGCCTCGCGCGCCCCTTCCACTGCAGCCAAGACGAGCCTGCGCCCGATGCCACCGCGCTGCAGGGCGGGCGCGACGGCCATCTGCCGAAGCTGCCAGGTGCCGCCGCCGCGATCGATCAAAAGCAGGCAGCCGACGCAACTGTCACCGTCGAAGGCCGCCCAATGCACCGCGCCGTCGTCGTCTCCGCAGGCCTCGCGAAGCGGAATACCAAATGGCTCGAGCAGCACCGCGCGGCGTAATGCCAAGGTTTTTTGGTACTGGGCGCTGCCGAGCTCCACCGGCCGGATGACCAGGGTTTCCATGACCCAGAAGGTAGCTGGCGTTCGACTGTGGTGGAAGATTGTGGGCTGCGGCGAGCCGCGTGCGCGCAGGTTGCACGCGGCGGTGCAGATCGGCGGTGCAGATCGGCGGTGCGAGGCGAGGCAGTGTGCCTCCTGCACCGACTCGCGGTACGCTGGACTGTCGTCCCCCTGGAGAACTCACATGCGCAGCTTATCTTGGCTCCTCTCGCTCGGTCTGGTCGTCGGAGGTCTGGTCGTCAGCGCGTGCGGAGGCGCCACGAGCGGCCCGCAGTCGAGCGACACGCATGCCGTCTCCGGTCAGGCGTGCGCCGAGCCAGGGGCGACCGCGCCAGCGATGGACGGCTGTAACGACTGTACGTGTGGCGACGATGGCTGGGCCTGCACCAAGAGAGCCTGTCCGGACACGGGCGCTTGTATTGACGGTGAGACCAAGGGCGACGATTGCAGCAGCTGTTCCTGCCTCGACGGCGGCTGGGTCTGCATCGACTTCGCTTGCAATCCGGACCCCGGCGAGCTCTGCACCCAGGATGACGTCAAAGACGCGGGCGACGGCTGCAACACCTGCAGCTGCAATTCGGAAGGCACCTGGTCTTGCACCAGGAGTGCATGCGTGGACACCTGCACGGAAGGAGACACCAAACCGGCCGATGACGGCTGCAACACCTGCAGCTGCCGGGACAACACGTGGCTCTGCACGCTGAGCGTCTGCGAGGATCCCGCCGACCCGGAATGCGCGCCGGCCAAGGAACTTCCCGCTGATGTCGCCTGCGTGGCGGTCATCGCCTACGCTCGGGCGCCGGATACGGCGGTCTGTTGCCAGTACCCGTCGCCCTGCCAGGTGCCGGACGGCTGGACCTCGTTCAACACGCTGGAAGAGTGCCAAGTGGGCGAGGAAGCCTGCGACGCCGGCAGCCAAAAGCCCGCCGACGATGGCTGCAACACCTGCAGCTGCACGGACGCCGGCGATTGGGCTTGCACCGAGATCGCCTGCCCCGAGGGCGTCGCCTGCGGTGGCTGGCTCGGTGACACCTGCGCCGAGGGTGAATACTGCGCCTACGAAGCAGGCCAGCTGTGCGGTCAGGCCGACGCGAGCGCCGTCTGCAAGCCCCGACCGGACGCCTGCACCCTGGAATACGCGCCCGTGTGCGGTTGCGACATCGTCACCTACGGCAACGCCTGCGAAGCCGCGGTGGCCGGCACTGGCATCTATTCCGAAGGCGCCTGCAAGACGGAGTAAAAGGGGCCCGCGCCGCCTCGAGCGCGGCGTGAGCATCAACAGCGCGGCAGCACGCGGCCTGCGATGAACTTCAGGTAGCGACCTTCCTCGTGGGCGACTTGCACCGGGTGGTCCCAAGGCTGCCCGATGTCGCGCACGATCTGCACGCGCACGCGCGCCTTCCGCGCTGCCTCGGCGAGGAGCCGCTTGAAGGCTTCGGGCCCCACTTGCGACGTGCAGCTGGCCGCGCAACAGATGCCGCCGGGCGCCGTCACCGACAAGGCCATGGCAAGCAGGTTCTTGTAGGCCTTCTCGGCGGCGCGCAGCTGATCGCGGCTCTTGGCGAACGTCGGTGGGTCGCACACCACTAGATCGAAACGGCGACCTTGGGCGATGGCCTTTGGCAAGAAATCGAACACGTCTTCGACCAGCGTCTCGTGCGGGACGTGAGACAGACCATTTTGCGCGAAGTTTTCCTGCGCCGCGAGGACGGCTGGGCCTGCGCTGTCCACACTGGTGACGGAGGCCGCTCCGCCCAAGGCAGCCGCGACCGAAAAGCCACCAGTATAACAAAACAAGTTGAGGACCGATTTGTCCGCCGCCACATCACGCACGAAGCGCCGATTGTCGCGATGATCGAAGAAGAGCCCCGTCTTCTGACCGCGGTGCACGTCCGCTAGCAGGCGCATGCCCAGCTCCTCGACCAGGATCCTCTCCGGCGGGAGGTTGCCGTGCAAAGGCCGCAAGACGACGCCCGACTCCTCCTTGTGCCGCCGCGACAAGCTTTCGAGCCCTGCGATGTCCACGACGGCCTCGCTCACCCAGGGGATGATGGCACCGAGCGCCTTGGAGTACGTGACCAGGATGCCGTGCGAGCCGTAGAGATCGACGACGATGCCCGGCAATTGGTCGGCTTCGCCGAAGATCAGGCGATAGCCCGTGCAACCGGCGTCCCGCACGCCCTGCCTCAAGTCCCACGCCTCCTGAACGCGCTCCCGCACCCACGCCGCATCAATGGGGCCACGCGTGGAGAACAGGCGAACCGCGATCGGTGACTCCGCGTCCCAGAGACCGTAGGCGACGTAGCTCCCAGCGCGCACTCGTACCCAGGTTCCGGATTGGGCCTGGAACCGACCGACGTGATCGCGGTACACCCAGGGGTGTCCGGCCGCCAAACTCCGGACCAGCGTTTCCGGAAGTTCGATGTCCTTCATGACCAAACGCTGGATGGCCCGAAAGCCCAGCGCTGACAAGGTACGGGCCGCCCGGCGCTTGCCCGCTCGGTGTTTGCTCGCGCTTTGCCTACTGCCGCCCTGCCCGCTGCTACTGGGCTGCAATCCGGGCAAATCGCGCTCGGCCGGGGCCGACCGCGTGCCAGCAAAGGCAGCGACACCGCCGCCCCCCGAGGCCACGCTCCCGCCCAGGGCCACGCTCCCGCCCAGGGCGACAGCGACGCCCGCAGGCCCACGAGCGGCTCCCGCCTCAGGCTCCGAGCGCGCCGCAGCCTGGCCCGCCTGCCCACGCTACGGCGCACCGGCAGCGCGCGGCACGCTGCACGAACCTCGCCTCAGCGAGATCTCTGGACTCGCGTCGTCGCTCGGTCCCTCGGGTGTATTCTGGGTTCACAACGACTCGGGCGACGAAGCACGCGTCTACGCGCTGTCGCCCCAGACGACCTGGCTTGCCACGTTTCGCCTTGCGGGCGTCGCGTCGGCGCAGGACATCGAGGACATCGCCGTCGTGCAACGTGCGGGCCGCTCCAGCATCTACCTGGGCGACATTGGCGACAACGAGCGGCGGCGCACGGGCGGCGTCCTCGTGCACCGCTTCGACGAACCGACCGTCACTCCCGAGGGCGCCTCGCCACCAGCCAGTCGAGAGCGATCGACGGGGCCCGTCGTCACGGCCAGCCTGCGCTACCCCGAAGGACCCCAAGATGCAGAAGCGCTGCTGGTGGATCCGAGAACCGAGACCTTGGTCATCGTGACCAAGGCGCTCTTTGGCGCTCCGCGCGTCTACGTGCAGGAGAACTTCCTGGACGGCACCCCGCTCAGACTGGCGGGGGAAATGACGCCAGACGTCACGGGCGTCGCGCTGCCCATGGTGACGGCCGCCGACGTGAGCGCTTCGGGCGAATACGTCGGCGTGCGCACTTACTCCGGGGCCTATCTGTTTCGTCGAGCCGAAGGCCAGTCTCTGGCCGCTGCCCTGCTCGGGCCAGCTTGCAGTGTGCCGGTCGCCGACGAAAAGCAGGGAGAGGCCCTGGCGCTTTTGCAGCGAAAGGGACGGCCGCCCGCCTTCGCGACCATGAGCGAAGGCACGATCAGCACACTTTGGATCACCGAGCCCGAGTGAGCAGGCGCCTGGCGACGCGCGCGACGCTGTCATCCGACCCCACCAGGGGCTCACGAGCCGAGGCGAGCTCGGTCAGACGAAAGTAGCGGGCATCGGCGACCTCGTCCGAGGCGCGAAGGCTCCGCTGTTTGCAGCGGAAGAGCACGCGCAGGTCGAAGTGCCGATGCTCACCCTCCCGCGGATTGGCGGGAATCGTGTGGACGTCGAGATCGTAGAGCGGCGAGATGATCTCGAGCTGGTCGAGGCCCACCTCTTCGCTGACCTCACGGCGCGCTGCGGCGACGTGATCGACGTCATGGGCCTCGAAGTGCCCGCCGGGCTGGAGCCAGCGCGCGAGCTTGCGATGAAGGATCAGTAGTAGGCTTTGGTCGTCGTCCGTGAGGACGAGACCGCTTGCGGTCAGGTGGCCGGGATGCACTTGGGAGCGGCTCAATGGATCGCCCAGCTCCTCCGCCAGCAGCTCCTGGACCTGACGGAGCGCCAGCTCCTGGTGCTGGTCCATGGGCTGGAATGCCCCCAGGGCCCTCTGAATACCGGTAACGCGCGCGGGATCGCTCACGAAGCAGGAGCGTGCCCCCGGGCGGCCCAGCCCGCAATAACCACGGCATGGGGGGAAGCAGAACAGGCCTTGCATGAGCGTCACGTTTCGTGCGACCGCTCACTCGCATGATCGACCAGGAGCAGCCTGAGCAAGTGTTGGCCTCGCTTGCCGACTTCGGGTACTCCGACTTCTTTCGCCAAAGCCTGGAGCGCGACGCGCCGCATTTGCAGCCAGGACGCATCGTCGGCCAGCACCGCCGCCAGTGGGACATCGCGCATGCCGGAGGCATCGAGCGCGCGGTCCTGGCAGGTCGCCGCTTCCACGCCAAGTCCGGCCAGAAGCAGGACGAGATCCAGCCGACCATCGGCGATTGGGTGGCCTGGCGACGAGTCGAAGGGGAGCTGCCCGTGATCGAGCATGTGCTGGAACGTCGCACCTTCCTCGCACGCACTTCCGCCAAGCTCCGCGGGCTGCGCCAGGTCATCGTCGCCAACGTCGACGTGATTGCTGTGGTCGCGGCGTTCTCACCACCCGATGCGACCCTGGCCGTGCAACAGCGCAGCCTGCACCCACGGCGCATCGAACGCTTCCTGACCGCGATCCGCCCGGGTGGCGCTCGGCCGCTGGTCCTGCTCAACAAAGCCGACCTGGTCCCGGACGCCCAAGCTCAGGCAGACCGCCTGGCCGAGCGGATTGGAGCCACCACGCTCGCGATCTCCGCGTTTTCGAGCGAAGGCACCCAGAGCATCGCACGCTGCCTAGCCCAAGGAGAAACCATCGGCTTTGTTGGGCAAAGTGGGGTCGGCAAGTCGAGCCTGGTCAACCGCCTGCTCGGCCAAGACGTGCACAAGATCGGCAGCCTGCGGGAGGAGGACGCGCGGGGCCGGCACACCACCACTCATCGATCGCTCCTCCTGGGCCCTGGGCCGGTATTGGTGATCGATACACCCGGCCTCCGGGAACTCTCCATTTCGGATGGCCGTCCCGAGGACCTCGCTGCTTTCGAGGATATCGAGGTGCTCGCCGACGAATGTCGCTTTCGTGACTGCACACACCGGGACGAACCCGGCTGCAACGTCCGCCAGGCGGTCGAGGCCGGCGCCTTGCCTGAAGATCGGCTGCGCAGCTACCGCACCCTGGCCGACGAAGTAAAGGCCACAGGCGCCGCAAACCCGGCCGCTCGCCCTTTTGCCAGGACCAAGGAAGCGAAGCGAAAAATACCCAAACGTCAACTGCGCGAGCCGCCCGAGGAATGATCGAGCCGACGAGCCCATCCAGGGTCACTGTGAAGTCGCTCACGTCGAGCCCGGACGACGCCTGCACATGAAGCGTCATCTTCCCCTACGCTTGCCCTCCAGCCCAGCAACGACCGACCGGCCGCTTTCGCCATTGCGTAGCCAAAAAAGGCTGCACAATGCCCCATCGCCCCTGCTGGCAGCCGTGACTGGCGCCACGTGTGAAGGTGGCGGAGACCGGCGTGAGACGTCAGGGTTGGGCGCCGCGCAGCAATGGAACATCTCCGATCAGCATCATGTTCCCGAAACATTCGTGTGACCTCGCTTCCGCTATGGCCGAGGTCTGTTGAGCCTCAGAAGCAGCATGAACGACGGAGCACGCGACCCATGGCGACCATTGGGTCGGGCGGTCGATGTGAGCATCCTTGCGCAGCGATTTCAGCGCAGTTGGCGTCCACGCTGTACCCAGAGGGCAAGCAAGAGCGGTGCCGCCCGAGATCGAGTCGACCGAGATAGGTCGAAAACTTCCCTTTCTGTCCGGCTTTCTCAGTGAACATGCACCTGTCTCACGGCTCGTCACGGCGCCTCATTGGTATTTCGAAGCAGCAAGAGGCGCCTGGTTCTGGACAGCGCGAGTCTCGAAATCATAATAGGCTCCGTCGTCGATGCTGGAGCAACAACCGGCCCGACGCGAAACTCCGATGATGTCCGACGCCAATCGATCCAAAGGCCGAAGCCACCACGCACGATCCGGCCGTGGAGAAAACAGTCTCGTCGGTTATCGATCGCGGTGCGCAAGTCGGAACCGGCAGGTTGGTCAGGACAAAGTTGGTCCGGGCAAAGTTGATCCGGGCAAGCGCGAGACAACCCTTTGAGCTAAGCGGCGCAAGGCCGACCCGCATAGTGCGCGTCGACTCGAGCCCCCAGAGACTCTCGACCAAGGAAAAGGCAACAGATGGCTTCCAAGAAGAAAAAGGCAGGAAAGAAGAAGGCGACCGCAAAGGGCGGAATCGTCGTGAGGCAAGGCGACAAAGCCGCATTCGTTCGCAGCCTGCCCCGCAGCTTGCCTGCCAGTGAAGTCGTCGAGCGCGCTTTCGAACGTGCCATGGTCATGTCCAAGGCCTACGTGCACAACATCCGTTCGGCCGCCAACAAGGCAGCACGCGCCCTGATGGCCAAGGAGGGCAAGAAGACGGTCAAGGGCAACAAGACGAAGCTCGAAAGCCAGTTCCGCGAACTCGTGATCTCGCTGGGCCCTTCACGAGCCAAGAAGCTCTTGAGCCAGGTGGAGACCTCGCTGGCTATCTCTTCCGGCAAGTAGCCGCGCGAGCGGTGCTGGCTCGCGAGGTGCTGGCTCGCGAGGCCGTTTCGGAAGGGCTACTCGCGAGGCGCCAGGTCGGAGCCTCCCCGGGCAGCCGCGTCGGGCGGTCGGACGAACAATCCGGGACGCCCCGCGCGACGAGTTCCGTCTGGTTTGCCGGCTGCTCTGCCGGCTGTCGTCGGCACGAACGCTCGCTCAGCCGGCGATTTGCGGATGCCGGCGACGAGCTGGACCGGCGACGAGCTGGACCGGCAACGAGCTGGACCGGCAACGAGCTGGACCGGCAACGAGCTGGACCGGCAACGAGCTGGACCGGCAACTACTCGATGTCGCCGATCATCTCGGCCAGGTACGGCGTCTCGCCCAGCTGCGCGATCATGCCCAAATGGGTCTCCAGCCAATCGATGGCGTCCTCTTCCTCATGCAGGATCTTGTCGAAGAGGATGCGCGACCCGTTGTCGCTGACCTGGGTCGCCACGAGAATGGCGCGATTGAGGCGCTCCACCGCTGCCTGCTCGAGCGCTAGGTCCGATTGATGGATCTCCAGCACCGTTTCTCCCACTTTGATCGGAGAAAGACGCTGCATGTTCGGGACGCCATCCAAGAAGAGGATGCGGGAAATGACCTCGTCCGCGTGATGCATCTCCTCGATCGACTCCTTACGCTTGACCTGGGCAAGACGCTTGTAGCCCCAGTTTTCCAGCATCCTGTAGTGGATGAAGTACTGATTGATCGCCGTCAGCTCTGCCGTCAGGATTTCGTTGAGGAGCTCGATGATGCGCGGGTCACCCTTCATGATGCGTTCCTTCTATCACCATCTCTACCGGCTTGTGCGCGTCGTCGCGCGTTGAAAGCTGTTTTCAGTTGGCGTTCGTTTTGAACACGGATCGCCTCGCGGCGCGCCAGGGAGCGGCGCGCGTCCCGAGCTGCGCGCGCTCGGGAAATGCGAGCAGAACTCGCTCCCTGATCCGCGAGGGGGCGATGGCTCGCGACGCCACGGCGCGTGATCGCAGGCGCTGTCGCAAGCGAAACTGATTGTCCATTTCGACAAGGGTCGTGATGCGCCTGCCCGGCGTCGTCGCGATCGTCCCCATCGCAGTTCGCCTTCGCGGCGAGACCCCGACATCGAGCTCGAGGTCCGATCGAGCTCGACGGGCATCGCACGCGGGCGTGCCCTGGAAATGCCGCCGGGTGACGTCCGACCGAAGGCAGGCTCCGCCGCCTGGGCGCCCCCCCCGCCCCGGCCGCAGTGTCCCGGCCCCCTTCGCCCCTTTCGCCAGCGCCACCCGCAAAAACCAGCCAGATCAGGCCAGGCGCGCTCCCTGTTGCATACGA
>Ga0247798_1000021_pt1 | contig 17907 bp, 28 predicted proteins | sample UWRJS197509C6_FD_179929 | JGI IMG/M metagenome (GOLD analysis project Ga0247798, IMG submission 179929) | Soil microbial communities from Arlington Agricultural Research Station in Wisconsin, United States - UWRJ-S197-509C-6 | ecosystem: Environmental > Terrestrial > Soil > Agricultural land... | reverse complement strand
ATCTGGCACCAGTCACCGAGAAGATCGCCAGCGTTTATATCGTCGGCGCGCGCTTTGAGAATCAGCAACGCAAGTTGCAGACGATGACCGGCGCAACCATCATCCAGTTGGACTTTGATAAGCCGAGCACTGCTGATCAACGGGCCGCTGTTTGTGCAGCGCTGCAAGCGCTTGGCATCGCCTTTGTCACCTTCGATTCATTCAGCAACGGCGGCAAGTTTGTTGTGCTGATCCCGCTCTCACGCCTCGCCACCGAGGGTGAGCACCGGGCCACGATGAATTACATTGTCGGTGAGCTGGGGTTGTATGCTGCGGGCCTCGACCAAGCTTCATTCAACCCTGTCCTGCCTCGCTTTGTTTCGCCCAATTCAAATTCTGCCGAGCGCACGTTCGACCTGAACGACACTACCTTCCTCGACCCTGTGGATGCGGTTGATGAGCAGACGCTGCCGGCCAACGTGGCAACCATCGCCCCCATACCATCAAGGGCAGCCAAGGCCACGCACGATCGTTTTGCGCTCTATTCCGAACAGGCATCACCTGAGATCAAGGCGCTCTTCCTGCTGGCTCTGCGCCACAACCTCATGCGCACCGACAGGCTTGAGGATTACACCAGTTGGCAGCCTTTGCTCTATGCCGCCTTCAGGGCATGGGCCATCAACAGTTCGACCTTGACCGAAAGCCAGCGTGAGCTGGTTGAGACCTTGGTTGAATGGTCGAAGCACTCAGCCAAGTACAAGGCGGGTTGCATTGGAGAGAAGTTAAAAAGCTGGCTCAATGAACGTGGCGGTAATCACAAGCTATTTATAAATTCGGTTTTATCTGTTGAGGTGGATCAGACGGCATTGCGCCACGCCATCAAGACAGATGACTCACTCGATCATGATGCCAAGATCGAACTCAGCACCGCCTACAACGAGTTGCTGGGCGCTGCGCCGGTCACTGTGGTTGATGCTGTTCAGGCCGAAGCCGCTGCCACTGAACGCAAGCAAAAGGCTTCTGAGATCGAAGCCATCCGGCGTGCCGGACAAGTCATTCTCAACGAAGCCCCCTATGTAACGCCCCGTTTCATCGAGTTCCTTGATCTGGTGACTGAGGTTGCCACCCAAGGCAAGATATCAGCGCACTGGGAATTGGTTGCCGAGCACCCTGACGACTGGGAATTCTTCATGAGCCCTATTGCCACAATCATGACGATGGTCCAGATTGCCTCGATGGGCTTCATGCCGCACACGCTGTTCCGAGCACGCCGAGGACGGGCGGCGAGCAACCTTGCCTTGTGGTTCCTGCACATCGCCAATCAGGCCGGCGGCAAGACCGAGGTGCATAAGAGCACGCACCCCATTCTGAACGGCACCACCTTCAAGCACAGTTATCAGAAAGAGAAATTCTTCTCGGCAACCGGGATGTGGGCGAAGTTCGAACGCTGTGGAAATATCCAGCTGATCTTCAGCGATGAGGGAGAGTCACTGTTCGGCAAGAACGGCTGTGTCGATGGCAATCTAGGCACCCTGCACAGTGCCTCAAAGCAACTCAGAGATGAAGGCAGGCCTGACTCGATATATCAGCCCAACTCGCAGGTACAACGCGAAGTGAGGGCATTGCGCGCGCCCACCTTGATGTTCAATCTGGCCGGCACCCCTGCGCTGCTCAAGGATATCCCGGAAGACATGTGGGTCGATGGCTTCCTGAGTCGCTTTGCCTGCGTCTATATCAACCCTGTCGATCGCTCACGCGATAGCGATGAACAGAAGCTGGCGCGCGAAATGAGCGAGCTTGATGACGCCGATATCGATGAGATGGAAGAGCGGGTTGGGCGGGCTGTCACCTTCATGAACAAGCTCTGGGTAGATGCCGGCCATCCATCGGGCAAGGACTTCTTCAGCAACATTGATCCGGTTGGCGGCGGGCGCACCTTCGATGAGGTTGTCGGGTCGATCCAAGCTCACTTCGAGCAACCACACAAACCCCGTTACATAAGCGTTTGCGCCGCCGGCGACATCATCACACGAGAAAAATTTGCCAAGCTCTTTGTGAAGTGTCAGGCCCGCTGGAATTCCCCGCCTGACAGCGCACACAACAAGGCCTTTGGTGCCATTCAGAACCGGGCCAAGATCAACCTGCAAATCTTCGCCGCGGTGCTTACCCTGATATCCAATCCACGGGCTGAGATGCTGGACTATGAGCTCACGGTCTGGGCTGAGAAATTCCTTTTCCATGCTCAGATTGGGGTATATGAATGGCTTCAGCGCCGCACTGAGCAGGCCGCAACAACGGCAGGTGCTCTACGCTACGAAGTGCCCCGCCTTGAGACCCTGCGCCCCGCCATTGAGCCCGGTGGCCTGCTCCATGATGGCGGTGTGGTCAAGGGTGTTGCGCTACGTGAAAAGTATCGCAGCTGGCGCAAACTGATTGGTGATCTGAACGCTCCGGGCGACGCGAACAAACAGATTCGGATAACTGCCGAACAAATCCTGCACCAACTCGGTGTCGAACTGGAACGATCAGGTAAAACCATGCTCTTCTCATTGAAGGCGTTGAAAGTTGAAGATGATGATTGAAGGCATTGAGCGGGATGAAAATGATGATTGAGCGGGATGAAAATGATGATTGCAGGCATTGAGCGGGATGAAAATGATGATTGAGCAGGATGAAGCCCTATCCTTTGATGCAATCTTTCTTGGCCACTGTGAGGACTTTGGCGGTGGCCACCTTGAGGATGCGAAGGCTGTCAGCGTGGCTCGCAAGGAAGATGACCTGATCCTTTCCCAACAGGCTGAGAAGTTCTGTTCGCTGGTTGTGTTGAACGGCTACCTGCCGAGCGAGGCCTACACCCAAGCTTTCATTCGCGAAGATGAGAACGGTGTGTTGGTTCGCCCTGACAATCCTGCATCACAAGCCCGCCAGTTGCTGCGTATGCCTGAAGTCAGAGAGCGCATTGAACAGATCAGGGATGAGGTGGTTCAGTGGGGCCGCACAAGTTTCGAAGAGTGCGAAATGAACCTGCGCCGCATTGCCTTGAACGAAGAGGTGAAAGATAGCGATCGCATTGCCGCAACCAAGGCGCTGTCAGCCATGCGCGGATTCGATGCTCAGCCTGAAGGATTGCTGGCCGGTGCGGTGATCCAGATTTCAATGCCTTGGAAAGTAAATGATCTGTCTCATCGTCCATCAACACTTGACGGCGAAGCAGATAAAGTGTTATGATGTAACTGAACTCAATCAACAGGAGAAAGAATCATGGGTACTTCAACCAATGGGGAAATTTGCTACGGCATTATTTGCGATGAAGGTGCGGAATTCCCTTGGGATGAACGCGGCGAAATCGAAGAATGGTGGCTGCTTGATGTGTTGAAGTACAAATCACCGTTCGAGCTGTATGATCACAAAGGTCAATACATCAACGGTGTTGTCCCGTCTAAAGATAAACTTAGTGAATACTATGATCATCGGCATAGCTTTTTAAAAGCCAACCCGCTACCAGTTGAATTGGTGAATTACTGCTCACTTGATTACCCAATATACATTTTGGCTGTCCCGGGTTCGATCAAACGTGCTTCGCGCGGTTATCCAATTGTGTTTGATCCGGCTAAGCTGACAGTCAGCTTTGATCAGGTTCAAGCCTTACTGGATTTCTGTGAGGATCACGGGATCGAGGTTGGTGAAGCTGGTTGGGTTTTGTCGAGTTACTGGGGTTGATCATGGGTACTTCAACAACTCTCAAGGCGTTGCGTACCAAAGAGGCGTGCTATGACGGCTACAACAAACTCGTCCGGTCATTGCAAGGACGGGAATTCAGCGACGATGACCAAGAGCTGGATAGCTACATCCATTTCGCGCACAACGAGCCGATTTCTCTGGCGCACATCCTTGAAAGCAACGGAATTGACGAGGCGCTTTGGTCTTTGCGTGCTTGCGAGCAGACGCCAGAAATGAAACGCGCCGAGCGACTTTTCGCTGTGTGGTGCGCTCGCCAAGTTCAGCACCTAATGACAGATCAGCGCAGCATCAATGCGCTCGATGTTGCCGAGCGCTTCGCGAACGGCGATGCGACGGAAGAAGAACTGGTCGCAGCACGGAATGCACCATGGGGCGCAGCACGGAATGCACCATGGGGCGTAGCACGGGACGCAGCACGGGGCGCACCATGGGCCGCAGTATGGGCCGTCGCACGGAATGCAGCATGGGGCACAGCACGGGACGCACAATCGGAAATGTTCAAGGCTGTGTTCTGCGGTGAAGCTGGACTCAACGTCGATGCTCTCTACGCGGCCAATGAACCGCCCCACCAACAGGAGAAAGAATCATGAAGCTGATCGAGTATTTCGACACCACCCGCCCGATCCTCAGCGAAGGCGAAGAGGGTTACGACATGGACGAGGCCCGCGAAGCCTACATGCTGCGCGTCGAACTGGAAGGCAAGACCGTGGTGCTGCCCGCCGACAACCAGCTTCAGATTGACATCGACTCGGATGAGCACTACGCAGTGTTCATGCGCTCGGCTGAAGTGCTGCTTCGCAATTGGGGCGATACCTGTGAGATCGAGGTCGAAGAGCATCCCTCAAGCAGTGGGATGCCGTGTCGGCACATCACCCTGACTCTCCCCTTCACCGTTGAGCCGTGGCAACGCATCGCCTTGCAAGCTGCACTGGGGTCAGACCCTGTTCGCGAACTGCTGTCAGCCACCCGGCTGATTCGCGGTGACATCCACCCCACTTTGTTTGTTGAACCGCCCCTTCGCTTTAAATAGGAGAAAGAATCATGAATAACCATCTACTTCGCTCGTTCGACCTAGATACAGCTAAGGCGGGGGACTTACTTACAGACTCTCACGGTAAGTGCCTGTGGAGCTATGTTGCTGGCCCAGATAAGAAGAAGGAGTATGTGCTCATGATAGAGGCGGGAACTAGGAAGGGGGAGTTCGCGTATCCCTGCCCGGCTGACGTTCTTCGGATGCAGCCCCTTTGCTGGTGTGAAGGCAAGCCGGTGTATAAGGGGGATCACCTTTGGCAATGGTATGGTAACAATGGAGAAAAGTTAGAAGGTATTGCTTCTCACACCCACAAAATAAATGCGACTACGTACTTAGAATTTACCAATGGGAATAATTGGGCAACTGACGGTTCCATTAGCCATCTCACTTGGACCAAGCCAAAGGCTAAGAAGAGTGGCTGGATGAATATCTATAGTGATGACAAGCGGCGAGGTTCAGTATATAGCACAAAAGAAGAGGCTGACCGTATAGGGGCCTCCAACCGCACTGACTGCGTAGAAGTCCATTGGGAGGAATGAAATGAAAACATCTGAGTTGATCGGCTCAGCACTTGATTGGGCTGTGGCGAAGGCTCAAGGATGGACAGACTACCCGTCCGACTCTATTGAATGTGGTAGTAAGTGGCATTGTGATCCAGAGAACACCCCATTTGGCCGTGTGATGGGGAAAGACCACTTCAAGCCATCAACCGACTGGGCACAAGGTGGCCCGATCATTGAGCGGGAGAAGATAACACCACATGCCGATGATGATGATTGGGTTGCACAGGCATGGAAATTAGTCATTACCGAATCTGGTCCAACTCCCCTAATCGCCGCCATGCGCTGCTATGTCGCCTCGAAGCTAGGTGATGAGATCGACATTCCGGAGGAACTGAAATGAAATTCAACTTACCTATCGAGCCAGACACCATTGACACCTCAGAACTTCGAGTGGGCAATGTCTATAAGTGCAAAGGTGGCGGCAAGACCTCCTTCTGGATTGTTATCAACTTCGATGATCGCTCAGTCCAGCTCATCGGAATCAACCGAGACGGGATTATCACCTCGGCCACTGCCTACGGCCGACACGTCTTTGACAACGCCACTTCCCTCTTTCGTCGGGAGCCAGTCGGCTTCTGTCCTGGGGTGGAGGAGCTGGAGTTCAATATTAACTGGAGGGAAGAGTAGCCATGGGTGATATAGCCAATGATGTAATAGACGGGTTCTTATGTCAATTGTGCTTATCAATAATGTCTGACCATAAATCACCTGGCTACCCAAGAACTTGTCGTGAATGCAAAAAAGAAGCGACGAATATGCATGCTCATCATCATACGAGTAAAGTTAAATGTCCCGTCTGTCACAAACAGGTTAAAGAGATGGGCTTAGCTCAGCACCAACGCGACGCACATGGAGATAAGAAATGAAATTTACACCTGAACAGAAAGAGATTGCACTGCGGGTTATAGAGGATTATGACCCAGAACATCGTTACTTCCCTTACAGAAGTGATTTCATTGAAATCCTAGAAGCCCTCCTCGCCGCACTGCCGAAGCCTGAGCCGGTTGGTATGTTTTATTACGACGGGGATGGAAAATGGATTCAAAGCACAAAGGAGCTTCCCTGCAAAGAACCCTTGCAGCCACTCTACGCCTACCCACCAACCACACTTGCCATCGCTGAGAAGCCTGATCCGGTTGCTTGGCTGCGTAACGATCTAAATGATGTTGTGTTAGTAAAGTGGGCTAAGAACCAGCCAATCCATGTACAAGAATACTGGAATGGAATGATTCCTCTCTACACCTCCCCGCCAGCCACTTCTGAACTGGAATCCACTATCCACCATGCTAAGCAAATGGAGGCACTAGATAAACTTAAGATAGAAGAACTGGAAACAGCGAACACAAAGCTAAAGCAAGACCTACTTACCAGTTATGGAGAAAGTGAAGAATTAAGTGGGCAGAATACCACATTGTTAGTAGCGATTGAGGCTCTTAAAGAATCTTTACACTACGAGAGAGATTTGTATCTAGAAGCTGGAAGTGAATTAAGAGAATCGTCATTTGAGGCTTTGTTCCTCTCCCCATCAGCCGAACTCTTAGAAGCAAGAGACAGGAAGCGGGATGCGGCTTTGCTTCGCGTAGTTCTAGCCAACGCAGATTGGAGTCCCAATCAACTGGTTTATGCGAACGGCTATATTGACGATCTCGCCAATCAGCGTGAATCCGGCGAGTGGATTCCAGAACTAGGAGAATGAGATGGGACACAAAGCAAATTGTGCGGTTTATGATCCATGCCCGGATGTCTGTGACTGTGGGTTCAATGAAGCTAAAACGCATACACAATACAATCAAATTATTGAATCTCTCCGTGCAAAGAACGCGGAACTCACAAAGCGCCTTCTGTGGCTATCTACAGTCAATGAAAAAATGGGACATGCTTTATTTATGATGCTTGATTACCCTGACAGGCCAGAATCTAGGGATTTAGCTTTTGAGGCTAAGAGTCTTATGCCTTGTCCGGGCTTGCTAAAAGAAAGAGATAGTAAGCGGGATGCGGCTTTGCTTCGTGCTGCATCTGAAGCTAAGGACTTTGCAGATTTCGGAACAATAAACCTTTATGACCTTGCCGCTGCTCGTGAATCCGGCGAGTGGATTCCAGAACTAGGAGAATGAGATGAATCATGGATTAGGAAAAGACGGTTGGCCCTCCGATGCTACTGTTATCAAGACTAGGGATAAAGAAATCGAATCCCTCCGCGCACAACTCGCAAAACTCAAGGCTGAGAACGAACGGCTAGTAGCAGAGCTTGAAAAAGCGGATGCCTACACAGAGAGAAAAGACCTTGAGCGTGACGAACTCAAGGCTGAGATTGAGCGGCTGGTAGCAGCGAACGCCTACCACGTAACAAACGCGCAAGCAGTATATGCGGAAGCGTCTGAACTCAAGCGCCAGAACGCCGCGCTGCTTGAAGAAGATTCAGAAGTTCATCGTTTGAAGGATGCAACCATCGTCAAGCAAGGCGATGAAATAGCCGCGCTGCTAGTGGCGATTGAGGCGAAGGATGCTGCCCTTGAGGATAGAGTGTTTAACAGACATGGATGGGATAAACATGGGGATGTGGCAGCTATTCAAGCCATCTCCCCCTCCGCCGAACTCCTAGAAGCAAGAGATCGTAAGCGGGATGCAAAGTTGCTTCGTCTTGCAGATGAACAGGTTGATACAGACGATTACCCAATGGATATTTGGCGGTTGGCTGACTTGCGTGAATCTGGCGAGTGGCTTCCTGAACTAGGAGATTGAGATGAAGACTCGATACCGCATAGAAACAGTAGGTGGAATATTCAACAAAAGACATGTACTTATACTTCAAGTACTTAAACAATTCCCAGATGGTCCTGATGACTTTAATGGTCTGCCGGAATATCTAGCGCATACGGCTTGGGTAGATGCTTCTGTTGAGGATTTACAAGAGTTGAAAGGAGAATGAGATGACCCCAAAATGCCCAGATTGCGGCCGTGATCAAGATGAATGTAGTTGTAGCAATGAAATTGAATCTCTTCGCATGAATATCGCAGAACTCAAGGCTGAGATTGAGCGGCTTAACAAATCTGCTGTAATCCTCCGAGCAACTATAAAGTGCCAGCAACACTGGCAGGAAGAGCGCGACGAACTCAAGCGCCAGAACGCAGAGCTTATTGCGGGCGCAGTAACAGAAGACATGCTGCTTTCGTACCAGACTGGATACGAGGCTGGCAAGCGGGATGCTGCACAGGAAGGCTGGAAGTTGGTCCCGATTGAGCCGACTAATGTGATGTTGGGAGCCGGAATTACAGCTATGGCATCAAGTCTTTCTGCTAAATGCATTTCTTGCTGGGACGCCATGCTTGCCGCAGCACCTTCACCGGAAGGAGAAGTGAAATGAACACTGCCTTCCTAGACTGGTCGCTGGATGTTGAGTGCCCACACTGCAAAGAAGAAGTCGATCTGGTTAAGTACGAAAGCGATTCAGGCGACAACGATATTGCACTTCGTATTTTTGGAAATCGCTGGGATGACTTGGCCGGCTACGACATTGAGTGTCCGCATTGCCACAATGATTTCCAGATAGACAAGGTTGAATACTGAAATGACCATTGACGCAAGCAAGACCAGCCCTGAAAAGCTGGCCGAGATGAACGACTCCCTGATCACCGACAACAATTATTTGAGGGGTCGGGTAAGGGAGTTGGAAAGCGAGGCTGTGCAACTCCACGCTGACAAAGAAAATCTTGAAAAGCTGCAAGCGGTCGCAGCAACTTTCAACACCCGCTTTGCGGAGGATCAGGCTCAGCTTGGCGCAAAGCAGGCCGAGATCGACCGCTTGATGATAGAGTACTGCCCAGACAAAGTAACCGATGAACAGTGGGCTGAATGGTGCTCACACCAGCACCCGGCACCCCATCTTCTTTGGGAAACCGGTGAGGTAGGGGTTCCCTCGGCAATCCTTGACTGGAACGGTGAGGTGGTGCTTGGGCTGTGCAAGGTGTGCGGTCGCGCTGAGTGTGAGTTGGATGAACCCTGCACGCCCAAGGTGTGCGGTCGAGAGGAAAACAAAGTCAAATGAGCCTGCCCACCGGGAAGTATCGTGCTGTGGTTCTTTGGGTCGCATGTCGGCGATCGAAGGTATGGGATGTTGAGTTCATCCTGACCGAGACCAGCGAGCGTGAGCAGGCGATCATCTTCCCGGTGGGTGCAGGTGTCTTTGCTGGCCATTGTGGTCTGAACTTCAAGGATGGTCGCTTTGAGATGATTGACCCGAGCAAACCTTTACCTGTTGTCATGCTCGAATTGGCATACAGTACCAAGTACAAAAACACTCAGGTCGCCGGTGTATCCGCGACTGGTGATACCCTGCTTGTCGATACACGTTTCAACAGCAAGACCTTTGCTCCAGAGGATTTTTGATGGATATCAAACTCAGACCATACCAGCAACGCTTGGTTGATGTTGCAGTGCAACATATTGAAAATTACGAAAACGCCAAACCAATCATTGCTGCCCCCACCGCTTCCGGAAAATCAGTGGTGGTCAGTGAGCTTTGTAATCAGCTCACTAAATTGTCAAGTGGTATGACCCTCGCCCTCACCCATCGGCGTGAGTTGGTTGCCCAGAACGCAGCCAAGCTCCCGGCACACATGGATGTTGGGGTGTATAGCGCGGGCCTTGGCAGGAGGGAACTGCGCCGAGTCACCGTGGCGGGCTTCCAATCGATCCGCAAGCAAGCTGACAAGTTACCGCGTGTCAGCAATATACTGATTGACGAATGCCATTACGCCGTCAAGGGGTATAAAGAATTCATCGAGGCGGTTATGGAGAAGAGCCCTGATCTCCGAGTGATTGGCCTGACTGCAACTCCCTTCCTTGGTGATGCCAATCGCACTGCGCTGCATTTGCTGCCGGCTGACAAAGCAATCTTCACAGGGATTGGCGCTGAGGTCACGATGGGTGAATTGCTGCGTGACCATTATCTCAGCCCACTGATCCCATACAGCCCTGAAAACAAGTTGGATGTTAGCGGTGTTGAGTTCGACAACCGTACCGGCGACTTCGCCATCGGCCAGCTTCAGGCCGCGGTTGATATTGATGAGAGCAATATCAAAATTGCCCTTGAGATCGAACACATCTTTGCTGCCCGGCACACGGTCATGGTGTTCTGCACTGGCGTTTCCCACACCATGCACATGCGCGATGCGCTGCGCGCGCTGGGGCATTCAGCCGAGATGATTGTTGGCAACACGCCGAGCAAGGAGCGGGATATCCTGATCGAACGCTTCCGCAATCGTCAGTTGAAATTCCTAGTTGCCTGTGAAGTTTTACTTGTCGGTTTTGACTGTCCCGCTGTAGATGGTATTGCCAATTTGAGGCCAACAAAGAGTGCTTTGATATTTGTCCAGCTCTGTGGCCGCGGGATGAGGCTATATGACGAAAAAGAAAATTGTGTCGTGGCTGACTTCACTGACACCAGCTTTGAAATGGGGCCAATAAACGAGATCGAAGGGAACCCACCAAAGCTGAAGACCGGCGAAGCCCCCACCAAGGGGTGCCCTGAGTGCTTCAGCGTCATCCTTGGTGGCCTGAAGTTCTGCCCTGTATGTGGGCATGAGTTTGAATTTACTGCTCACGATGGGCCAGAGTACAACCCTCTTACCGGCTTGCTGATCTCAGGTGTTATCAAAAACGAGGACGGCACCAGAACCTATCCGGTCGATCGTGTTGAGTACGAGGTGCGAGTGACAGTTGCTGGGGCCCCAGCGCTTTTGGCCAAGTACCATTCACCGGGCCGGCGCTCACCGGTGGCCACTGAATATTACAACCTGTTCCACCATAAAGCATCGGTTCAACGCCGCGATGCCGAGCGCTGGCTGCGTCGGCAGAAATTCACTGGTGGGTCGGTGCCGCTGACAGCTCAAGAAGCCTTGGCGCGCGCGGAAATGGGTGCCCTGAAGACACCGAAATCGGTGACGGTCAAAGCGGGTTCCCCTTGGCCAGTGCGTTTTTCTGTTTAACAACACTTGACAAAATTTACGTCAAAGTGTAATATCGAATCTCACCTCTGAAATTAATCTAAAATTTCACTGAAACAGGAGCTCCAAATGTCAAAGCTTAAATTGCAACAGATCAAAGATGTCCTTCGCGACCACGATGTTCGTGACCCGCGCGGTGCTTTGTTGGCAATTATTGCCATCCTCGCTACCAAATCTGAGGTCAAGAAGGGGAAGCCAGTCTTCACCCTCAAGGTGTTTGAATATTCCGATCGCGCTATTCGGATCGATAGCAAGGGTTTGCAAAACCTTCAACCGAATCATGTCGTTGCAATTCAACATGCGATGATAGATAACGTGAAGAAGCGTCAAGCTGCAAGTGGTGTAGAGCCGACCGGTAAAGTTGAAGGTGCGGAAGTGACGCTTGTCCCGCTCGATACATTCCTCGCATCACTCGAAACAGATGACCTGATCAATAAGGTGAAACAATGAGCGCCGCCAGCCCGGAAGAAGTTGCAGCAGCTGAACAGGCAGACGGGCAACCTGATGCAGCAGTTGAGCAGGCAGGCGCAGTTGAGCAGGCAGGCGCAGTTGAGCATCCGGAAGGTTTCTTCTTCCGTGTGATTGCTGATGACAACGGTGTGCTTGAGCTGACCTTCCGCAAGGATGGCCCGAGGGTGATGCAAACCCTGATCTTCACATTGGATTACATCAACAAGAGCTTCGATGCTCCTTTCCCCACCCTCGGTGTGTTCCTGCGCAACTTGGCAGATTCGGCCGACACTATTGATGAGGCCATTCGCCATGAGCAAGACCGACACGCTGAAACCCAAGCGGATCAATTCAATGAAGACGGGCAGCCAAAGGCAAATTGAGTTTGTCGAACGGAAGAGACAGGCCGGGTATGTTCAACTCACCGGCGTGTTTGTCCCGGCTGCTGCAAAGAAGGAAGTCCGTGAAGCGATCAGGGTGTTTGTCGCCAAGTGGGAAGAACAGAACACCAACGTGTTTTAATTGTCAGACATCACTTTAACTTTGGAGATTAAAAATCATGGGACCGATCGAACACAACAGCACCTACCCGCTCTCTTCTGAACCCGCTGAAGGTTACGGCGGCAAGCCTCAAGAGCGTAGTGGTAAAGTGATCCTGACCAATGCCACCAACGGCAAACACATCTGCGTGACCAACGAAGGCTTCGAACATGTTGCCAATCGCGAAAGCGCAACCAAGTTCAATGATCATGCTGAAGCTGCCCTCAAGGCGGCTGATCTGATCACCAAGATCAAAGCCAAGCAAGCGGCTGCCCAGATCGACCAAGCAGCTTAATAACCAAAGTGGGTGTGCGTCACACTTAACCTCGGCTGACGACCCGGGCACCCACACATTTAATCCAATCGTCCTTAACAGGAGAAAAAAATGCACATCACTATTCACATCGACAGCGATAGCTCAGCCTCTGAACTGGTTGGTCTTGCCAACTTCGCCAAAGAACTCGCCCTTGGCCGCGGTGCCCATGTTTCCACTGGCCCGACCATCTCTGCTGATGAACCCGCTCAAGAGCAAGGGCAGCAGACCCAAGTTCAAGAGCAAGGTCAGCAGACCCAGACGGCCGGCACCGAGCCTGTCAAACGTTCGCGCCGCACCAAGGCTGAGATCGAAGCCGAGAAGGCCGCTGCTGAAGCCGCTGCTGCTGCGGCCATTGCCAATGCCCAAAGCACAGTCGTGCATGAGAACGTTGGTCAAGCAACCTATGATGCGGCCCCCAATGATGCGACCCCCAATGAACCGGGTCCGGACGAATTCGAAGTTGCTGCTGGCGGCACCGCCACGACAACCAAGAACTACACCGAAGCTGAAATCCAGCAAATCGCCACGATCGTTGCTCGTGCTCACGGTGCAGATGCTGTGAAGAACAAGATCGCCGAGTTGGGTGGATCGCGCATCGCCGGTCTCGGTCAGGAAAAGCTGAACCAGCTGGGTGCCTATCTCGAAGGCCTGAAGTAACAGCGCACGGTATTGTGTTGCGGGCGGTGGCTAGCCCGTAGTAGCAGGTGCAATACAACCGGAGAGGGCAGCGGTGATCTGCCCTCAATTTTTTGCAACAGGAGCCTGCTATACCAAGCATGGCGTAACAGGAGAACGCAATGAAAATCCCATGTTTCTACTCGGACGAGCAAATCCACAACGCTGCCTCGTTCAGCAAATCGCCGATGAAGCCGGGCCTGATTGCGCGTAAAGTTTCGCTTGACCCTGATTTCCGCATGCTCCAAAGCTTGATTGACCCGATTGGCAGTGATCGCATCGCACGGGTTCATGATGAAGCTCATGTCAAAGCTGTCGTTGCTGGTGAAAAGGGTGACGGCTTTGGTAACAAGAGCAAGATTGACAACCGGGCTATCCGTGCAACAGTTGGCAACTTCGTTGTGGCTGCTGAGTATGCGGGTATCGGCAAACTGCCCGGCTCCATGATGGCTAACATCCAACACCCGGGCGTTGTCTGGTCCCTGACTTCCGGCTTCCACCATGCGGGCTATGATTTCTGCGGCGGCTACTGCACGTTCAATGCGCTGACAATCGCCGCTTTCGAATTGCAGAAATTCCGCGGCATCAAGACTCTGATCGTGGATGAGGACGCCCACTATGGTAACGGTTGCATCAACGTGATCAGTCACCTGAGCATGGCTGACTATTGCCATTACATGCAATCGAAATACACTCATCAGATGTCCGGGGAAAACTCACTTATAAAATTCACGGAAGAACTCGAAAGCCAGCTCCTGTCGTTCAAACCTAACCTGATCATGTATCAGGCCGGCGCTGACAACTGGGCTGGTGATCCGCTGGGTGGTGGGATGACGATGGATCAGTTGTTCATGCGTGACCGCGCCGTGTTCATCTTGGCCAAGCGTCACAACATCCCGGTAGTAGTGAATCTGGCAGGCGGTTACGCTGAAGATTTCGATGACACGATCGCCATCCACATGAACACGGCCGAAGCCATGAAGGAAATCTACCTTGGCAAGAAACCCAACCCTGTTTATCCGGAAGCAGCTTTGAAACTTGAAGAGGAAATTAAAAATGAACAGCAATGAAGGGGTGATGGTTCCAGCAACCCTGCTGTGTCAAATGCAGAATGCTGCGATTGATCTGGCCCACAAACTTGGTAAAGCTGAGGCTGAGTTGGCGAGCAAGCCTGTTATGCAGCAAGCTACTATGCAGCAAGCTACTATGCAGCAACCTGTTATGCAGCAACCTGTTATGCAGCAAGCCCCGTCTGCCTGCGAGGTTGATCTTGAAAACCCCCACACCTTAAAACGCTCTGACCTTTGGGGTCGGCAACAATTGGCCGTAGAAACCATGGCTAATTGCAACACCCGTGAATCGTTCAAAGCACGTAGGATCGGTATCAATAGCCCACAGCGCACTCCAGCTTTAAATGCTGTTGAACGGGTGGTGTGCAGAGAGATTCAACTGATTGAACAACTGAAGATTGCGAGAAAAGCTTTGTTTGAATTGTCAAACTTCGGTGGTGAAATATCAACAAGCAGGGAAATAGCGGATAACGCTATTGTAGAAATAGAAACTGTGCCATCAGTAATTTGACTATTCTGTCAAGTGTTGATATAATTCGTGCTCTTAACAGGAGGTCCAAATGGATAGCACAATCAAGACAGGTGTTCTCGGCTTCACCGAAATCAATGATCTGATCGATCAAGGTTTCATCGAAGGTGCCAAGCGTGTGTCAGTCAATTCAAACAGCCTGAACGTCACGTTGGGCAGTCGCTTCCTTCTTGAAGCACCTTACATGAACAACGCTGATGGTCAGCATTACAACGCCATCAAGTTCTGCAAGCGTGAGTCACCGGCGCTAGTTGAAGCTGAGGGCAGTGCTTACCTAGCGCCGGGTGCCTTCTGCTTGGCCTCTCTGGTTGAGAAGGTCAATCTGCCGAATGACATCACGTGCTCTGTGATGCTGCGCTCTTCTGCCGCACGCATGGGGTTGGAACACAGCTACGCCGGGTTCGGTGACAGCGGTTACAGTGGGCACCTGACGTTGGAGCTGAAGAACTTCCTGCGTTATCACACGATTAAGATCGTGGGCGGTGACCAGATTTGCCAATTGGTTTTCCAGCGAGGCTACCCTGTCCCGCACGATCGTACCTACGCTGCCACCGGTGCAAAGTATTCCGGTGACCGCGGCCCGCAACCCATTAAACCGGAGCACGGACAATGAGCGTCATTCTTTTACCAATCGCATCGGGCGGCTGGCTTAACGCCGCCACCATTCAGCTGATCACAAGCGACAGTGTGGCTGTTGTACCAGATTCAACCAGTGGTGAAGACATGCGGGTTACATTGTCGGATGACTGGGCTGACGTTAATTCCCAGTTGATTCTTGGTGAAGGTGCTGTGCGCGAAATCGAAGCCAATCTGGCTGGTATCAACGGGCGGTTGATCGATATCAGTTATTCGTTGGTGCGCAAATGAGCGCTCATGCCAAACTGAGCCCTTCGTCCAGTGATCGCTGGCTCGCCTGCCCGGCCAGCATTGTGCGCGCACCTGAGACTGAAGATGAAGGTAGCGAATTTGCCCGTGAAGGTAGCGCCGCTCACGCCTTGAGTGAAGTTTGCCTGAAGCTTGGGATCGATGCGGCGCAAGCGACTTTCCCGGCCGAGTGGGTTGCCTATGATTCCGCTGAGCTGCGCGCCCATGTCCAGACCTATCTGGATTACGTTCGCCGTGAGCTGGGTGACGGCACACTCTTCGTTGAGCAGGAGGTTCAAATCTTCGGGCAATACGGTGTGTGGGGCACGGCTGATGTGGTGATCGTGATGCCGAACGGTGTGATCAAGATCATCGATTTGAAGTACGGCAAAGGGATTCTGGTTGAAGTCGGACCCCAACTGATCCTCTACGGTATCGGTGGCTTGAGCTTTGACTGGCTCAGCGAAGTGCCGGTGCATACGGTTGAAGCCCATATCGTCCAGCCGCGGCGCAACAACTACCCTTCCCAGTCCTATCCGGTGGAAGAGCTGGTCCAGTGGGTGAAGGACAATACCGCCAAGGTGGCGCGAGCCTTCAACGGTGTCAATGAAGCTGTGCCCGGGTTGCATTGCAAATGGTGCCCAATTAAAGGCACCTGCCGCGAACGTGCCGAGCACAACCTGAAGATGGCCAGCTTCGATTTTGCCGAACCTGAACCAAAATGCACAGGTGATCACGAGGCAATGACCGAAGAAGAACTGGTCAAGGTGTTCGTTGCAATCCCGATGATCCGCACCTACCTTGATCACGTTGAGGAAGAGGTAGCCAAGCGAGCGCATGAGCATCCGGTTTCTGGTCTCAAGTGGATTGCCGGCCGTGCAGTGCGCAAGATCATTGACGTTGCCAATGCTTGCCTGAAGCTTCGCGCAATCGGCATTGAACCCTACGCTGAACCCAAGTTGTTGGGTATCACTGATCTTGAGAAGACAGCCAAAGGTAAAGGAGTCAAGCTGGATGACTTACTGGCTGGTTGTATCGAGAAGATCAGATCAAAGCCGGTGCTCGTGCCTGAATCAGCAAGGGGTGAAGCTGTTACCCCGGAGAAATCTGCCGCTGAAGATTTTGAAAAAGCTTGACCTATCACACAGTATTTGGTAGTATTTATTTTCGGTTGATGTGAGAGCCTGATGTTTCTACCCCTTTCTGCAGGCTTTCACTGACGCCGGTTCTACCTCTCTATCTCTCTAATTATCCGGAGGCCACATGGCTACGAAATTTGTTACCAATCAAGTCCGTCTTTCGTTCTGCTTCCTGAACAAGACCCGAACCAACGATCGCGGTGAAGAAAAATATTCCACCACCGTACTGGTTCCCAAGTCCGACCAGCATTTCCTGAAGACCTTCCGCGCAGCTGAGCGTGAAGCCGCCGTCAAGAAATTCCCCGGCAAAGAAGAGGCCTTTTACAAGGCAATCAAATCGGTTCTGCATGATGGCGATGGTCTGCGTCCCACCGGCGAAGCCTTCGGTCCGGAATGCAAAGGTCACTGGGTCTTCACGGCCAGCACCTCTGACCGCCCGGGTTGTGTCGATGAAAACCTGCAACCGCTCATGGAACCCATCAAGTCGGGTGACTACGGTCGCGTGTCCATCAACATGTATGGTTTCGATACCAAGGGCAACCGCGGCGTGGCTGCCGGCCTGAACAACGTGCAGCTGCTTGAGCGTGGTGAAAGCCTTGGCGGTCGTAGTGACGCGGCTACGGACTTCAGCGCCTTTTAAAAATTCCGACCACAAGTAGAGCTACGACAAAGTATGGCATCCCACAGTGGCTACTGCCTGAAACATCAACAGTTCGAACGTGCTAGGAATGCCGAGGACCGAAGGCGTATGCGGTGACAGGCCGGAAAGACGGTCGATACTTTTTCAACAGGAGAAAAATCAAGTGATGGATGCAAACAGCAGTTTCGAACGCGGCTTTGAGCGTGGTTTCAAAGCAGGGGTTGCCTCGTCCAAGGAACCCGCGCACTACAATCACCCACTTATGAGCGATGCAGAAGTCGCCGCCCACCTTGCGCAAGGTATGCCTCTTTATGAAATCATGGGGCGGCGCACCGGCAAGAGCACGGTACAGGCATTGAGGA
>Ga0247798_1000020_pt1 | contig 17982 bp, 11 predicted proteins | sample UWRJS197509C6_FD_179929 | JGI IMG/M metagenome (GOLD analysis project Ga0247798, IMG submission 179929) | Soil microbial communities from Arlington Agricultural Research Station in Wisconsin, United States - UWRJ-S197-509C-6 | ecosystem: Environmental > Terrestrial > Soil > Agricultural land... | reverse complement strand
CGGTGCCCCGTCCAGCGCGCACACCATGGGCGGCAAGAAACCGGCCTTCTTGTGGCTGGGCGCGCTCGCTCCCAGTTTTTCGGCGAGGCCAAGGACGTCCGCTGCCAGCTCTTCCCGTCGCGGCAGCTCCTCCACGGTCAGCCCACTGATCACGCTCCGCGGCAGCTCCGCGGCCAAGTCACGTCCCGGCTGCACCGCCTTGTCCGGCTTCTTGATGAGCAGCCATTCAGCGGCGGACTTCTGCGTGCCGGCCATGCCCGTCTCCGCTTTGCGGCGCCCGGTGGCAATGAGCGCGAAGCGTCCCGTCAGCTTGTAGCCGCGTAAGGTGAAATCGATCTTGCCGCGCTTCACACCGTCTTCGGCATTCGTCTCGTTGTAGACGACGCCGCCCGTATCCCAGACGATCATCGAACCCGCGCCGTAGTTGCCCTCCGGGATGACGTCTTCGAAATCGAGATACTCGGCAGGGTGTTGCTCCGTGTTGACGGCGAGGCGCTTGATCGTCGGATCGAGGCTGGGCCCCTGAGGCACCGCGAAACTCTCCAAGACGCCATTGATCGGCAGGCGCACGTCCCAATGCATCCGGCGAGCCGCATGTTGGTGGACGACGAACCGCCCGGCCCACGTGCCACTCTGGGCTTCCGCTGCCGTCGATGTCCCGCCACTGTCGCTCGGAGCCTTCGCTACCCCTTCGCCACCGCTCGGCGCCCGTTCAGCGCTGAACGGCTCCGTCGTACTCGCGGGATCCCGCTTCTTCCGGTAGCGAGTGAGGTCTTTCATGACGGCACGCGGGCTCCGAGCCTACCATGGCAGAACGTCATGAGGCTCGCTTGGCTGGGGAGGCCCTTCGGGGGAGCGCGGTGGATTGTGGGGGCCGCGGGGAGCGTTGCGGCCCCAGGACTCCAGGTCCCCGTCGCCGCAGCGCTGGCGGAAGAACCGGTGCCTGCCGTCGCCGCCGAGCCAGCCCCTGCCGAGCCAGCCCCTGCCGAGCCAGCCGCCGCCGAGCCAGCCCCTGCCGAGCCAGCCGCGGCAGACGTGCGGAAGCCGCCGCCCTACACCTATTGGGCGGAACAAACGTCGCGCTGGTTCGTGAGCGCCGATGTCGCCGTCGGGGCTTTCAATCGCGGGCGCGTGTCGATCGGCTACGGCAAACCCTACTGGACCTGGTTCGGTCTGGAGTTCCAAGCAGCGACGACCTCCGAGTTCGGCACGCTGCTCTTCGGTCCTCGCATCGATGCGCTGCTCGTCAACGCCTCGCTCGACCTGCGCGGTACGTTCGCCTACGCGCGGGAGCAACCGCTCAGGGCGGAGAGCTACGGCTCGTTCGAGCTCGAGGGTACGCCGGGCGTCAAAAACGAATACGGCAGCCTCGATGCCTGGATCTGGGGCTACGTGCCTGCCGGCCCCGTGCCGCTCGTGGGCTACTGGGAAGTCGGGGGTACCTACCTACTGTCTGACCCGTCGCCGTACGCCGTGTTCGAGGAGTACATGCGCTATACGATGAATGGCAGGACGGCACTGATGCTCCGCGCCGTGCTCTCGGTGAAGCTCTTTTCCGACCGGCTCTTGCTGGGTCCCGCGGTCGATGGGGTGCTGAGCCCCGAACGATCGGGCGTGCTCCGCGTGGGCGGGGCCGCGAGTTACCAGTTCACCCCGCACCTAGCCTTGAACCTGCTCCTGACGGTTCCGGTCGTGAGTCCCGACAGCCTGGATTGGTACACTCAGAGTTGGGGTATTGGTCGACTGAGCTATGCTTGGGCTAGTGGCGAGCCGAGGCCGGGCTGGTGATGCAGTTGGTTTGGCACGATGAGCTCTTGTGGTTCGCTCTGGCCTTTGCTCTGCCAGCGTGGTTGGCCGGACGCGCGTTCCGGCAGCGGGCATCGAGCTCGGAAGTCGTCTACGGCTGGGTGCTGACGGCTCACTGCGCCTGGACCGTTGGGCAAGCCTGCGAGCTTGCCCTGGTCGGCGCTGAGGCCAAGGTGTGGGCGGACGGCCTGCAGTACTTTCCCATGTGCGCCGCCGGAGCGCTGGGGCTGGTGTTCGTGCACCGCTTCACCGGTCTGCCGCTGCCGCGCCGCGCACTCGCCGCCTACGCCGGGATCGCTGGGACGCTGTCGCTCTTCTTCGCCACGGCACCGCTGCATCACCTCGCGCGGCAGGACGCGCACATCGTGCCCGGTCAGCCGTTCGATGCGCTGATGTATTCCTACTCGTCGCTCGATAGCGTGCTCATTCTGCTGTTCTTTTTTACGGGCCTGTACTCGGTCCTGATCTTGGTGCGCTACCTCGCGCAGGTCTCCCGAACCCAGCTCGGGAGTGCGCTGCCCATCACCGTCGGCTTTTCCTTACCGACGGTGGGTGGCCTGCTGGGTCTCGGCAGCGGCATGCAGATCCTCGGACAGCGCGACTTCTCGTTCGCGCTCGGCGCTGTGTCGGCACTGGCGGTGTCCTATGGGATCAGCAAGCGGCGTCACCTCGTTGCGGTGCCGGTGGCTCGCGAACTCGCCTTCGACCGAATTCCGGTGGCAGCGCTGGTGCTCGACCCGGACGACGTCGTGCTGGAGATGAACCAGACTGCCGCGGACCTCTTGGGCGTTGCCAATGCCGCGGCCGGCATCGGCCGGGCCTTGGAGGATTTCGCGGCGTGGGGCTTTACGGCACGCTTGCTGGCCAGCTTCGAGAACGACAGCAACGTGATCGAGAGTCGCGGCCGTATGTTCGAGGTGTTGGTCCAGGTACTGGGCGACGTGGGGGCACGCCTCGTGATCGTGAGGGACGTGACCGAGCAGCACCAGGCCCAGCAAGTGCTCGAAGCACATCGCGACGACCTGGCCCGTCGTGTCGAGGAGGAGTCGCTCAAGCTCGACACGACGGAGCGAAAGTTCCGCGCCATCTTCGACCAGACCTTTCAATTGATGGGAGTTCTGGGCATCGACGGCACCCTGCTCGAGGCCAATGCTCCGGCGCTCTTCCTGCTCGGGCTCAAGGCCGAGGACGTGCTGGGCCAACCTTTCTGGGAGACGCCCTGGTGGCGCCACTCGCCGGAGTTGCGCCAGAAGCTCAAGGCGGGCATCACGCGGGCCGGGCAGGGTGAGTTCGTGCGCTTCGAAGCGAGCCATGCGCTGGCAGACGGGCAGCTGCGATTCGTGGACTTCAGTCTCAACCCGGTGGCGGATGCTTCCGGTCGGGTCAGCATGCTGGTCGCGGAAGGTCGTGACATCACGGACCTCCGCCGCGCCGAAGAACAACTGCGTCAGGGCCAGAAGATGGAGGCGCTCGGTCGGCTTGCGGGTGGCGTGGCGCACGACTTCAACAATCTGCTCACGGTGATCACCGGCAACCTGAGTCTGGCCCGCGAAGAGTCCATGCCCGGTGTCGCCGTGGAGTGTCTGGAGCAAGCGGAAACAGCAGCCTTGAGTGCGGCTGCGCTCACGGGTCAGCTGCTGGCATTCGGTCGGAAATCGGTGACGATCACCCACAATCTGGCCGTGCTGACGGAGATCGATCGACTGATGGGTCTGCTCAAGCGCTTGTTGCCGGAGACGGTGACGATTCGTCGCTTGGCCGGCGAGGGGATCTGGCCCATTCGCTTCGACGAGACGCAGCTGCACCAGGTGCTGATGAACCTCGCCATCAACGCACGGGACGCGATGCCGAGTGGTGGGCAGCTGACGTTCGAGGTGGCAAACGTGCACCGAGCCCCACCGGGCGGGGCCCAGGGGGACAGCCAGGAGTGGGTGCAAGTTCTGGTGAAGGACAATGGCGTCGGTATGAGCGAGGAGCAGCAACGTCACATCTTCGAGCCCTTCTTCACCACCAAATGGGAGGGCCAGGGAACGGGCTTGGGTCTCTCCATCGTCTACGGCGCGGTGACGCAGCACGGCGGCTTCGTCGAGGTCTCCAGCGTGCCCGGCCAGGGCTCGTGCTTTTCGCTCTACTTTCCGCGCTCGCGAGCTGCCGACCCCGGGCGCATCACCATGGCCCCAGCCGCAGCTGCGCCTTCTCGGCAAGGTCAGCACGTCTATTTGGTGGAGGACGAGGCGCTGGTCCGCACCACGATTACGAAGGTTCTGCGCCGTCGCGGCTACCAAGTGACGGAGTTCCCGAGTGCGACCGACCTGGCCGCGGCTTTCGACGAGCTGGTGCCGCCGGATCTCGTCCTGACCGACACCGTGTTGCCCGGCTTGTCTGGCTACGAGCTCTTGCAGGCGCTCCGGGCCCGTTGGCCCCAGGTGCCGGTCGTGCTCATGAGCGGCTATGCCGAGGATGGACGCCTGACCGAGGAAGTCGCTCGCGGCGTCGCATTCGTTGGCAAGCCGTTCACACCCGGGGCCCTGATCGCGGTCCTCGAACGATCGCTCACGGCGAACTGAGGGCCCGCGCTACGAGCGGGCTTTTCGCTCGCCCTTACTTGACGACGTCGTCGCAATCGCCGCAGTCGAGCAGGCCGCCGCAGCCGTCGAGATGGTAGCCGCAGGCGTTCTCTTCGCATTCCGTGATGGGCATGCACGGTGGCGGTGGGTCGCCGACGCAGGCGCCCAGGTCGAACAGCATGTAGAGCAGAACCTTCTCCTGATCGGTGAGCACCCCACCGTTGCCGGTTTGGGCGCTGGTGCAGTAGCCGGGGAAGACCGCGGAGCCGAGGTTCAGCGTGCCCGAGGTCGCAGCGACGTGGAAGCCGCTGTAGGCCACGCGCCCGCACTCCTGCCCGTCCGGAGCGCCGTAGGGGGTGTTGAACGACAGTTGCTGCGTGCGCAGTTCGGCACAATCGCCAGTGGCTGGATCCGTATCCTCGCAATGGACGAACTCTTCCGTCGCCTCGCCGAGGGTGAGCGCTTGCGAGCGCGGCTGGATGATCTGGAAGGCGTAGTTCTCCGCCTCGGAGGTGACCTCCTCGCTTTCCATCCAGGTGGCGAAGCCGTCGATGCGCGGGCTGGCGTTGGGGCGATCGAGCGAAATCCAACCGGTGCCGTCGTTGATGTTGGACACGGCGTTGGTGTTCCAGGTGGCCGCCGCGCCCAGACCGGTCGCGATGGGGTCGTCCTCGTCGTACGTTGGCACGCTGTCCGGGTCCTTCTCCGCCCGCAGCCACTTGAAGCTGAGATGGCTGGCAAACAGGCGGCCGCCACGGTTGACGTACTCGCGGATGTTCTGACTCGAGCCATCGGAGTCGAGACTCCAGCCGATCCCTTCGCAGTCCAGGACGGAAAGGTCGTACTCGTCGATCTGGCCGCCGTCCTCGATCAGCCGCAAAAGGTCGAGGTCCTCTTGGCACGCTGCGAGCACGTTGGTCTGGCAGGTCGAACAAGTGCCGCCATCGGTGCAATCCGCGGCGGTGCAGGCGTCATTGACGCTGGTGCACGCCGCCTGGCGGCAAGCGAGGTCGGTGCAAGCGGCGCAAGTCCCGCAGGCGCTTGCCGGCCACGCGCCGTTGGAGCGATACATGTGGATGCGGCCGCTGCCGGCCGGGTCCGTGAACTCGGACGCGGTGATGCCGATCTTGTGGAACACGCATTCCATCGCGTCGATGGAGCCGGTGGCCACGGCGACGTGCGGGATGTTCACGGCCAAGCCGTCGTCGCTGCTCCTGGGGAGGCGCGCCGGGTTCGTGGCGACGTCTTGGGGCAGGTCGTTGTCGGCGCAAGCGTCCGGCACTTGGATCACCGTGGCGCGGCGGAACTTGCCGGCCTTGACCACCAGGACGATGTCCCGGCCCACCGGCACGTTGCCCGAGGTGATCTCGAAGTAGCCGGTCGAGTCCGAGATGGCGCTGGACAGCACCGGACCCAGATCCTGGTCCTCACAACGGTCGCAGCTCGTCCCACCCTCCGGAATGCCCGTGGTCATGGGGGGGAGGTTGTCCGGGCTCGCATCGCGCAGCAGGTAGACGACCGCGTTGGGAACGCCAATTTGATTGGCGGTGTCGCCGTCATCGCGACCCGGGGTGACGACCCGGCCCCGGAGTGTGGTCACTTGATCCTCGTCGCTGCAATCGGGGATGGCCTCGCAGACCTCGCAGTCGAGACCGCCGGCAACGCACTTGTTGACGATGGTCGACTCGCCGGAATCGTCGTCGGTGATTTCGACGGCTTGGCACTGAAGGTCTCCGCCGCAGCTCAGGCCTTCCTCTTCTTCGCAGTCACGGGGCTCATCGCAGTTGTCGATGGCGGTGCCACACTCGAAGCCCAACTCCGCACACGTCTTCGGTACGCAGTCATCCGGTCCGTCGATCGGTTCGCAGCTCCCGTCCTCGAGGCACGTCGCGCCGAGACCGCACGAAACCCCCGACCCGCAGACGGCCGAGCAAGCACCGGACGCACAGTGCATGCCGCTCGGACAGGGGGCGTCATCGCTGCACGCCTTGCCGCAGTCGTCGGGGAACAGCGTCTCGCAGGTGGACATGGCGGGTGCACCTCCGCCGTCGGTCCCATTGTCGGTCGAGCCATCGGTCCCGCCGGAACCCGAGTCCGAGTCGGAGTCAGCTCCGGCATCGAAGGTTGGAGGCGATGAGCAGGCGAACGGGGTGGAGAGCGCGGCCAGCAGCGGGCAACACCAGAGAATGTGGGACTTCATGTGCAAGCGGACCTAGTCAAGCGGGCGGCGTTGCCAGCTACCAGTCATCTTACCCCCACGCGAGGCGGGCAGGGAACTCCAATGCGCGGTCTGCCGGGCGGGGGTGTCGCCGTGGGCGCAGGACAGCGGACGGCGCTTTGCATGGACGAACGGGGCGCCCTCAGCGCTACCCTGGCCGGCCGGAGCCCTACGACGTGATGGACTGAGACCAGGTCGCTCACGCCAGGAGGTCGCCTCTGCTAGCCGCCTCCGATGAATCGATGCGGTCGAGGGACGAATGCGATGAAGATCGAGGTATTCTTTGACTGAAACGCTGACTCTGGACGAGGCGCGGCAAATCTGGCCGATTCTCTCCGTCTCGGAGCGCATCGAGGCGTTCCAAAGCATGGAACGCAGCGCGGCTGACGCCTTCTTTCGCGAACTCTCCGCGGATGAGCGGGGGGCGATTGTCCTGGCTCAGACGACGGTCGAGCGGCTGCCCTGGCTACGGCTCTTGCAGCCCGACGACGCGGCCGACGTGGTCCAGAGCGTTCCAGCTCGCGAGCGTGAGAGCGTCCTCGGCCTGCTGGACGAGCAGACCCGGCACGAAGTGATCGCTCTCCTCGCCTATGCGGAGGACGAGGCTGGTGGCCTGATGAACCCGCGCTTCGCCCGCTTGCGTCCCGACATGACGGTCGGCGAGTCCCTGCGCTACTTGGAGCGGCAAGCGCAGGAAAAGTTGGAGACCATCTATTACGCCTATGTGCTGGATCACGAGCAGCGCCTGCTCGGAGTGGTCTCGTTCCGGGAGCTCTTCGTTGCAGCACGAGAGAAGGCACTGAAGGACGTCATGCACACCGAAGTCGTTTCGGTAGCGGACACCATGGATCAGGAGGCTGTCGCTCGGGTGATGGCGCAGCGCGATCTGAACGCGCTTCCGGTCGTCGACGATCAGGGGCGCATGAAGGGCATCGTCACCGTCGACGACATCGTCGACGTCTTTCAGCAAGCGGCGACGGAAGACATTCACAAGCTGGGCGGCATGGCGGCGCTCGATACCGGCTACCTGCAGACGGGCCTCCTCGCGATGATCAAGAAGCGCGCGGGCTGGCTGTCGGCGCTCTTCTTGGGCGAGATGCTCACGGCGACCGCCATGGGACGCTACGAGGACGAGATCGCCAAGGCGGTGGTCCTGGCGCTGTTCGTGCCGCTCATCATTTCGAGCGGTGGCAACTCTGGTTCCCAGGCGACCACGCTCGTCATTCGTGCCATGGCGCTGGGCGAAGTGACGGTCCAAGACTGGTGGCGAATCATCCACCGCGAGGCGGTCGCGGGGCTGTCTTTGGGCCTCATCCTCGGCTCGATCGGCCTCGTGCGCATCCTCACCTGGCAGGCGATGTTTCACACCTACGGTGAACACTACAAACAGGTGGCCGCCACCGTCGCCCTGAGCCTCGTTGGCGTCGTCACTTGGGGCACGCTGGCCGGCTCGATGCTGCCATTCGTCATCCGTCGTCTCGGTTTCGACCCGGCGAGTGCCTCGGCGCCGTTCGTCGCAACCTTGGTCGACGTTTCGGGTCTCGTCATCTACTTCAACGTTGCTCAGCTCATTTTGCAGGGCAGCTTGCTGTGATCGCGCCGGCTAGCGGACACGCGTTGCGAACCACCACAGGTGTCCCTCCGGGTCGAGCGCGCCGTAGGTGCGGTCGCTCCAGTAGTCTTCGCCGTAGTCGTCCGTCTTGAGATCTCGCAGAATTTCCGCGCCCGCAGCGGACGCTGGCACTCATGCGGGGCCAGCCGGGCGGGGAGGGGTTCATCGTGAGGGATGAGTTTAGTCCCGCACCCGACGCCTCGGAACCCGCCTCTCGGGTTCGACTCGCACGATGTCCCGGGTGACCGGATCGCGGTAGCGAACTTGGTGGAGAAGGTGGCTGGCGCCCAACCGGCCGCCCGGCAGAACGAATCGCTCCTCGCGCACGAGTGCGGCTCCCGGACCGGATGGGTCGGCTCGACCTTGCTGCCACGTCCCCAAGGCGTCGGGGAGTGGCTCGTAGCGTCCCAGCAAAAACTCCAAGGGCGTCCGGCCGTCGCCAACGAAAAAAACGGTGAAGACGCCCGCCCAGAACAGGAGCGCCGTGAGTGCGACAGCCGTCATGTGCTCGGGGCCACGTCAGCGGAGATCATCGTACCCCACAAGTGCTGCCCCAGCCCGATGCGGCCACTCCGCTAGGCGGCCGTTCAGTAATCCTGGCCCGACGGCGGGGCTGGTTTGCAACTTCCTTGGGGCTCGGGCCCGGCCCCGGGCTAGCATGGCCCTCCCATGCCCGCGCGTGCCATCGCCAGTGGAACGATCTCCTTTGGCCTCGTGTCCATTCCGGTGAAGTTCTTCACCGCCGCGTCCAGCGAGCAGGTGCGTTTCAACATGCTGCACGACAAGTGCGGCACGCGCCTCAAGCAGCAGCTCTTCTGTCCGGTCGATCAAGAGGTCGTGAGTCGGAGCGCCGTGATGAAGGGTTACGAGGTGTCGAGCGGGCAGTTCGTGCGTTTCACCGAGGAAGAACTCAAGGCCCTCGAATCCGACCACGATAGCAGCATCCACATCGTCGAGTTCGTGCCGCTGGACACGTTCGACCTGATCCAAGTCGAACGTTCCTACTATCTCGGCCCCGATCGCGGAGGGGACAAAGCGTACCGCCTGCTCAGTGAGTCGATGCGGGTGACGTCCAAGGTAGCCGTCGGGCGCTGGGCGGCTCGGGGTAAGGAGCAGCTGGTCGTGATTCGTCCGTACCGTGACGGACTGATCTTTCACCAAATGTTCTACGCCGATGAAGTGCGCGCCTTCGACGAGATCGACACCGGCGCCACCTTCGACTTCGCGGACATCGAGCGCGAACTTGCGCAGAAGCTCATCGAGCAGCTTTCCAGCAAGACGTTCGAGGGCGAAAAGTACGAAGATTCGTTTCGCAAGCGGGTGCTGGCGGCTGTCGAACAGAAGGTCGCCGGTCAGGAGCTCCAGTTCGCTCCCGAGGCACCACGTGCCCAGATCATCGACCTGTTCGAGGCACTGAAGCAGAGCTTGAATGCCGGCGGCGCTGACGCCCAGAAGCCCTTGCCGCCGAAGAAGGCCGAAACCGAGGGGCGAAAGGGCCGCAAGAAGTCCACCGCCGGCTGAGCGGTCCTTTCCCGGAACTTCGCCCGCTTAGCCATGAAGCTCGTCATTCAGATCCCTTGCTACAACGAGCAAGAGGCACTGCCCATTGCGCTCGCAGCGCTGCCCAAGTCGATTCCAGGTATCGATCAGATCGAAGTGTTGGTCATCGACGACGGCAGCACGGACGATACCGTGCGAGTGGCGTACGCACACGGCGTTCACCACGTGGTCAGCCATACGTCGAACAAGGGGCTGGCCCGCGCCTTCATGCTCGGCATCCAGGCGAGTCTGCAGCACGACGCCGACATCATCGTCAACACGGACGCCGACAATCAGTACTGCGCCGACGACATCCCAGCCTTGATTCAGCCGATCCTGGCCGGCCGTGCCGACATGGTGATCGGCGCGCGACCGATCTCCACGATCAAGCACTTTTCCTTGATCAAGAAGCTGCTTCAGCTGGCGGGCACCGCCGTCGTGCGAATCGTCAGCGGCGCGCACGTCACCGATGCGCCCAGCGGGTTCCGGGCCTTCTCGCGCGACGCTGCCGTCACGCTGAACGTGTTCTCCCGCTACACGTACACGCTGGAAACCATCATTCAGGCCGGGCAGAAGAACCTGACCGTGGTCAGCGTGCCGGTGCGCGTCAATGCGGATCTGCGCCCGTCGCGGTTGGTTTCCTCGATTGGGTCTTATGTGCGCAAATCGATCACCACGATCGTGCGCATGTTCGTGGTCTACAGGCCGTTCCGCTTCTTCATGGTCATCGGCAGCGTCATCTTCCTCGGCGGCGTGGGGCTTGGAACGCGCTTCGTCATCCGCTACCTGTCCGGCAACGGCAGTGGCATGGTTCAGTCGCTGATCTTGGCTGCGGTGCTGCTCATGATGGGCTTTCACACCATGCTGCTGGCTTTCGTGACGGACCTCTTGGCCGTGAACCGCAAGCTGCTCGAGGACCTGCAGACTTCCGAACGGGAGCGCTCGCTGCGGGAACACTCGATGCGTAAGTTGGGGGCGGCTTCCCCCGCCTCGGCGCCCGCATCGCTGTCGGGGAGCCCGAGCCAGCACCGCGGCGACTGACGCAGAGCCCACTGGCCCGTGCGGCGACGTTTCGATAAGTGCGGCGGCCACAATTTTGCCCGCCGCTGGCGGGCTGAAGCATGAACGGGGGACGTATGCAGCCCTCCAAGAGCCAGGCCACCATGGTCGTCATCGAGTTCTCCGCCGCCTGGCCGCGCTGGCTCAAGCCGGGGGCCGGCGACATGGCCTTGGTGGCTCAGCACTACGAGGGCGCCCCGGCTTCACTCGTGACCCAGGTGGCGACTCGCACCACACGCCTCGAAGCGGTCGGATGGCAGATGAAGACGCTTGTCCTGGTGTCCAACGGGCGCACCGATCCGGACGCCGTGGCAGCACGTAGCGTGCTCACGCGGAGTCTGCTCGCGCGCATGCGCCAGAAGGGCGGCGGGAGCATGGTGTTGGCCGTCGACGAGCGCCTCGGACGGCGTGCTGCGGCCCAATTGCGCGACCTCGCAGCGGCCCTACATCGGACGAGCGCAGCTGCCGGTGTCACTCTTGCCGTACGCGTGGGGGACTTGATCTGGGGAGTGGCTCCGCAAGCCCTGTCCCACCTGACGACCGGCGAGACCACCGCCGCACCGGCCGCCCGCTTGGCGTGAGCGGCTTGGGGCGGGGTTCTGGGCTCGCGCCTGATGCGCAGCTAGAAGCGTGAGCGCATGCTCTCGCTGACTCGCCGCCTCCAGCGTGAGCCCTCGGCTTGGCTGCTCACGCTGGCGCTCTTGGTCATTGCCTGTGGCAGCCGCAGCGGCTTGACGGAACGAGGGGCCAGGCTGGGCGGCGGAGGCAGTGATGGGGGCGGAGCGGACGCTGGTGGCGGGGTCCCCTCGAGCAGTGGCGGGCAGGCCACGCACACGGGCGGGAGCGCGGCTGGTGGCCACGGGCCTGCGACCGGGGGGCGCGGGCCGAGTGGGGGTGGTGGTGCGAGCGGGGGCGACGGTGGCGGGGGCGACGGCGCAGTGGGCGCAGACGGTGGTGCGGGCGGGAGCGGGGGCTCTTGCTCCGGGGGCGTCTGCCCGCCCTTGACCTGCGGCGACGGGGAGCTGAGTGCGGACGAGGAGTGTGACGACGGGAACCAGGAGAGTGACGACGACTGCACCGCGCTCTGCCGTGTGGCGTTCTGCGGCGACGGCTTCTTGCACACGAGCGAAGCCTGCGACGACGGCAACACGAGCGATGGCGACGAGTGCCCGGCAGACTGCGGCCTCGAGGTGCTGCGCGTGGCGGCGTATGGGGAGCAGACGTGTGCCCTGCTGACGAACAGGCGGGTGAAATGCTGGGGCAACAACGCCTATGGCCAGCTTGGACTCGGTGATCGGGAGCAGCGAGGTGACGCCGCAGGGGAGATGGGCGATGCCCTGCCGTTCGTCGATCTCGGGAGCGGAGCCACGGCGAAAAGCCTGGCAATGGGCTGGTATCACACGTGCGCGCTGCTCGACGGCGGCTTCGTCAAGTGCTGGGGTCAAAACGACGATGGTCAGCTGGGCCTGGGCGACACCTTCGGGCGTGGCGACGAGCCGGGCGAGATGGGCGACGATCTCCCGGTCGTCGATCTCGGCGTGGGACGCAGCGTCCTGAGCCTAGGCGCCGGCGTTTACCACAGCTGCGCGCTGCTCGACGACGGTTCCGTCAAGTGCTGGGGGTACAATGGCCCAGGCCAACTGGGTCTTGGCGATCGACAGCGGCGGGGTGACGAGTCGGGCGAGATGGGCGACGAGCTCTCGGCCGTTGCGCTCGGTTCGGGTCGCACCGCCACCGCACTTGCCGTGGGCACCTACCATACGTGCGCGCTGCTCGATGACGGGTCGGTCAAGTGTTGGGGGAATAACGACTCCGCCCAGCTTGGCTTGGGCGATGTGGCCTACCGGGGCGATGAGGCGGGCGAAATGGGCGATGCCCTGCCGCCGGTCGCGCTCGGCACGGCGCGGACGGTGCACGCCCTTGCGGCCGGGAGCGGCTTCAACTGCGCCTTGCTCGACGACGATTCCCTCAAGTGCTGGGGCAACAACAGTGGCGGTGAGCTCGGGCAGGGCGACACGGAGTCGCGGGGGGACCAACCCGGCGAGATGGGCGACGCACTCCTTGCCGTCGACCTTGGTTCGGGGCACGCCGCCCGCATCGTTGCGACGGGTCCTAGCCACGCGTGCGCGCTGCGGGACGACGACGCAGTCAAGTGCTGGGGCTGGAACCTGTTCGGTCAGTTGGGGATCGGCGACCAGGACTGGCGGGGCGACGACGCGGGCGAGATGGGCGACGCCCTGGCGAGCGTCGACCTCGGCGTCGCTTCGCTCGCCCAGGGGTTGGTCGCTGGCGGCTACCACACGTGCGCGTTGCTCGAAGGCGGCCGGCTCAAATGCTGGGGTCAGAACGCTTTTGGTCAGCTCGGCCTGGGCGACCAGGACTGGCGCGGCGACCAAGCGGGCGAGATGGGTGATGCGTTGCCGACGATTGAGCTGTGGTGAGCGACTGGGCTCCAAACATCTGACCGCCCGGCCGAATCGGCAGCGCACAGCCTTTCAGTATTCTTTGTTCAGCCCAACATATCGGTTGACAGGATCCACCCGACCCCAATAGATAGTGGTCGTGCTGGTGGCTGGGTCCCTTGGGGCCTCGCCTGAAAAGGGAACCCGGTGAAAATCCGGGACTGCCCCGCAGCGGTAAGCGAGAACGAAATTCGCTTCGTGCACTGGGTCTACAAGGGCCTGGGAAGCGGCGAAAAGTAGGTCTCGGGTCGGGCCATCTCAGGCTCGCTCGGGGTTGCTCGCGAGTCCGAAGACCTGCCAGCGCCCGACCTGCGGCAGACATCCGTGGCCGGTTCGAACCCTAAAGCCTCGTGGGAGGGCGCCTGGGTCCCGAGCGTCGCTGCGCCCTCCGCATGCCTGCTCGTGGCGCACCGCCCTTGTCCGCGCCCCGACAGCAAGAGGAGTGAGCGAGATGCAAGGAACCGAGACGAATGGCAGCCCAGCTCGTCCGTACGTGGCCCGACGCAACGGCGCTTCGGCGGCGGAAGCGGCAGTGCCGGAGACTGCAGCCCTGGAGAGCTCCAGCACGATGCGCGTGCAGAAGCGCAGCGGCAAAAGCGAGCCGGTCGACGTTGGCAAGATCGTACGAGCGGTCAGCCGTTGTTGTGGCGGTCTGCCTGCGGTGGACGCGCTCCGCGTCGCGACCAAGACCATCAGCGGTCTCTACGATGGCGCGACGACGGAAGAGCTGGATCAGCTGTCGATCCGCACCGCAGCTGCCCTGATTGCCGAAGAACCAGAATACTCCCGCCTCGCGGCGCGCCTACTATCGACCTACATCGACAAGGAGGTTCAGACGCAGGAGATCCACGCGCTGTCTCAGTCCGTTGCCAGGGGCCACCAGCTCGGCCTGATCGGGGATCGGCTGCAGCAGTTCGTGACGGCGCACGCCCGCAAGCTCAACCTGGCCATCTCGAGCGAGCGGGATGGTGAATTCGAATACTTCGGTCTGCGGACGCTCTACGATCGCTACCTCTTGCGTCATCCGCAGACGCGCAAGGTGATCGAGACGCCCCAGCAGTTCTTTTTGCGAATTGCCTGCGCGCTCTCCGAGTCCGTCGGGGAAGCGCTCGAACTCTACGAGCTCTTCTCGACCTTGCAGTACCTGCCGAGTTCGCCCACGCTCTTCAACTCGGGCACGCGCCACGAGCAACTATCCAGCTGCTTTCTCCTGGATTCTCCGCAGGATCATCTGGAGCAGATCTACCAGAAGTACACCGACGTCGCCCTGCTCTCGAAGTTCTCCGGCGGCATTGGCCTGGCCTACCATCGGGTGCGCGCGCGCGGATCCTTGATCGAGAGCACCAACGGTCATTCGAGTGGCATCGTGCCGTGGCTCAAGACGCTCGACTCGTCGGTGGGTGCGGTGAATCAAGGCGGCAAGCGCAAAGGCGCCTGCTGCGTGTACCTGGAGAGTTGGCATGCGGACATCGAGGAGTTCTTGGAGCTGCGCGACAACACGGGGGACCTCTCCTGTCGCACACACAATCTGAACCTCGCCAACTGGGTGCCGGACTTGTTCATGCGGCGGGTCGAGGCCGACGAGTCGTTTAGCCTGTTCGATCCCAAGCTGGTGCCCGAGCTGACCGATCTTTACGGAGAGGCCTTCGACCAGCGCTACGAAGCCGCCGAACGCGCCGGGCTCGCGAGCAAGGTCGTCCCGGCCCGGCAGCTGTATGCGCGCATGATGCGCACGCTGGCCGAGACGGGGAACGGCTGGATGACGTTCAAGGACAAATCCAACCTTGCCTGCAATCAGACGGCACTTCCTGGGCGCGTCGTGCACCTATCGAACCTGTGCACGGAGATCTTGGAGGTGACGTCCGCCGGCGAGACGGCCGTCTGCAACTTGGGCTCCATCAATTTGGCGCGCCACGTGCGGCGGGACGAGAGCGCTCAGGTCAGCTTCGATTTCGAGCAGCTGGGGCGCACGGTGCGGCGGGCCGTCCGGCAGTTGGATCGGGTCATCGATCTGAACTTCTATCCCATCCCGACGGCGAAGGACTCGAACCTGCGCTGGCGTCCGGTTGGTCTCGGTCTGATGGGTCTGGCGGATGTGTTTTTCCAGCTTGGCTTGCCCTTCGATGCAGACGAAGCGCGCCTTTTGTCGGCGAACATCTCCGAGGAAATCTACTTCTCCGCGCTGTCGGCCTCCGTGGAGCTCGCTCAGGAGCGGGGCGCGCATCCCTCTTTTTCCGAGACGCGCGCGGCTCGGGGCGAGTTGCAGTTCGATGCTTGGGGCGTGACGCCCCGCGACCAGGAGCGCTGGCAGCGCTTGCGGAGCGCCATCGTGACTCACGGTCTGCGTAATTCGCTTTTGTGCGCCATCGCACCGACGGCGACGATTGCCTCCATTGCTGGTTGTCAGGAATGCATCGAGCCTCAACTGTCGAACCTGTTCAAGCGCGAGACGCTCTCCGGCGACTTCGTGCAAATCAATCGCTATCTCGTGGCCGAACTCAAGGCACTGGGCCAGTGGAACGAATCCGCGCGCGAGCGCTTGAAGCAGGCGGAGGGTTCGATTCAGGGATTTTCCGAGCTGCCGGAGCGCGTGCGTGCCATCTACCGCACGGCCTGGGAGACACCGATGCGTTCCCTCATCGACATGGCTGCGGATCGGGGGGCCTTCATCGATCAGAGCCAGTCGCTGAATCTGTTCATCGAAAGCCCGAACATCGGGCAACTGTCGTCGATGTACTTCTACGCCTGGAAGAAAGGCTTGAAGACCACGTACTACCTGCGCTCGCGCCCGGCGACGCGCATTGCAAAGACGACGAACGCCGCCACATCCGAACCCCCCAAGGCAAATGGCGAAGGGGATCCGCGCCGAGAGCGTGGCTGGACACCGGTGCCGCCCGCCAGCGCTGCAAGCGATCAGGACGGTGACCTGCGGAGCATCGCATGTTCGCTCGAAAACCCAGAAACTTGCGAGGCCTGCCAATGAGCGCGCTGGGCATTTCTGCACTGCGTCCGGCGCGCCTGCTCGACCCGGGGCTGTGCTTGACGCTGCGCCCCATGGTCTACCCGCGCTTCTTCGACATGTATCGCTCGGCGCTGAAGAACACCTGGAGCGTGGAGGAGGTCGATCTTTCCGTCGACCTCGCGGACCTGCACGGCAAGCTGACCTCGGCCGAACGGCATCTGGTCCAGCGCTTGGTGGCGTTTTTTGCCACGGGCGACGCGATCGTCGCGAACAACGTCGTGCTCTCGCTCTATCGGCACATCAACGCGCCCGAAGCGCGGATGTACCTGTCGCGGCAGCTCTACGAGGAAGCGCTGCACGTGCAGTTTTACCTGACACTGCTGGATACGTACGTGCCGGACCCAGCCGCACGCAACCAGGCCTTTGCGGCGGTCGAGTCCATCCCATCCATCCACAAGAAGGCCGCCTTCTGCATGAAGTGGCTCGATGACTTGCAGGGTGTCCAGGCGATCCGCACCCGCGAGGAGCGCCAGCGCTTCGTGCTCAACCTGGTGTGCTTCGCTGCGTGCGTCGAGGGGCTCTTCTTCTTCGGCGCCTTCGCCTACGTGTACTTCTTGCGTTCGCGCGGACTGATGCATGGCTTGGCTGGCGGGACGAGCTGGGTGTTCCGCGACGAAAGTCTGCACATGGCCTTCGCGTTCGAGGTGCTCCGTGTCGTGCGCGAGGAAGAGCCCGAGCTCTTCGACGATCGCTTCCAGGACGAAGTCATGCGCATGATGGAGGACGCGGTCGCCTGCGAGACCCAGTTTGCCGAGGACTTGCTGTGCCAGGGCGTGGCGGGTCTTTCGGTACGGGACGTGCGCGGCTACCTCGAGTTCTGCGCTGACCAGAGGCTGGTGACTTTGGGCTACGCTCCGCGCTACCGCGGCAAGAATCCGCTTTCGTTCATGGAGCTCCAGGACACGCAAGAGCTCGCCAACTTCTTCGAACGCAAGGTCTCCGCCTACCAGGTGGGCGTCAGCGGCAGCGTCGCTTTCGACGTCGCGTTCTGAGCCAGCTCGGCCGAGCTAGCTCTGCTGACCCCGCCCTGCCGGCCGGCTCGGTCGAACGAGCTTTGGGCGGACCCGGGCAGCCATCCCCCTGTCCGGGTGCTTTCGCCTGGCGCTTTGCTAGGACCCGCGCCGTGGTGAGCCTGCCGCTCGAAACGGAGCCGTTCGAGGAGGAGCCCCCGGGTGAGGGGCTGGCCGAAGGACCGCCTGCAGGGCAGGACGCGGTGCTCGGCCCGGAGACTTCGGCCCCGGCAAAGTCCAGCCTAGGTGACCTCGAATGGCCTCTGCTGCTCGAAGCCATCGCTAGCCGCACCGTGAGTGCGCTCGGCCGAGCGGAGGCGCTGGCACTCGAGCCCGCCAGAGCGCCGGCGCAGGCGCGACTGCGTCAGACGACGCTCGGCGAGCTACTCGAACTCAGTCTGGTTGGCGCACGCCTGCCAGTGGGCGATGTCTCCGACACCACGGACACGCTCGAGCGGGTAAGGCGAGGTGGTGGCGCCGCGGGACCGGAGCTGGCCCAGGTTGGCCGCGTCCTTCGCACGGCGCTCGGGCTGGTGCGCTTCGGAGAGACGCACAGCGAGCTTGCGCCCACGCTCGGGCGCGTGCTCTCGGTGGAGTCCGGACTGGGGCGCCTGGCGGCGACGCTAGCGCAGGCGATTTCGGACGACGGTCAGGTGCTCGATCAGGCCAGCCCTGCGCTGGCCGAGG
>Ga0247798_1000019_pt1 | contig 18090 bp, 14 predicted proteins | sample UWRJS197509C6_FD_179929 | JGI IMG/M metagenome (GOLD analysis project Ga0247798, IMG submission 179929) | Soil microbial communities from Arlington Agricultural Research Station in Wisconsin, United States - UWRJ-S197-509C-6 | ecosystem: Environmental > Terrestrial > Soil > Agricultural land... | reverse complement strand
AGGACAAATGATAGACATCGAAAATAGTAAGATGTTTTTAACAAACGGAAAATATGTTGACATGGCTATTTCAGTTCTTAAAATTCATGCGTTCCAATTAGATATCATCGACACGATTTCGTACTTTTCTGTACTGATTCCAGAGTTGAAAGAACATCTAGGAATAAAAAATTGGAGAGACCTAGATGCAGAAACGTCAAAGGAACTTTCACTTGCTTATAAGAAACAATTTATTCCTTGGTTCAAGCCTATTTTGGACGACTTATTAAAAATTGATGAAGATGAGCCAGATGAAGATAAAAAAGATGAGTCAACAGAGAGTTGATTTATTAAGGTTCATAATAAGATGGAACAGTAACTTTCCCATCGATTTCTTATGGAGACAGAAATATGGCGTTGCTTTCGGTTCTGAAGTGCATCGCCAAATGTCTTTTATAGACATGACCTTCGACATGCAAGAGGAGCGTATGATGAGAAATCTTTTCGAGAAAAGAAAAGAAAATCTTGAAAAAGAACAAAACAAATACGCAATAACAGATGAAGAATTCAATAATATAGATTTGAATCAATTTAATAATATCCAAAAAGATTTATAAAATGGCTGACGTTAGTGTAAATATTCGAGGGAGAGACGATGGCGCTGGAAGTATGCTGGATTCGCTCAGAGAAAAAGCTAGTAATATTGGGAGAGAATTAGGTGAAGTCAGTGAAAATTTTGACAATCTTACCAAAACGGAAAGGAGAGTTGAAATTGAGCGTTCTCATACCGAAAGTACTAACGCAAGAAAGGAATCTGTAAGAGAGGAATACAGAGATGCTAGACAGGCTAATCTGGATGAATACCAAGGAGCTTCAAACGATTTTAGAAATAAGAGAATAAACGCTGAGGAATTCAAAAAGAAAAGAGAGCAGTTCCATGAATCAAATACTAATCTTACAAGCGAGGAAGAAAAAGAGCTGAATGCTATTGAGAAGGAAAGTAATTCTTATTTGAAAGAAATCCTTAAACAATTACAATTGCAAGAGAGAGTTGAAGCGGAGAGACGACAACGAGATGGCTCTGAATTTGCTGACGGAAGTATAGGTTCACTTTTGGCTGCTAATTCGGACTTAAGACGAAGACAGACAGCAAGTACCGATGAAGACGAAATCGCTGCTCTACAGTCAGAAATTGCTTCGAATAATAGAACTATTCGAGGGATGCGTAATAACGGAGATGACGACGACGACGATGATGGCGGAAATAGTAGATTTGGAAGAGGCTTAGGCTCCACAGGTCATTCAGTAGCGAGAGGCGATTTGAGCGGGAGCGTTACGGGAGGTTTGGGAATGTTAGGAGGTACTGCCGCAGGAATCGGAATTGCCGCAATGATTATCAAAGAGTTTGTTAGCCATGGAGAATTAGTTAAGGAGGCGATTGGACAAACTGCCTCTATGAGAGGAGGAATTGGAACCAGTGGGATAACTGCTAATGATGCTCTTGTAAATAGAATTGGAAGTTTCAGTAGCCAATTAAGCGATTTAGGATTAAAACAAGAGAATTTCGCCTCAATGGTTAATCAAAAAGCTTTAGCGAGTGGAATGGCCGGCAATGACGTAGTAGCTAGAACTTTGGACGATTACAGATTTCAAAAAGGGTTCGGAGCGGATGCTGGTATGTTCTCTCAGTTTGAGAGATTTAATCAAGGTCAACAAACTTCAACCGAGATAGCGATGGACGTTTTAAGCGTTCTAACTTCCATTGAAAAAAGTAGTTTAAAAGAAAGTGATTTATCTACATTAACCGAGAAATTACAATCTCAAAATGCCATACTTTCATTCCAAAGAAATAAGAGAGACGTAGTTGATTCAGATTCAGCCTTAAGAACTTTGGCGGCATATGAAACCGCTGGACTTTCTCAGAAAGGGGATAAAGCTGGAGATTTCCTAAATCAGACAATGCAAGGATTGGGAGAGGGTGGAAGCGATAACGCTATGTTATTCAAATATGAGGCTGCCAAACGAGCCCACCCTGAATTAGCTAACGACCCCGCTGCTTTGAGAAGAATGGTAAAATTTCGTTCAGATGACCCAAAATATCAAGCGGAGTTTTTTAAATTTGCCAAACAAGCTTCGGGAGGAAGTAAGATGGCTGAAGATGATATTCTTTACACGATGTTCAATCCTCAGTCGGAAGCTGATATGGATATTTACAAAAGAATGATGGAAAATAAAGGCGGTTCTAGGTCAGCTTTAACAAAAACCTTAGATAAAACAAGAAAAGCTACGCTAGGGATTGAAACTATGAAGTCTGACGCTACAAATGATACTGGAACCGTTACTATGTTAGAGACTGCCTTTTCAAACGTTATGACTAATGTCTTTAATGATTTCAAAACTTGGGCGACTGATTTCTTTTCATTCTGGAGAAAACCTCCAGTACCAAATCCAAATAAAACTAGAGCAGGTAAATAAACAAAGCTATGTCAAAAATAATCCACATAACGTATAATGGCGAATTAGGGAACTCAACAAATATTGAGGATGTTCTCCAGTACGTGTTTAAAATATTCGAGCTAACAGCAGATCAGTTCTTGGATTTTAAAGCGAAGGATAAAACTAACAGAGAATTAGTTTATGACCATTACTCCGAAAGCGAAAAGATAAAATATGGATTGTCTGACGCAACTGGAAATCCGATACACGATTACAAATCAATTAAGCCTTCCATGCCTTGTCCTTATATGACATTTTATATCGAGGCTAAATATGTAATCAAAAGCGTTATTCTAAGTAACAGTAATGTTCTTGTGGACGATTTTTCTTCTCACGAATTAACCGATGAAGAAAAAATGGATGATAGTACTTTCTTTACAAATAAATTCTTTTATGAGAATGTTAGACTGATTCCTCCAATAAATAAAAACAATCCAAAAGGCGAAAGGCTAAAAAGCCGAAGACAATATTTGAACCCTAGAGTTTGGGTATGGTGCAAAAGTTTAAATGAAGATGGAAAATTTAATAACCATTCCATATTTGATTTAACTCCCTTCGTTCAGTCTATTCAGACTTCAACCGCTGAGACTGGCGGACAATTTACTATACAATTATTGAATATAGAAGGATTTATAAACGTAGTAAATGATTACAATGCAGTAGGAGTTTGGAGTCCAAAAAGAAATAGATATTTGAAATTTAAACAAGGCGACAAATATAATTACGTATTTAAAAATGCGGTTAATGCTAGATTTCAGTTTGATTCTAATTTTGGAACTTCCACTGAAACCGCTAATAAGGAAACTGTTGTTAGAAGGGAAGATGATTTTGCGAGAAATGAATCCATTCAGGTAAATAAACCGACTGACCAAACTAACGTTTCCATAAGCAGTGATTTCTTCTTCAAAAACCTTATCTCTGAAAACGATGTAATATTTTTAACCTTCCGAGACGATGAAGAAGTGGAAGTTGAAAAAGTGGACGATTTTTTTATTAGTCACGATAAATTACCTCTGAACAACTGGGATATGATTGGCCTAGTCGATAGAAATGGTATGGGGGTAAACTACGAAGCTGCGGAGCTTAATACTTCTGTATCAGGCAGGGATTTAATGAAACTACTTATTGAAGATGGAAGTTATTTCTTTGCAAACTCTTTCGCTGATGAAGATGTAAAAAGCATATTCGATAATATAGATTTACCAAATAAAGGTGATGGCGTAAATTCCTCAAATCAGGTTATAAAAAACACTGCTATGAGCGCCAATAGATTAGTAATGTCTGGTATGATAGATATGCTATTTGCAATGGAGGCTAGGAACGTAAATTTTGTTATGAATCTTTTAATGAGTACTTTGGCTAATATAGAAATTTGCCCAACTAGACTGTTCGAATATTACGGTGATAGAGTTACAAAATTTCAAATTCCTAAGTACGAAAAAATTAAAAAACAATAGAGTATGTTTACCGAACAAGACGCATATGACGCACTTAAGAAATTATCACAATCAAGAGATATAAAAAGAGTTTCTTTGATTGAGAGAATGTTGCGTTGGGAAACAGGACATTTTACTTCGGGGCAGTACAAAGCTACTGGTTCAGCGGGTATGGAAAAAAGTAAATGGAAAAGAGAGGGATTGCCCCCAACGGCTACATACGCAAAATTTAGAGATAATCATACTGGCAAAATGACAGAGTTCATCGTTTGGCCTACGGTATATGATTTTGTTTTATATTTAGATGGTTATATAAACAGGCATAAAGGAGATTGGCCGAGATGGAACTCAACTTTATTCGAAGCCAAACAAAACTATAAAAGAAGTGTTGGGTCAATTGACGAGAGACGACTTTGGTTCAAATCAGATGGATTAGTAAAAGAGTTTAGAGCGCAACCTGGTCAGAGAATATTCCCAGACAAATATGGAGTTTATAAAAAAACAACTGATTTATATAGCACTAAAGTAGGAGATGTCGCTCACAAAAACGAGCCTATTGAGTCAGACCCCGAAGCGATTAAACCAGACCCTGATATCAGAGTGGCGGGAGTAGAAGAAAAGAAAGCGGTTGGGATTTGGCAAATTATTAAATTAGTGGCTGACCAATATTCGTTGAGTCAAAATATAAATGATGCAACGATAGCCTTTAGTCAAGGAAGCCTTTTAAATTACGTTCAGAAAGTAGTCCAGGCGCCATGGCTTCAGTTCTTCGGAGATACGGTTGGCGACCAATATTATTTTCAGTGTAGAAAAGAGCCTTTTGATTTCGAAGGATATCAAAAACTTCCTATAATAAAAAACATACAACAAAACGAGGTTCTTTCAGATGAACTAGCTTGGTTCTCTGGAGAGGTATATTCGTGGTATCAAATTATTCCTAGAGGTTCTTTTATGGGGGAACAAAATTTAATGTTCGCTTATGTGAAAGCTGTTTTCTTCGAGGAGTATGCGGAAATCTGGGGAAGCAAACCAAATACCCAAGTTTCCAATTACGTTAATTTTAATAAGATTGATGAAGATAATAAGATGTTTAAAAAAGCGGTTGCTGATTTGAGATATATGGTAGAGAGTAATGCTTATTTACCATTTACTAGACAAGGCTCAATAACTATCTCTGGAGATAATTCGATAAGACGAGGATACAAAATTTATTACGAACCTACTGGGGAATTTTTCTATGTCGATGCTGTAACTCAGAATTATACGGTTGGCGAAAATGGCCCATCATTCGTAACTACCTTACAAGTTTCAAGAGGAGTTATAAAAACTGAGTTTCAAAATTATTTCAATCTTATAAATTTCAATAAGAAAACATCTCCAAAATCCAAAATAGAAACTAGCCCAACTTTACAGCTTTTATTCTATTTCGATAACGCTAGAACTTATCTGATTGTTCCAGACGAAAATTTTGAGGATTCAGATAGTAGGTCAGACATTAAAATGGTTAATCAGATTGATGAGTTTCCAGACTTAAGAAGGGAGCTAGACCAAACCAATAGAGATAATATGGACAAAGTCTTGAAAACGTTAAACGAAAATAAAGACAAGAAATTTATATTATTGGGGAATATGGATGAGGACTCAAAAAGCTCCTTCTCAAAATTAGCGGAAAACCGAGCTAAAAATTTGAAGAATTTAATAGCCACAAATTATCTTGCGAAATATACTGATTTGTTCTTATCAGATTTGGATAAGTTAATCGAAGTAAAATGGAATCAAAATGCAGATACTCCATATATTACGAATGAAGATGGGAAGGTTATAAATTATGACGATAGTACAGAGACAGTAGATTTGAAAGAAAAGGCGTATAAAAGAAATTGTTTATTTTCATTTGCCGTAGAACAGAAAGAAACCAAAAAGGAATCTGAAGATACTGAATTTCATTGGTCAGTTAATAGACCTGTTTTTTATAGATTTTTAAACAGAAAACAATTCGTAACAGATGCACGATGAAGATGAAATATTAGGTATTAAGGGAATCACTGCTGAAAACGCTTCAGCGGGTGTCGGCTTTGTTATTGTTCCCGAAAACATAGACATTGACCTTTATAAAGAAGATGTCTACAGGTCTGGTAGGATTTCTATTTATGGAGGCTATGGTCACTCAAATTTTTACAATATACTGATAGATAGAGAGGCGTTGCAAAGAGTTGCTTTTCCAGAGAAAGCTGGAGATATGGGTTCGCCAGTTGTTTGGATTAATATACCGAAGCATAACGAGCCTATTGTAATTGCAACTTTGAAGTATGATGAAGATTTTAATTCCCTTTCAGAATTTAGAAGTAGGACTACACGAGAAACAGAGGGAAATTTAGTTGATTTTGACCTAGATGCTAAAAAGGGTAAGGTCACACTAAATATCGTTGGAAATGATACTACAAACGGTGAATTCGAGGTGAATATCAATTCCCGAAACGGTAAAGGTGGTTTTAAAATAGTAGTCAACGGAAAATTGATTGAAAAGGTTACGGATAGCATAATCAAAATATCTGAAAAACAGATTGCTAATGTAGTTACTGATAAGAAAGGCGTAATTGTTGCGAGTTTCGATTTAAACTCTCAAGAGGAGAGCCGATTCACTTATGAAGATGAATTTGGAAATGCCGTTATAGCTACGGAGGAAAAATTCAATATAAGAGCCGATAAATCAAGCAAGATAGATTTTGGAGATGGGGCTGAGCCAGTAGTTTTAGCGAAAACATTGAAAAGCCTTTTAGATGAATATGATGATGCTTTTAAGAAAGCTACTTTTCCAACTCCAATGGGGCCATCTGGAACTAGAATGAACGAACAAGAATTCAAAAAGGTTAGAGATAAGTTTGAGGACTTTTTCAGTAAATTAACAAATACAGATTGATATGTTAAGTAAAGAACTTTTGATTGGAGAGATAAGAAAGTACAACGACCCCTATTATGAATCATTCGTAGGGTATCCAAAAACTTGTCAACTTTCGTCAGAAGTTTGGCCAATTGTATTTTCGACATACGCTATAGATATTGTTCCACAAACTTTAGGAGTTCCACAAGGAGAGATTTTAGCAAGATTGAATATTTTACAAATATGTTCTAATAACGATTATGATATATTTATAGAAATTTTTACAAGAGCTATAACACAATTCACTCAGATGGTAGCTTCGGGAATGATTATGGTTTTTCCTCATAGACTGCAAGGAATACCACCGCCAACTCCTATAAATTTGAGACCTGCTTTTGACGCTGGTATGGCGGGAGTTACTGCGAAGGAATTTGCCGAAATATTTGCTGAAATAGTAGATACATGGTATAGAACTGGAACAGCGGTAAATATCGATACAGGAATCACAGTATTTTGGTCGTAGGACTTCTCAGGCTTAGATATCCAACTATTATTTAAAAAACCTAGATTATGTCAGTAGAATCAGTAAAAAGAGCGGCAGATAATGTAATAGTTGACCTTGGAAGAGCAGCCTTACATTCCATTGCTCCTTCGGATTTCGAATATTATGCGTGTACTTTTGAATTATTAGATTCTCAAGGAAACATTGAGGATATTTTTAATTTTCCAGTAATGCCTTCTGGAATAACAATTGGTAGAAATTCTTTAGTAAATATAAAGAAAGCGGGAACAAGCTATATTTCCCAGTTCAATGATTCATTCGTTGGGAGAGATATAGGACTTAATGGAACGTTTGGTAGAAAATTCAGACTTCTTTTGAGAAACGGAATCGATACAAACGCAATAAATTTGGATGCTAATGGAAATTTTTACAAGCAATTCGATTTGAATGTAAAAACAGGATATGGGGCTTTGAAACTTTTAGAGAAAATAATTGAGTCAAGCCAAGTTTTAGATAAGACTGGAAATCCAAAGATATTGGTTTTTTATAATTATACTATAAATCACCACCACGTTGTAGAGGTTCTAAATTTCCAATTGTCTCAGAGCCTAGAAAATAATATGATGTGGAATTGGAGCGTTCAGATGAAGTCTATAGCGAACGTGGATGATTTGATTTTCAATGGCGGATTTAAAAAGCATCTAACTGAGCTTTTAGCAGTCTCAGCTTTGCAGAAAAATCTTAATGAAGTGTTTGCTAATTTAACTCTTGATAATTTAACGCAATGGTAGATTCGAAAGTAATATTGAAATTTAAAAAAGTAGCTAACTACCCAATAGACCAATTTCTGATTGAGTCTAAAAGTTTCTTTGAAGTCGATTTTCCAAAGATGGTTGATTTCTTCGGAGGTAAGGCTGATTTTTTAGATAAGAAACATTTGAAAAAATTAAAAGACCTTTTAAATGAAAGCGCAAAATTAGAGAACATTTTTATACTGAGAAAAAAGTTGATGACTACTTCTGATTTTTGGGAGCTTTTAGATTTATTCGAGGATGTAAAAACAAAATTGGAGACTGCAAATAATATTTCAAAATATCTAAGGTCATCCATAATCGCTAATAAAAACAAAGCGGGTTTGGTAGTCGATTATACGTTAGCAAGCGAACAAACTTTGGAGAACGTTTCAAGAACGTTTCTAAACCAAAATTCGTTTGAGAATGATTGGACAAATATAGCTATCGAAAATAATTTGAAGGAAGTAGATTATGATATCAAAGGAGATACCACTGTAAAGGTTAGAAGGAGAGTTTTCCAGAATGATTTAGTGACTTCAATGATAGATAATACGATAGGTGAAAAAATTTATGGAAAGGACATCTACAAAGTGTTTACATACGAGGAAAATGATTTGAAATCTTTAGGATATAAAGAAACCGCTTTTCAGTCAACTGATATTTTAGCGGAGCTTGAAAAAGGCGATATTCCTGAATTTCCAGGCATAGGACTAAATATGTCATTTTATAAAGGGATAAATTTATCACAATTAAATTACCCTTCAATAACAAGAGAATTGAAAAACAATTTTTCAACCGATGATCTTTTCAAAGATTTTGAGATTAAAAGTTTAAAGACAATGGAAGATAATATTCTCATTGAATTTAAAGTAAGTACAAAATATGAATTAGTCTTAATAAAAAATGTTGCGATATGATAACTAGGATAACACCCATCGAGGAATTAAAACAAATATTCACAGAGGCTACTCTTAACCATACGGATAAGGTTACAAAAATATCTGATGGTTCAGTATTGAACGGAGTTGCTTATGGAATATCTAAATTAGGACAAAAAATAATGAAAGATATTTCAGTTATTGAGTCCCACCTATTCCCAGATACAGCGGTTGGGAATAACTTAGATGATATGGCAAAATTACGAGGTATTGCTCCAAGATTAGGTTCTGCGAAATCCACTGTATTTGTTAGGATAGTGGCGGAACCTGGCACAATTTATACAGCTGGCGTGAATATCTTCACAGGTTCGGGATATAATTTTGTTTTATTGAATACTATCTCTATTTCTAATTTTGGCTATGCGTATGTAAAATTAATAAGCCAACAAGCTGGAGAAGTTACAAACGTTGCCCCGCTTAGTATAAATGCTGTAAACCCAAAACCTTCGGGGCACCAATACGTAGTGAATGAATTCGAAGCTTCGGGAGGAAGAAACGCTGAAGAGGATGATGATTTCAGAAATCGAATAAAAGATGAAGTGAATGTTATCGCCAGAGATACTCTTTCATACTTAGAACAGGTTTTCAGAAAATACCAATCTAACGTTTTGAGAGTTATGAATTTGGGATTGGATAACGAGGGGGATTTGAATTTGGCAATCGCTTCGGTTAACGGAGTAGATTTTACAGCTGCTGAGCTACAAAATATGTTAACCAAAGGGGAGCAATATTTTTCTATGAATGAGCTAAAACCTAACGGACTAAACAGCTACGGAATCAAATTGAAAAACACAACTTATTTCCCAATCGATATTAGTTGCCGAGTTGAAATTGACGGTTCTTATAATGCTGATATAGTTAGAAAGGAAATTCAGATTTCCTTAAGTAAAACTGTCGACCATAGATATTGGGAGGATGGAGAAGTTGTGGATTGGATTGACCTAATAAATTCTGTGAAATCAGTCAACGGAGTAAAAAGAGTTTTGGATAATTATTTCTTTCCAAACACAACAACTATAATACCGAGAGGACAGTTGCCGATTATTCGAGGGTTTTTATTATTGAATCTTGATGGGGATATTATTTCAGATTCTCAAGGAATTTTGAATCCAATTTATTATCCAAGTATTAACGATTTTGCTTATCAAGCGACAATCCTAAAATCTTTGTAAAATGGAAAAGATATTAAATACAACGACAACTTCCCAAGGGGTGAATATCGTAGGAAATTCTGCTCAATTCAGAATGAAAGCTACTTACCAAAAGAATGAAGAACAGATTGGGGATAACTTTTTGGAATTGAATAACGTTTCAACTGATGCGGCAGAGATTCTTCTGACCCCTAAAAGAATGAATGGCGTTCAAGGAATCGAAGGGGAATTGATGATGAGCCAAAGCAAAGATATTCGTTGGAAAGTTGATAACGATGGGACTTTGTATTTATGTGATTTCGTTCCAGAAAAATATTATATCGATGGTAATGGAGATTTAATTTTAAATTTATGATAACTAATAACACATTGTCGGATATTGGAGATGTTCTTATAGTGAATTCTCAGGTAGTAGTGCACGCCAGCATTAGCGTAGCATCTTTTATTGATAGTACTACAGGAACAACGGCTACAAGATTTTTCACAAAAACCTTCCGATATTCTTTAGATGGGGTAAATTATTCTGATTGGCTTCCTTTAACAAATGCTAATCTTACTCAAGTTAACGGAATCGCTTATGGCTTAGTTTTCTTTGAATTCAGATATTTGAGAGCGGGAACTGATAACACTGGGTTATTAACTTTCAATAATATAGAATTAATCGGAAACATACAATTCCAGTTAGTTACCAATACTTCAACTTTCAATAGTTTATTCGAGAAAATTGCTAATAACGATTTTTACACGATGGCTATTCGAAACAATATTTTAAGAAAGATATTTCATTATGGAATACTTCCAAAATTTATAGAGCGAGGCGAGAATAATACAGATGAAGATTTCCTTTCGTTTTGGAGCGCTGTCTGTTTATATCTATCTTATTTTTCTGCGTTCGCTGAGGAGTTTGACGGTTTGGTTTTTAATAAAGAGTATTTAATTGAGTATATCAAACAAGCAAATATACAAACCAATGAGAAGGAAATAACCTTCAACGATATTTTTTATATTTCCACAAACTTCTATGACGAAGTAAGAAAGCGAGGTACAAAAATGACCTTAATGGAAATGTCAGAAAAACTTGATGATACTTCCGTAGCTCCGATTGATGGTGAATGGCTTAGATTAATCTGCAAGGTACTATCAGATGAATTTTTATATGAGGTGATTAAAAAGGAAAATTCTGGATTTTGTCTTGGTAAATCATCACCTCTTTATAACGGAACTTATTTTGCAACTCAACTAAATAAGACCGAAGAAAACACTCCTGATTTTATAGACTTAACAAAATATACTTTAATCGGAGCGCCAACGATAGCGACCATAGATTCAAAAAAGTGTTTAAGGCTAACAGGAGCAAAGCAAGGATTAGGATATGATTTGTTAGCAATACCTTTTGCCGAGCATTTGGAGAAGCTTATACGAATTGATGAAAATATGGATTACGAAATAACATTCAATTATCGTAGAGCACAAACAGGAGCAACTACTGGAGATTTTATAGTGGGGTTGGCAATGTTTAACGATAATGGGATTTATACACCGAGTTCTGTAAAAAGTATAAGAGAAAATATTTATACAAACGAGTTCATAAATGTTAATCTTGTTAGCGTTTCCAAAATACCTGATACGTGGTATTCTTTCAGAGGTATTCTTTATGCTCAATCTTCATCGAATGTTCCCGATGGAAGAACTAATTTGAATAAAGGTCAAAATCTAAAGATTAGTTCATATAATGTACAAGAGATAGGTAAGGCGAAAATATGTCTGTACGTCAAAGATTTAGTTGGTTCGGTACTCTATATTCACAATTTAAAAATGAGACCTCTTATCAGGGGTAAAAATTCGTTGAAAATTGTTTTAGGAACGGATGAAAATAGCCAAACTATTTACGCAGAGCCTTATATAAAAAATCCTCAATTCTTACAATCCAATACGTTCTTTATGAATTGGAGAAGAAATAGAAATCAGGATAAAAGCGAAAACCAAGTTGATAATTATATACAGAATTATTTATTGCCGTATCAACAAAAATTAATTTCAATTCCAATAAGTCCGAAAAAAGTATTAACATCTGACATGAATCAAGTCGTGACTTGGACTCCATTTAGCCCAGTTTGCACGTTAGACCCTGTTTATTTTAGGAATGATGGGTTCCAAAAATACCTATATAGAGCGAGAGTGGTTGATGGGGTTCCCGATGGATATGTTGAGGAAAATTTAAACGGAATAGGATTTGGAACTTATTTTCCACCTGTTCAGAATTTGGGAGCTTGTCCTGTAGTAAATTTAGCTTGGAGACCAATTCAACCGTATTGCGAAACTAAGTCTGTGGCTTGGAGACCTATTCAGCCTTTCTGTGAAACTAGAGAATTACTTTGGCGTCCAATTCAACCGTATTGCGAACAAAACAATGTCGTTTTATTCCCAGATTTCGATTGGTTAGTTGTTAAATATTCTTGGCTTCCTGAGGCGGGGGATGATTTAGATACTCTAACAGGATTGGTTGATACAGGAACTATTTATGATAAAGACTGGGTTGGATGGGGACAAGGATATAGAGTGCCAGAATCTCAACCAACTGATAGCTTACTATATTTACATAGTGCTGGGGATAATACGCAAACTGGTGGAATTGAATCTATATTAGTAAACCTTAAACAATTCATAACAGATTTTCCAGCAACTCCAAATATAGTTAGAATGCATATGAGAGGACACTGGTTTACAGCTGACCAAGTAGGAATAACTCAAATTGCTCAATATGAAATTATAGCCTATAAAGGAGGTAATATGTACCAACAAGGATATGAATTCTTGAATGACGACCCATTAGCTGAGAAATTCAGACAAACTTTCTCTAAAAAAGTTTTAACAATCGGAGGAGGTAATGCAAGTGAAACTTTATCAACATTAATGGGAATAATAGAATATGATAAAACAACGCAACAAACAATTTTAATACAACAATAAAATGGCAACAGTAAACACTGGTAAGAAAGGTTACCAAACACTCGAACAGTACGATGTGGCTACTGGGTTAGCTACTGGCTTAACTAAACCAAATACACCTGGCGACCCAGACTATGTACCGCCAGTTACGGATTTAGTATCTTGTCCGTTACCAACGTAAAATAAGTAATAAATCAAAAACATTGTATTATGTCAAATTTAAAGTTTAGTGAAAATTTATTCTTAGAAGTCGCTGAATTTAATCGCTTTCAAAAGTTTATGTCTGATGATGGATATAAAAGACATTTTCTTTTGAATACTGATAACTTCGGACTTATAAGACAGGCTTCATTGCCTGAGATAGGAGATATATCTGTCGCCACAAATTTCTACGTTTCCAAGTCTGGAACTCCATTCAACCAAGTAAGTATCGGGAAAGGAGTTGCAGTTGATTTGAACGGAAATTTATTGATAAATAAAGACATCTATCAATTGTTGATTCCTACTAATTCAATTTGGAATTGGATTAAGATAAAGTATGTGGAATCTAGTATCGAGAAAGGTACTGTATCTGTAGATTCTTTAGGGAATGTTACTGGCGTTGGAACTGAGTTCACGAAGCTATTAAGAGGTGAGCCAAATTTTCCTTCTAAGTTAAAATTCTCCAATTCAGTAAATGGAAATGCTGACGAATATGAAGTTGTAAAAGTTATTTCAGATACTAGCTTAATTCTGCAAGGAGACTTTACAGCGGAAAGCCTTTTGAAGTATATAGTTATTGGAACTTTCACACCTGGATTTACGGTAAATAATACTAACAAAAACATTTATCGATACGATAACGTTGAGATTAGTCTAATACCAGAATTGGTTGACGGTGTAGCTCCTGCTTATGTTCAAAATTTGGAATTTTTCATAGCTAGAGTAAAAAGTGATGGAGTTGGATTATTCTTACAAGATAAGAGGGTTCAGTGGTTTCAAACGGAGGCGATGAATTCCTTAGTAACTTTAAACAGAGAAATAGGAAATCCATTGATTGGGGTTGAGAGCGTAAAATGGGATATAAAAACTTCAACGAGAGCCGAAAACTGGATTGAGCTTGCGTGGGGATTTCGTTTCAGTTCTTGGACAATCGATACTTCTGCAAAGAGAGTTTCCATACTAATCGGTAATGGGGGTATTTTCAAAGATACTTCGGCTTTTCAGAATGGACAATTTAATGGGTGGAAACTTTATTCTAAAAACGGAAAACATCAGGGAGTAATAGATTCCATAAAATCAGGGAATCAGATTGTTTTGACTCTTGATGTTTTGAACCCTGAGGATTACGGAGCGAATGACCAATTATTTGTTAGTCCTCCATATGAAGAAATAGAGATAAGAGTTCAACAGGATGGAGCTATCTTAGATACTGGCGATATTGACGGTGACTCAAATACAACCGAGCCTTTCCCATATCCTAGTATAACAGAGATTCATAATTTCTCTATAAATACTCCATTGGCGAGATTTAAAGTTCCAGCTCAATCGGGAACTTACAAATACAATTTAACCTATCGTTACAAAATTTTTGAAGAATATAGTGATTGGTCAATTTTCAAAAACGATACAGTTGGACACTACACTGAGAAATCTTTTGACGATTACGGAAATCTTAAGCCAGTCGTAGCAGATAGACAGCAACTTCCATATACTGCTAGTTTAACAGCTGGTTTTATTACGGTAAAAGAAAATGCTTACTCTTTTGATATTTTCCAAAAGGTTATTAATACAGGGGATTTATATGGAGTAAATACAACTGCTTTTACAAATGCTGAGCCTAAAATAAATTTAATAGTAAGCAAAAGTAAAAAGTATCAATTCTTCAAAGGTTCGGGAGCTTTATTTGTAATGACTGCTGATATTTATATCGATTTAAAAAGTTTCCAAGACGAAGGAAATACAATACCATGTCGTGAGGGGAATAACTTTATTATTCAGATAGTTCAGCCGATTAATCTTCAAACGTTCAAACTGAGAATCGTAAGCAATTACGTGAATCCTTCCAGCTACCATTTAGTTAAGGAAATAAATGCAAATGATATTGCCTTTATAAGAAATAATACAACTGGACAGTTCGATGGAGGAATGACTTTAAATTGTACGTTTACAGACCAAGGAACTTGGATTTGTGAATACGTTACGGATAATCAGCCGAAGGGAACTACAAGAATGCTATCTCAGATTACAACTAATGCTTTTGATGGAGCTGGAAATGGACAATTGGTTGGGTACTTTGGTTGGAAAATTTTAACTGCCGCCAATGATTTATATACTCTACTGACTTCCAATGTAAATCAAATAGGCCAAACTGGAGGTTCTGATTCGATAACGCTATCAGCGGCAAATATGCCTAAACACCGCCACTTTATAAAAAGGGATGTGGATGATAGAGCTACGGATGGAGGCGGTTACGGAGTTCTTCAAATTGGACCAGGCGATAGCTCCGATGGAAACTCTGGAGATTACGCTTATACTTCTTATGAGGGTTCTGATACTCCAACTGGGGTTACGGTTACTCCAAAATTCTACAAATTTTTAATTATTGAAAAAATCGTATAATTATGAGACTATTATTTTCAGGAGCTCAATACTTCAAATCCGAACAAGGTAACGCAGAAAAATCGTTGGGTGGCTTTATGTCCTCAACGAGCGTTCCTAATAAAAAATTGAATGCTATTTTTTCGGGAGTATCAAATTACAATCTTACTAATAACTCTCAAAACACGCTGGCGTTCTTCGTGTATAATGATACTGCAACCGCAATAGCTAACATAACCTTAGAAACTATAAACCAAAATGCTCTTGGGGTTGATATTAATTATTGCGAGTGGGAGTATTCAGTTGCACTTCCAGCAGCAAACGGAGCTATCGAACAAATTGGCTCTAGTTTTGAAGAGCCTTTCAACGCAAATTGGTTTGATTGTACTTCGAGATATGAAGATTGTAATATAGTTCTTCACACAGCGGGAGCTTTAGGAGATGATTTTTCAATCTTTGGCTTATTAGGAGTTTTGACTGGGAATACCGTATTGACCTTACAAGCCGACATAATCGCCTTAGTAAATACATCTGATTGGTTGAGAGCCGAGCCTAATGGAGAAACTGGAGTTTATTTTAGAAGTAAAAATGTAGCTCCTACTTCAGAAAGCACAAATTTCGTTACTACTGGCTATGCTACTATAATGGAAGATGTTAGCCTTTCGGGTGGAGTGGATAATAGAACTATTCTAATCGATACGCTTGACCCCGATAAAGCAATTGGACTTTGGGTAAAAAGAAAAGTTACCGATAATTTCAAAACATTACCTCCAAACGATGACTATTATGATTTGTCAACCTTAGAAGTAGAAAAGAAGGAAGTAGTGGAACTTATCTTTCAGCATGACTGATTTGATTTTTAATTTGTTTTTGATTGAGAGGCTGGAGTAAAATCTAGCCTTTTTTGTTTTTAATAAAATCGTAAAGTTTTAGAAATCTAGTAATTAAAGTCGGGAGTTAAACAGCAATGTCGAAAATGTAAACTAGCATTTCCAGCACTCGAACCTTAAAAATAGGTATTATTAGGGAGCTATTAAAGATTTTGCTTATACAGTCTTAAAATTTAAACGGTGCGCCAGAGTATATATTAAGGATTTTTTAAATCAGAGTTTTATTCCTTTCAATAAATGTTACGATTCTGTGCCACAGGAATGTGAGCTTAAAAGGGGTTGAGTCGTAACAGCCTCAAGAAATTAGAAGTTTACAGCTTCAGGTTCCTTGAATAACCTTCCCAGTAATTCTCTGTTTTACAGAGTTTTATGTTAAGGGGGAAGGGGATTCTTTGTTACCTAAGAAATTAGAAGTTAATAATACTTTTAATTTATGAAATTACTTGTTTTATGTAATTTCGCCTGTAAACAAGCCCCAAACCCAAGTATTATCCTGAAAACCTTTTATGATATGGTAACGATAGCAAGACACACTCTAGGAAGATGTAAATTTTACACTAATGATGAAGATGAATTAATGATAATTCATGAGGCACTCCGTGTTTTCCAAGAGGGAGCTATCCATTCAGAGAAATATAAGGATGGAACGTGGGATGGATTCTACAAATTCTATGATAACAATGATTATTTCGATTTTGGGCTTGTTTTAGACCTCAAGCGCCATTTGAAGAAAAACGATGTGAAATACAAAACAGTCGATTATTATCAAAGACCACTGAAAAACATCGTTACAGATATTTCATACTCTGCTGAGCCGAGATTCTACCAAAAAGAGGCAGTGGAAGCCTTTTTCAGATACGACATTGGAATTATAATCGTACCGACACGTGGAGGAAAAACATACATCTCTGGCCAGTGTATCAGAAATATTAATCTGAAAAACGAGGAATTTAAAACTGCTTTTTTCGTGGATGGCATCGACCTCTTTAATCAGACTGTTAAAGAACTAGCGGAATGGTTGGAAGTGAGCGTTGACGAGATTGGGACTATAAATTCAGATGGTTTTAATCCTAAAAGAGTTACTGTCGCTATGGTTCAGACTGTAAATGCAGCTTTGACTCCTAGAAAATCAAGAAAAAAAGATGCACCCGCTCCAGACCCGAAGCCTTTGAGAGATATGACAAAATTTCTGAATAGCGTGAGTTTCTTAATAGTGGATGAGATTCAGGATAACTCAAGCGACAAAAGGCTAACAATTTACCGAAAATGTAGAAATGCTAAATATATTCTTGGACTTTCAGCGACCCCTTTCAAACAAAATAACGAGGAGGTTGCAATGAAAGTTAAAGGATTTTTTGGCGGCACTTGTTATGAAATCAAAAAGTCTATCTTACAAGAGGAAGGATTTTTATCCATTGATAAGGCGATACTGATTTCCAATATGACCGTTAAACAAGGAAATCCGCAAACCTATCAAGACTTTTTGAAATCTTG
>Ga0247798_1000018_pt1 | contig 18182 bp, 11 predicted proteins | sample UWRJS197509C6_FD_179929 | JGI IMG/M metagenome (GOLD analysis project Ga0247798, IMG submission 179929) | Soil microbial communities from Arlington Agricultural Research Station in Wisconsin, United States - UWRJ-S197-509C-6 | ecosystem: Environmental > Terrestrial > Soil > Agricultural land... | reverse complement strand
CAACGCCAACGCGCCCCTCGACCAGTCGCAGACCTTGACTGACTGTCCACTCCCGGTCCTCGGCCCGTGACGCGGTGGCCGCCGGCGCTGCTGACCCGGCGCTGCTGACCCGGCGCTGCTGACCCGGCGCTGCTGACCCGGCGCTGCTGACCCGGCGCTGCTGAAGCCGCCGTCTAGCGTGCACGCGCGCGCGGCGCTTTGCGCCCAATCTGCTCGGCGACGAAGGCACTCGGGCAGCTTACCTGGACCGAGCAGGTCGAGCAGGCGGGCTTCCTCGCCGAGCAGACCCGGCGCCCATGGAAGATGAGCGTGTGGCTCACTCGGTCCCACTCTTGCCTCGGCAAGAGGGCCATCAAATCCTGTTCGATTTTCTCGGGGGTCGACTGCTCGGTCAAACCGAGGCGCTGAGCCAGACGCCCGACGTGGGTGTCGACCACCACACCTTCTGGGCGGCCGAAGGCCACGCCCAGCACGACGTTGGCCGTCTTGCGACCGACGCCGGGCAAGCGGATGAGGGCCTCGAGTGAGTCAGGCACCTCTCCGGCATGCGAGGTCATGAGGCCCTGAGCGAGCCCGATCAGGTTCTTGGCCTTCTGGCGGAACATACCGAGTCGTCCGATCAAGACCTCGACGTCCGCCTGCGCAGCCCGAGCGAGCTCCTTTGGCCCCGGGTACGCGGCAAAGAGCGCAGGGGTGACCAGATTGACCTGTACGTCCGTGCTCTGGGCGCTCAGCACCGTGGCGACCACGAGCTCGAAGGGAGACCGATGGTCGAGTTCGCAGTGCGCGTCCGGATGGGCTTTCACCAGCGCTCGGTAAAGTGCCAGGGAGTGCTTGCGCTGCTCTTCCGCCTTGGCGGAGCTTCGGGGACGGCCCGCAGCCCGCTTGGACGTCGGGCGCGCGGGCTTTTCAGGGCTAATCCTCTTCGCTGCCATCGGGCTCGGATCCCTCGGCTTCGTCGCTGCCATCGGGCTCGGATCCCTCGGCTTCGTCGCCGCCATCGGGCTCGGATCCCTCGGCTTCGTCGCCCGGGGCGTCTGGCGCCGGATCCATCGACGCCGGCGGAAGCAGACTGGTTCCGTTGCCTTCCTCGCGTTCAGCCACGGTCTCGATGGCGACGATGCGCTCGTCGTCCGCTACGTTCATCAGACGTACGCCCTGGGCGTTTCTGCCCGTCTCACGCACGCCTTCGACGCGCGTGCGGAGCGTCTGGCCCTGATCGGTCATGAGGATGAGGTCATCGTCCGCTTTGACGAGCGCGATCCCGACGACTGGGCCATTTCGGTCCGAGGCGTCGATCAAGATGATGCCCTTGCCGCCCCGGTTCTGGACGCGGAAGTCGTCGAGCGGGGTCCGCTTGCCGAAGCCGCGCTCGCACACGGACAGCACCTGGCTGCGTTCGTCGTCGGACACGGCTAGGCCGACGACCTGGTCGCCCTCGTCGAGCTCGATGCCCTTCACGCCTGCGGTATTGCGCCCCATCGGCCGCACCTGGGCTTCGTTGAAGCGGATGCATTGGCCCATCCGTGTACCGATCAAGAGGTCACGCGTGCCGTCGGTGATGGCGGCCGTGAGCAGCAGGTCATCGTCCTCGATGCGTACGCCGATGATGCCCTTCTCGCGGAAGTTCTTGTAGTCGAGCAGCGGGGTCTTCTTGATCTTGCCGCTCTTGGTGATGGTGATGACGTAGCGGCCATCTTCGATGGCGCTGACCGGGGCGATGGCCGCGATCCGTTCGCCTTCTTCGAGCCCAATGAAGTTGACGATGGCGCGTCCCTTGGCGTTCGGCGCCGCCTGGGGCACCTGGAACACCTTGCGAACGTAGACCTTCCCCAGGTCACTGAAGAAGAAGACGTAGGCGTGCGTGCTGGCGATGAACAGCTGACTCACCCAGTCCGCATCCTGCGCGAGCATGCCGCGCTTGCCCTTGCCGCCGCGCTTCTGTGCCTCGTAGGAACTGGCCGCAGTACGCTTGATGTAGCCGGAGTGGGAAATGGTCACGACCATGTCCTCCGGCGCAATCAGATCCTCGATGTTGATGTCGGCTTCGTTGTCTTCGATGGCCGTACGGCGCTCTTCGCCGTGCTTTTCTGCCACCTCGTGGAGTTCGCCCACGATGACTTCCATCAGCAAGGCTTCGCTGGCGAGGATGGCGCGATAGCCGGTGATCTCCCCGCAGAGCTCGCCGTATTCTTGCGCCAGCTTCTCCTGTTCGAGCCCAGTCAGACGGGAGAGGCGCATCTCCAGGATGGCCTTGGCCTGGCGCTCGCTCAAGCGATACTCGGGGCGCTCGGCTGCGCTGCGGATTTCCTCTTCGGGGCGCCCGGCGCGACGCACGAACTCCTCCAAGCCTTTGAGTGGCAAGTTCATCAGCGCTTCGCGCGCCGCGTCCGGGTCGCGTGAGCCGCGGATGGTGCGAATGACGAGGTCGACCTCGGTCACCGCCATGCCCAGGCCTTCTACGATCTCGCGGGCGGCCTCCGCCCGGCTCAGCTCGTGACGCGTGCGGCGGCTGACCACCTCCCGGCGGTGTTCGACGAACACCTCCAGAGTCTCCTTGAGCGTCATCGTCTTCGGCCGCGCATGAACGATGGCCAGGTTGATGATGCCGAAAGAAGTCTGCAAATCGGTCAGTCGGAACAGCTGGTTCTGCACGACCTGTGGGAAAGCGTCCTTCTTGAGCTCGACCACCAGGCGCATGCCGTCGCGATCGCTCTCGTCGCGCACCTCGCGAATGCCTTCGACGCGCTTCTCACGAATCAACTCGCCGATCTTCGCTGCTAGGCGCGCCTTGTTGACCTGGTAGGGGATCTCGGTGACTACGATCTGCTCGCGGCCTTCGCTGCCCTGCACCTTCTCGACTTCGGTGCGAGCGCGCATGACCACCGATCCGCGCCCGGTGGTGTACGCCTGGTGGATGCCAGCACGCCCATGAATGATGCCGCCAGTCGGGAAGTCTGGCCCCTGCACGAAGCGCATCAGGTCTTCGACCGTAGCGTCCGGGTTTGCGATCAGATGGATGGTGGCGTCGATGATCTCCCGCAGATTGTGCGGCGGGATGTTGGTGGCCATACCGACGGCGATACCGCCCGAGCCATTGACCAGAAGATGCGGAAAACGCGCAGGAAGTACCAGCGGTTCCTGCCTGGACTCGTCGAAGTTGGGCCCGAAATCGACGGTGTCTTTGTCGATGTCGGTCAAAAGATCCATGGCCAGGCGCGCGAGCCGACACTCGGTGTAACGGTAGGCGGCTGCAGCATCGCCATCCACGGAGCCGAAGTTGCCTTGGCCATCCACGAGCACGTGGCGCATGGCAAAATCCTGCGCCATGCGGACGAGGGCGTCGTAGACGCTTGCGTCACCATGCGGGTGGTAGTTGCCGAGTACTTCGCCGACGACCTTGGCGCACTTGGAGAACGAACCTCCCGGCGTCAGGTTCAGGCCGCGCATGGCAAACAAGATGCGGCGGTGGACCGGCTTGAGTCCGTCGCGGGCGTCCGGGATGGCGCGCCCGATGATGACGCTCATCGCGTAGTCGAGGTACGACGACCGCATCTCCTCCTGGATGCTCACCGGCAGCATGTGCGGGGAGCCGCCGCTCGGGTTGGTTCCGCCTGGAGGTGTCGTTTCGTCAGTCATGGAACAATCACCTTGGTCGCTACCGAACTAGCGGGGCCCTGACAACCCCGACTGTGCGTTTTGCTGGGTCAAAAAGCCCAATTAATCCAATGGCTTGAGAAATGGTCCGGTGGGATTCGGACGTGCGCGCGGCTGGGCACCTCCAGTAAGACGAAGCGGCTGCCGAAAGCGGCCCTCGGCGGCTCGCGGCGGTGGTGGGACGCAGGTCCGAGCGGGAGGCCGATGTTCACCCGCGGGCCGAAAGCCAGACGCCCAGCACGAGTGCCAAGAGCAGGCCAAGCGCCAGGACAGCACGCAGGCGCAGCTCGAACTGATCCAGGCGCTTGTCCTGCAAGCGCTGTCGCGCCGACAGCTGATCGAGCTCGCGCTCGACGTGCAAGATGCGCCGTTCGTCCCAGTGTAGCATCGGACCGGAGCCCGGGTGAGATGCCGAGTGCAAGGTGCTGTGCTCGTCGCCACTTTCGCCGTCATTACTCGCGTCGCCCTTGCTCGCGTCGCCCGTGCTCGCGTCGCCCGTGCTCGCGTCGCCCTTGCTCGCGTCGCCCGTGCTTGCTTCGCCAGCGTTCACCGCCTGGACGCCGAGGTTCGACTGCGGGCTGGGGACGCTGACCGGTGCGAAAGACGAATCCGGAGAGGACGATTCGGCCGAGGGGCTCTTGGCAGGCTCCGTGTCGCGCGGGACGCCCTCCGTTTGCGGGGCGTCCTGGGTGGAAGGCAAGAGGTCGCCGGCGGAACCTAGAGGCGGTTCAGGCGCGCGGGACATCCCAGGAATCCTAGCAGATCCACCCGCGGTCGCCCGCAGGACCCGACTCAGAAGAAGTTTCCGATGGTGAACTCGAAGCGGAACGGCTCTTCGTAAGGCAGATGGTAGAACGGGAAGCCCCACTCGAAGCGAAGTGGTCCCATCGGCGAGAACCAGCGGAAGCCGAAGCCCCACGAGGCGCGCACGTGAAGTAGGCTGTCGATGTTGAAGCAGGGGCTGACTTCCGGATAGAGCGCAGTCCCGCCGGCTGCCTCGCAATAGTTCGCCTCGAGATTCCAGGCGTTGCCGAGATCGGTGAAGACCACGCCCTTGAGGCCCACTGCTTCGAAGATCGGAAACTCGTACTCCAGGTTCTGGTAGTACATGAGGTTGCCGCCGATGTTGGCACCGTTGGCGATCGGTGGGCTGTTGGGGTCCGTCTTCTCGGTCAGCGGCATGCGCGGCCCCAAGGTGCGGAAGTAGAACCCGCGCACGTCGAGAATGCCGCCCAAGAAGAAGCGGGCGAAGATGGGTACGCCCGCCTGCAGCGGGCTCGTGACCAAGCCGGCTTCCGTGTTCAACTTGAGCACGCCGTACGGCATCTTTACGTAGAAGCGACCAGTGTAGCGCGTGCGGACGAACTGATTTTCCGAGCCGGTTGCCGTGGTGGCAAGCTCGCTCGACATGCTCAGGTAGATGCCCGAAGTCGGGAACAGGCGATTGTCCCGCGAGTCGTAGGTGATCGCCGGTCGCAGGCTCGAGGTGAAGCCGTCGTTGAACAGGTTGGCCAGCGGCAGCTGGGAAAAGCTGCTGGTCTGGGCCGCCGTTCCGCCGAGGAACGTCGGACCGGTCGTGGTGGAAACGGTGACGAGCTCGGCGTTGTAGGTGAGCGCGACGTTGACCTCGGGCTCGATCAGCGGATACCCGATCGTCAAGGCGCCACCTTGACTGCGCTGCGAGAAGTCCTGGTAGCGATACTGCTGGTCGAAGATGTTTGCGCTCATGCTGAACCGGCTATTTAGGAAATAGGGTTCGACGAACGTCAACGTGCCCTGCGTACGGATGCCGGAGAACTGCCCGTTGAGGCTGAGGCTTTGGCCATTTCCGAACAGGTTGGCCTGCTGGACTTGAGCCGTGGCGATGAAGTTTTCGATGCTGGAAAATCCCGCGCCGACCTGGAACGTGCCGGTCGGCTTCTCCGACACGTCGACGTAGATGGTGAGCTTGTCCGGCGACGAGCCCTCCTCGGTAGAGAAATCCACACGCTCGAAGTAGCCGAGCGCCGTCACTCGCCGGCGGGAGCGCTCGATGCCGGATTGGGAGTAGGTGTCCCCTTCCTTGATCTCGAACTGGCGGCGGATCACCTTGTCGCGGGTCTTCGTGTTGCCGCGAATCTCGATGCGCTCGAAATGCACCAGCGGCCCGCGCTCGACCGGAATGACCAGGTCGACTTCGTTCGTCCTCGGATCGACGTTGGTGACGGGCTCGGCGCGGACGTTGGCGTAGCCGGCGTCGCGGTACAGCGCGCGAATTTGCTCCAGGTCCTCGAGCAGCTGTGCTCGATTGAAATAGTCGCCGCTTTCTCCGCGCACCATCAGCCGCAGGGCGCGCCGTCCGCCGATCGGCTCGACTTCCTGTCCGCTCGCCCCTTGTTCGAGCACGCGCAGCTGCCGGATGCGGAAGCGAGGGCCTTCGTCGATGGTGATCGACACTTCCATGCCGCTCTTGTCGGGCGTGAGCATGACGCGCGGCGTGTTGACGCTCACCTGCAAGTAGCCGCGGTCGTAGTAGAGGGCGCTGATCATCGCGATGTCGCGTTCGAAAGCGTCCTGCCGAAACGGTCCGCCCGAACCGAAAGCGAAGAATCCGGGATTGCCCGTGAACATCACCTTGCGCAGTTCCTCGGTCGGCACCTGTTCGTTGCCGATGAAGGTGATGCGACGCACGGAGACCTGGCTGTGCTCTTGGATGACGAACTTGACCGTGACCTCGTTGTTCCGGCCGGAAGTCACGCGATAGTCCGCTTCTGCGAGGAAGTAGCCTTCCTCCGCATACATGTCGCGGATCTTCTGGATGGCTCGCCGCAGGGCAGGCGGGCTCAAAATCGTGTCGACCTTGATCTCGATGGCTTCAGCCAGGTCGTCACTCTTGAGCTCTTCGTTTCCCTCGAACTCGACTGCGCGGATCGCAGGTCGCTCCTTGACGTGAAAGCGCAGCGTCACGCCCGTTGGCGACTGCTTGAGATCGACCTCGATGTCGTCGAAGAATCCAGCTCGCCAGAGTTCCCGCACGTCGCGCCTGAGCTGCTCGCCACGCAGTGGCTCTCCGACCTTTTGCCGCAGGTAGCTCTGAATGTCGGTGCTGTTGACGCGGCGATTGCCCGTGACCTCGATGCGTTCGATCGCCAGGCCCTCGGCCTGCTCCAGATCGGACAGCGGCAGCTGCGGCGCGCGCTCGGGCTCGGTCGGCGCCTCCTCCGCGGGGGTGCCGCCATCCGGCGCTGGTGGAAACTCGGCCTCCGCTGGAGCGCTCGCGTCCGGCGGGGCGTCCGGCGGGGTGTCTGGCGAACCCTGGGGGGCGCCGGGGGCCGGAGCAGGAGCCGCCGCGGGTGCGGCGCTGGGGGCGGGGGCCGCCGCGCTCGAAGGCGGTTGCGTGGCCCGTCCGGGCGCTGGGGTCTGGGCGAAAGCCAGCGCTGGCGCACAAAGCAGCCCCAGCCAGACGGTCAGCCCGCGGACAGCCCTGCCTAGCTTGCGCGTCCTGGGCTTGCTCGCTGGCGTCGCTGGGCCGCGCGCATGGACTGGGGACGCCGCTCGCATGAGAAAGTGGGGTAGGGCGTTAGCCCAGAGCGGCCCCCGTCTCAAGCTCCGCACCGCGATTTCAGGCCGGTTTTCCAGCGTCTTGCTCACACGTCGAGGTCGTCCGCCTGCGCCGCGCCTTCCATGATGAACTGAAAGCGGGCCGAGGCGTCTTTCCCCATCAGATCACTGACCACCCGGTCCGTGACCAGGCCGTCCTGAATTTCGACCTTGAGGAGCCGGCGAGTGCTCGGATCGAGGGTCGTTTGCCACAGAACCTCGGGCATCATCTCGCCCAGGCCCTTGAAGCGGGTGATCTCCGCCTTGCGGTTGCCTTTGGTGTGCTCGGCCAGGATGCGGACCCGGTCGGCTTCGTCCGCCGCCCAGAACGTCTCTTTGCCGACGTCGATGCGAAAGAGCGGAGGCACCGCTACGAATACGTGGCCGCTGCGGATGAGCTCGGTCAGGTGCCGGTAGAAGAACGTCAGGAGCAGGGTCGTGATGTGGTGGCCGTCGGAGTCGGCGTCGGCGAGCAGGATGACGCGCTCGTAGCGCAGCTTGCCGAGCTCGAAGTCTTTGCCGATGCCGCAGCCGAGCGCGGTCACCAGGTCGGTGAGTTCGCGGTTCTCGAGCACCTTGGTCAAGGTCAGACTCTCGGTGTTGAGGACCTTGCCGCGGAGCGGCAGGATAGCCTGTTTGTTTCGGTTCCGACCCTGCTTGGCGGAGCCCCCGGCGGAGTCGCCCTCGACGATGAACAGCTCGGTGCCTTTGCGATCCTGCGCCATGCAGTCGGAAAGCTTGCCCGGCAGCGTCAGGCGGCCACTCGTCGCACTCTTGCGGGAAACGGACGCCGAAGCAGCCCGTGAAGCCTCGCGGGCGCGCGCGGACAGGATGATGCGCATCACGACCTGCTCGGCCTGCGTGCGGTTGATGTTGAGCCAGGCTTCGAGTGCCGGCCGGATGGCGCCATCGACCAACGCCTGCACCTCCGGGTTGTTCAGGCGGTCCTTCGTTTGGCCCTGAAATTGGGGCTCTGGCACGAAGACGCTCAGCACCGCAATCAGACCTTCGCGGATGTCGTCCGCGGTGATCGTCATGCCACGCGGCGTGAGCTTGTGGGTCTCCATGTAATTGCGAATGGCCTTGGCGAGACCATTCTTGAGGCCATTTTCGTGCGTTCCACCCGAACCGGTCGGGATGCCGTTGACGTAGCTGCGCACGAGCTCGTCGGTGGACTCGGTCCAGGTCAGCGCCAGCTCGACACCGACGCCCCCTTCCTTGTTCAGCGAGAAGGGAGCTTCCAGGATGGCCTTCGCGCTGCGCTCACGCTCCAGCCGCAGGACGAAGTCCGTGAGGCCGTTGGCATGCAGGAACGTGGTCTTCTTCTTGTTGACGTCGTCGTGGAACTCGAGCTTGACGCCGCGGTGCAGGTAGCTTGCCACTTCGAGCCGCTCGAAGATGGTCTCGGGGTGGAAGTCCGTCTTGGGGAAGATGGTCGGGTCGGGATGGAAGAACACGGTGGTGCCGGTGCCCTTCGCCGCGCCTTCCTTCTTCAGCGAGCCCTGAGGTATGCCGCGCGCAAACTCCAGGGAATAGGCAAAGCCGCCGCGCTTGACCCGGGCGGTCAGCTTGCTCGACAGCGCGTTGACCACCGAGGCGCCCACCCCGTGCAGGCCGCCCGAGGTCTTGTAGTTCTGCCCCTCGAATTTTCCGCCGGCGTGCAAGGTGGTGAAGATCACCTCGAGCGCGGAGCGCTTCAGCTTCGGGTGCAGGTCGACCGGAATGCCGCGTCCATCGTCGGCCACCGTGATGCTGCGCCCGTCGGCGTGCAGGGTGACGACGATCTCCTTGGCATGGCCGTTCATCGCCTCGTCGATGGAGTTGTCGAGCACCTCCCAAACGAGGTGGTGCAGGCCGGCCGCACTGACACCGCCGATGTACATGCCGGGGCGCTTCCGCACCGGCTCGAGGCCCTCCAGGACCGTGATGTCTGCCGCGTCGTACCGATTCGTCATGGTGATCCTTGCTTGTCCGGCGTGGTCCGGAGCGCTCAGCCTGGAGACAGGGGCGCAGGCGCTTCAGGCAGGTCCCGAATCATTTCGGTGAACTCGCCGCGTTTGATCAGCTCTTTGCCGCGGCCGCCGCGGCCCGTGAGCTCGACCGAGCTCGGGGTGACCTCGTGCGCACCACCTTGCGCCGTAGCGACTCCGAGTGGGGCGCTGCCCTTCTCACGGGCGCACGCCGCAATGAGCCTGTCGGTTGCCGAGAGCTTGATCAGCGAGACCCCCTTGCCCGGTCCGGACAAGAAGCTGACCTCCTCGATCTTGCAGCGCAAGGCTCGGCGTTCCTTCGTCGCGAGCGAGACGACTTCGTCGCCATGCACCAGGCTCGCAGTGACGACCTCTGCGCCTTCACCGAGCTTGATGAAGCGCCGGCCACTCTTGGTCGAGGCTTCGACCAGGGAGGCGAGGCCGAACGCAACGCCCATGCCGTCACTGGTGGCGGCGAACCCGTATGTCTCCGGGAAGTAGCCCTCGCGTTCGGTGGTGTCGCCCACGATGCGTCGGTCGAGTGAGAAGGCTTCGATGACGCGCTCGCCGTCCTTGAGCTTGAAGAGCTTTTGGATGGGATCGCCGTAACCGGTCGTGGACGGAATGTCGGTGATGCGAGCGGTGTAGGCGGCGCCCAAGTTGGTGAAGAACACCGCGGTCGCCCTGGTCGAGCCAGCGAAGCACGAAAGCACGCGGTCACCCTCGCGAACCCGCGTCGACTTGGTGTCTTTGATTTCGCGTTGCCGCTTGATCCAACCGTCGACCGTCACCAGGACGTGGGCCTCCTCGTCGACAATCAGCTCTTCGGCGGAGAACTCCGGCTCCTCCGACACGGCCTCGATCAGCGTCCGTCGCTTACCGCCGACGCTCTTGACCATGGCCTGAGCTTCCTCGAGTTCGGAGCGCACCAGTCCCCATTTGCCGCCGCCGGACTTCTCGCCCAAAAGCTTGCGGATCTCCGCAGCCCGTCCGCGCTTTTCCTTGAGCTCCTTCTGGATGACCAGAATCTCCAGGCGGGCCAAGCGGTACAGCTTGAGCTCCAAGATGGCATCCGCCTGCTCGGCATCGAGCGAATAGGTCTTCATCAGCTTGGATGCAGCGTCGGCCTTGCCTTCGCTCTGACGGATCATGCGCAGGATGGCGTCCAGGGCATCGAAGATCGTCTCGAAGCCGCGCAGGATGTGGATGCGTTTTTCCAGTGCGCCCAGCTCGTGTTCCAGGCGCCTGGTCACGACCTCCATCCTGAAATGCAGGAAGTGCCAGAGGATTGCCTGCAGGTCGAGGCGCTCGGGTCGGCCCACTTCTGGGTTTTCGGTGGGCACCAGGCAGGTCATGTTCACGGCGAACGTGTTCTGCAGGGGCGTGTTCTTGAACAGGTAGCCGAGCACCTTCTTGGGATCGGCGTCCTTCTTGAGCTCGAGCTCGATGCGGACGTCGTTGGTCGAGACGTCCCGGACGTCCGTGAGCAGCGGCATCTTCCGCTCGATGACCACCTCTGCCATGCGCTCCACCAGTGTCGACTTGTTGATGCCGTACGGGATGCTGGTGATGATGACGTGGTCGGAGGTCTTGGTGGATTCGCCCTTCTCCCAGGTGGCTCGCACCTTGATGCTGCCGTGCCCGGTTTCGTAGATCTGCTTGAGCTCCTCGGCGCTCGAGATGATGTGCCCTCCGGTCGGGAAGTCGGGGCCTTTCACCGTGCGGCAAAGCTCACGGACGCTGAGCTCCCGATCCTCCACCAAGGCGTCGAGCAGGCGGATGGCCGCTGCGCAGATTTCCTCGGGATTGTGCGGAGGAATGTTGGTCGCCATACCCACGGCGATGCCGCTGGCGCCGTTGATCAGCATGTTCGGCAGGCGCGCCGGCAACACGACGGGTTCCTCTTTCGTGCCGTCGTAGTTCGGACGAAAGGCCACGGTGTCTTGGTCGAGTTCGGCCAGGAGTGGCTCGGCGCTCGGCGCGATACGGCATTCCGTGTAGCGCATCGCAGCTGCCGAATCGCCGTCGAGCGAGCCGAAGTTGCCCGAACCATCGACGAGCGGTAGCCGCATGGAGAACGATTGCGCCAGGCGAACCAGCGCGTCGTAGATCGCTGAGTCGCCGTGCGGGTGATAGTTGCCCATCACGTCGCCGACGACTTTGGCGCACTTGCGATGGCGGCTGTCGGCTCTGATGCCCTGTTGCCACATCGTGTAGAGGATGCGCCGCTGCACCGGCTTGAGGCCGTCTCGCACGTCCGGCAGCGCGCGGCTCGTGATGACCGAGAGCGCATAGTTGAGGTAGCGGGTGCGAGCGAGATCGTGCAGGCCCGTGGCCTCGCCGTTGGCGTTAGCGAACGGATCGGATTTGGGGCCCTTGGGGGAGGGTGGTCTGGCCAATGTGCTGTGGAAGCTTTCCCGGGGGGCCCGCCTGGGCGGCGGCCCTGAACGCCGTGCCAGTTATCGCGCGGGGGTGGCCGGGTCAATCAGCGGGCTCGTTACGGGACCTGGCCGAAAATGAGCCGCTCCGCGTGGGCCCCCGCAGGCGCGGGCACCCCAAGCAGGTCGGCGACCGTGCCGGCCAGGGCTCGCACGTCGACGGGCTCCCGCACGGTTCCCCGGGGGACCGGGGCTGCCTGCCGCTACATCCACCCGGTGAGCGGCGTGGCCAATAGGAGGACGAGGCGGCTCATGTCCCGCCCTGTCCTCGGTAGTCCTCGACGTCGATGTCGTAGCGCTTCATCCAGCGGTGGACTTGCATGCGCGCCTTGCCCAGTCGTCGCCCGACAGCGGCCACGTTGCCGGCCTCTTCTTCCAGCATGCGCCGGAGCTCCTCCTCTTCGGGCGCTTCGGGACGCGCACTGGGTGCGCCTTCGGCGTAATCCAAGATGGCTTGGCGTACGGAATCGGGCAGGTGTTCTTCGCCCAAGACGACCGTGGCCGCGCGTCCCGCGGCTCCACCCCAACCCAACCCGGCCGAGCCCGTTCCGGCAGAACTCCCCCCGCCCACCAGAGCGACGGCGCGTTTGATCGCTCCTTCGAGTTCGCGCACGTTGTACGGCCAATCGTGATGCAAGAGGCCCGCCATGAAGGGAAAGCCCACTGCGAGATCTTGTCGACCGCATCGTCCGAGGAAGGCGCGGACGAGTTGATAGATGTCCTCCTTGCGGTCGCGGAGCGGCGGAAGGACGGCTGGAAACTCGTTGATGCGGGCGTAGAGGTCGCGTCGGAATTTGCCCTCGCGCTGCAGGCGAGAAAGGTCGCGATGGGTCGCCGCGACGACCCGCACGTCCACGGGCTCGGGCCGTGTGGCACCGACCGGCAAGACTTCGCGTGCCTGCAGCACGCGCAGCAGCTTGGCTTGCGCGGACAGCGGCATGTCGCCAATTTCGTCGAGCAAGAGGGTGCCGTGGTCAGCCGCTTGCACCAGCCCCGGCTTGTCGCGGTCTGCCCCCGAGAACGCACCCTTCTTGTAGCCGAAGAGCTCGCTTTCGATCAGGTTCTCGGGCAAAGCGGCGCAGTTGACGGCGGCGAACTGCCCGCGCCGGCCGCTTTTGTCGTGCAGCTCGCGGGCGGCGACCTCCTTACCGGTGCCGCTCTCCCCGAGGATCAGCACCGACAGGGACGAGCTGGCGATGCGCTCGAGGGAGCAGGCGATCTGATCCATCAAAAGGCCACCGACCAGCGCCGTTCCGCCGCGCGTTGCACGCTCGGCGCCGAGCGCCATGCGCCCATCGAGGCCGTAGGCTTCGTAGCTACGGCCACCGCGCTCGACGAGCTTGAAGATGGCATCCCCGATACGCAGTTCGGCGTTGGGCTCCAGGATGGCCTCGGTAATGCGCTGGCCATCGACCAGCGTGCCATTGGTCGAACCGAGGTCTTTGACGATCCACTGCCCGCGCTGCAGGCGGATCTCGGCGTGGCGCCGGGAGACGGCGCTGACCGGCAGTACGAGGTCGGCCGGGTCCTCGCGGCCGATGACGAGCGGTCCCGGTGAGAGCGGAAATGCAGCCGGAAGGGCGAGGAAGCCTTCCGCATAGAGCAAGACCAAGCCGGCCTCGTGCGTCCCACCGCCCGGTGGCCCCGCGGCGCGGAAGTTCTGCATCGCGCCAGTGCTGGGGTCGTTCATCATCGCCAAGCTCGAACTAGCCTCCTCGCGGCTCTAGCAAAGATCCTATCATTTCGCGGCGGGCGGGGGCCACGGGGGGCATGCTAGCCTGCGCGCATGCGCGTCGGGGCCGTTCAGATGTCGAGCCAGGACCGGGTCCACGAGAATCTCGCCCGAGCCGAGCTACTCGTAGCCGAGGCCGCGCAGCGCGGCGCCGACTTGGTCTGCCTACCGGAGGGGTTTGCCTACCTCGGTCAGGAAACGGGCCGCCGGGAGCTTGCCGAAGTGCGCGGTGGCGACGGCACCATTCAAAGCGCAGTCTCGAGCTGGGCGCGCCGTCACGGCACGCATGTGTTGGCTGGCGGGATGCCCATCGTCTCTCCCGATCCGAACCGGCCCTACAATACGAGTCTCCTTTTCGGGCCCGGCGGCACGCTGCTCGCGAGCTACGACAAGGTCCACATCTTCGACGTGGCGCTCGACGATGGGACCGTGCTTTCCGAATCCGTGGCCACCACCGCCGGCTCGGACATCGTCGTCGTCGATGGTCCGGGTGCGCGTCTGGGCCTGTCGATCTGCTACGATCTCCGCTTCCCGGAGCTGTTTCAGCAGCAGCGCGCGCGCGGTGCCGAGGTGTGCGCGCTGACGGCGGCCTTCACGGAAACCACGGGCCAGGCTCACTGGCACGTGCTCTTACGAGCTCGCGCGATCGAGACTCAGTGCTTCGTCGTGGCGGCGGCGCAAGTCGGCACCCACGGCCCTTCCCGCCGGACTTTCGGCCATTCGCTGGTGGTCGATCCCTGGGGCCGGCTGCTCGCGGAGCTCGAGGCGGGCGAGGGCGTGGTCACGGCCGACATCGACCTCGACGTGCTGTACTCGGTGCGCCGTCAGATGCCCGTTTGGCAGCATCGCCGCGTGCTCGGGAGCTGACCTGGGGTCCGGTCTGCCGTCACAGGTGGCGGCGAGCGATCTCGGTCCAAGTGCCCTGTGGTTCGAGGGCGATGTAGCTCTGCCACAGCGGGCGAGCCTTTTCTGGCTGACCAGTCTGCTCGTAGGCCATGGCGAGGTTGAAGTACGCGTCGGAGAAACGCGGGTCCGCCTCGAGTGCACCGAGAAAATAGTCGATGCTGAGATCGGGTTGGCCGCGCTCGAGCATCAGGTAGCCAAGGTTGTACTGCGCCTCGGGCTGGTGATCGTCGATGCTGAGCGCCTTGCGGTAGCACTGCTCGGCGAGTTCGGCCTGGTCGCGACGGAAGGCGATGTTGCCGAGGTTGGTGTGCGCGATGGCCAACCAAGGGTCGAGCTCGATGGCCTGCTCGTAGAGCGCCTGCGCTTCGTTCATCGTCGCCGGGTCCTCGTCGAGCTCACTGGCGCGCAGATAGAGGTCGTAGGCAGTCTTGGCCCGCTCCCGCCCCGCCGAAGGGCGCAGCACACGGACGATGTCCTTTTTGAGGTCTTTGACCTCGAGGTCGAGCAACATCTGGCCGGTGAGCGGCTCGTATTTGCCCTGCTGCCCCTGGACGACCACGCGCCGGCCGTCCGACTGGATGCGCAGTTCACCGAGCGGGCTCTTGAGGCGTGGCAATTCGGCGCGCAAAAGGGCAATGGCGCGCGATACGTCGCGCAAGCGGACCTTCTGATCGAGCAGAGCCTTGGCAGCGCGCAGCGCGATCAGGTCCGAAAAATCGTAGGCGCGGCGGCCGCGGCGACGTGCGCTCGGGGAGACGACACCGCCCTTGTCGAGTGTGCGGAGCCGGGAGTCCGAGAGTCCGAGCAAACGGCGGATCTCCTCGCGCGTGAAGACGTCGGTGAGCGGCTCGGATCGATCCGGTCGGTCCGTGAGCGTGCCGTCGCCAGCCGTCTTGTCCGAGCCTGTCTTGTCCGAGCCAGCGGAAGGCGGTTGGTACCGCCCGCCGCCCGGCCCGAACACCACATGGATCACTTTCTGGTCGGGGCGCTTCTTTCGCGGCATCGGGCTACTCGCGGTCGGGTCCAGGATGCAGCCACGGATGACGACTGAGTGTCAACGCGTCGGGACGCTTCGGCGACCGATTGTTCGACTGAAAGTGTCGGGGCTCGGGGGTGAGCTGGCGGCGGCAGCAGGGGTAGAGAGGTGGTTGCCCTGAGACGCGCTGCTCAACCGAACCGTATTGACGTCGGATGGAAATTTTTCCCAGCCTGCCAGGTCGGTGGATAGTAGGTGCGTGAACCATCAGCGCAGCTCCGCCTACGACGCACCCACTTACGCCGGCACTGCTTATGCTGGCTCTGCTTATGCCGGGCCTGATCGGCGCGTCCACCGAATGTTCGTCACCAAGAACACCGAGTATCACTTGCGCGCCAACCTGTGCGTTGCGGTGCGGGACCGCCACAGCAACGTCTGGCTCGAGGGCCACCTCGCCGTCGGTCGCAAGCTGACGGGCGCCGTGCGCCTCCTCGGTGGCGGCTGCGACGCGGTCCCGGGTGAGACGGAGCCGAGCGTGGGTGATGCGCTCTACTTCTCCGACGGCCAGCGCCAGCTGGTCACGAGCATGCTCTGCGCGGTGGATCGCCCTCGCCGCGACGTCGTCCTCGCCTACCCGAATTGAGCGCGTGGTTCTACCAATCCGCCAGCTGGGTGCGAACGGATGGATGCGGAAAGCAGGCAAGAGCGCGAATCCACATTCGCAGTCGGCCGTATGGTCTGCGTGCCTCTCGATCAAGAACGGCGGTACCTGGCGAGAAATGGTGCCGTGACGCTGCAACGCTCGGCCGGCATCCTTCTTGAAGGAAGGGGGCCTGACCGGGTGCCGCACCCAGCGGGCGCTTGTGCGCCTGGTCATACCAATCGTATGTCGGAGGAACTCACAACAATGCTCACTGAGCCCCTCGAAGAGAGAACGCACGCTTCGTCCATCTTGGCGCGCACCCCGGCCCTCCTGGCTCGCACCACCTACAAGGATCTGCGTTCCGGCGGCCTGTCCGACACGGACATCATGGCATTCGCCGGGGAAATCCTGTCACTCGTCGCAGCAGGCGTCCGCGACTCGGCAGCTCAGGAAGACTGAGCGGACGGGCGGGTGGGTTCGGAGCGTGCCTTTGCGCGCCGACCCGCCCGAGCAAGCCGGTGATCGATTGGCCCATCGATTGACCCCATTGATTGACAGAGGGCTGCCGGGACTGAAAGTCTGAGCGCCGTGGTTGCGGATGCCGCTTCGTCAGTGCCCGAGTACCTGGTCGTCGTCACGGAGAAGGGCGGCCAGGAGCGTCAGGAAGCGTTTCGCTCGCCGGAGCTGACGATTGGGCGCGTGCACGGCAACGATCTGGTGCTGCCCAAGGGGAACGTCTCCAAAAGGCATGCTCGCATCCTGTACCGGGAGGGCCGGTTCATCGTCACCGACCTCAACAGCACGAACGGAACCTACGTCAATCGGCGCCGGATCACCCAGGCAACCATCATCCGTGATGGGGACAAGGTCTACGTCGGCGATTTCGTGATTCGCATCGAGTCGCGGGGCGACGCCGACACCTCGGAGCCCCCCACCCCCTCGTCGACTCCCCACGCGTCGCCACTGCCTGCGCCGTTTCCGGAGGCGGAGTTCTCGACCGGTGCGAATTCCGCCATGCCTGGCTGGGAGCGGTCACCTTCTTTCGATGACGTCGCTCGCGCCTCGTCGGGACCGCCGAAGCAACCAGACCCATCTCAGACCCCGGACATGAGCAGCGCGGCCGAGCGGTTTTCCGATCTCTCCGCAGGGCACCGTGAGGGGGTTTTGGCACTGATCGAGCTCGTGAAGCAGGAGCTGGGCGAGCCACCCACCACGCCGGATGCAGCCTTCGAGGCCAAGGTCCGTGAGAAGGTCAGTCAGGTCTCCGACCAACTTGCGCTGGATGGCCACGTGCCCGTTGGCACCTCCGCCGACGCAATCGGCGATCAGGCCATCTCCGAGCTATTGCACCTTGGCCCGCTGACGGAGATCTTGGAAGACGACCAGGTCTCGATGATCTCGGCCGCTCGCTTCGACGAGCTCGTCGTCACGCGGGACGGTCGCCAGCAGACCGTCCCCCCTGGCTTTTCCTGCGCGGCGTCGCTGGACCTGGCGCTGCGTCGTCTGTGCGCAAAAAACGGCCGAGACATCCAGGACCAGGAGCAAGTCGAACTGCACCTGCCTCGGGGCGAGCATTTGGCTCTCTTGCGTGGCGCCGTGGCACCCACCGGGCCGCTCTTCACGCTGCAGAAGCCGCGGCGGATCAATAGTTCGCTCGACGATCTGGTGCGACGCGGCGCGATCTCCCGATCGATGGCGACGTTTCTCGGCCATTGCGTCACCGCACGCCTGAACATCCTGGTCGTGGGGCCACGAGGTGGGGGCGCCCATACGGTCCTGAGCGCGCTCTGCGACGTGGCCGGTCGCGAGCGGGTCGTCATTGCTTCCGACTTCGATGACATTGCCGCGGATCGCGAGGGCGCCGTGCGCGTGGATCTCAGCGCTCCCCAAGCGGATGTTCGGCGCATCGTCGACATTGCCTCGGGCTTGTCCCAGGCACGCCTGGCGATGACCTTGAGTACGCCGCGCTTGGCTGCCGCGGCGCTGGAGTCGATGGGTGCCGGCACGAGCGGCGTCATGGCTTCGATCCGCGCTTCCACCTTGGCACGCGGCCTGATGCGCCTGCCAGCCGACATCGCTTCGATGCGTCCGGATGTGGGCGTGGAGGCGGCCGCAGGTTGGGTCCTCAGCGGCTTCGATTTGGGTATCGAGGTGGCGCGCTTGCGCGATGGACGGATTCGCGTGCTGCGCGTGGGTGAGTTGGCTGCCGGTGTCGGCGGCAGCCTCGAATGCCACGATATTTTCCGTTTCACGGTGTCGCGCGTCAGCACGGGCGGGTCGG
>Ga0247798_1000016_pt1 | contig 18302 bp, 15 predicted proteins | sample UWRJS197509C6_FD_179929 | JGI IMG/M metagenome (GOLD analysis project Ga0247798, IMG submission 179929) | Soil microbial communities from Arlington Agricultural Research Station in Wisconsin, United States - UWRJ-S197-509C-6 | ecosystem: Environmental > Terrestrial > Soil > Agricultural land... | reverse complement strand
CTTCGCTGCCCAGTTCGCGGAGGGCCAGGTGTTCGAGCAGCAGGTCAAGCTCTCGCTCGGCAAGTGCTACACGGTCGTCGCCGCAGGCCTTCCGCCGGTGTCCGAGCTCGTGCTCGAGCTTCACTCTGCTGCCACCACGAGTGCTGCCACCACGAGTGCTGCCACCACGAGTGCTGCCACCAGCGGCGCTCCTGCCACGACCCCGGCGGGAGCCGCGCCTGCGCCGCTCGCCGTCGATGCAGCGTCGGGGCCGCAGGCCGTCCTGGGTAGCCGGGCCGCTTGCATCAAGGCGGACCGCACGGACGTGTGGCTCGTGATGCGGGTTTCCAAGGGCCAAGGCGTCGTCGCCGGCCAGGTCTTCGAGAAGTAGGCGGGCGAGCGGCGTTCGACCTGCGCGGGGGCCCGTCCCAGCACTTGGCGACTTGCTGACTAGGAGTCGCGCGTCGGACGCGGCGCCAAAAGAGGCCACACCGGGCCGAGTTCCGCGCGCTCTCGGCGGGCGTACTCGAAGTCACCGACACGCGCGGCCAGCACGAAACCAATCACGCCGAGCGCCAAACCCGCGACGACGTCGGCAAGGTAGTGCCAGCGCAGGTACATCGTGGCGATGATGATGTTGAGCGTGAAGAAGGTCGCGAGCAGCCAGACGTGCGGCAAGAGACGCACCAGCGGACGCAGCCCCGGCAGCCGATCGGCCAGAGGCGCCAGCACCCGCCCAAATAGGAAGCTCTGGCGGTAGCGGTAGCCGAACAGACACAAAAATACCGGCACGGCCGTGTGAATGGACGGGAAGATGTCCATGTGCGCGCCGAACTCGTTGACCGTCGAGTTCATGAGCGTGGTCCAGAAGCCCGTGCCCAGGGGTGTCGCGAACTGCTCCGGCATCGCAACGCCCGGGCCGTAGCCGGGGACCACGAGATACAAGAGGTGACCGACGCAGAAAACCAGCGTCAATCCCAGCGAGAATTCACCTTTTGCTCGCCGATGCTTGCTCACGAAGAACATGGGCAGCACGTACAAGGACAGGAACACGAAGTACCCGTAGTAGGCGAACGAGAACCACTCGGTGGCGAGCGGAGTCACCCAGCCGTCGAGCGCCATCGCCGGCTCGAAGCCGAACAGCCGGAGGTCGAAATCCAAGATCTGTTGGTCGACGGTGGTCGGGCACACGAGCGGGAGCAGTCGACCGAGCTCGTAGTAGCTGAGCTGCACGGTACAGAGGATGGTCCCTCGGTAGAGCAGCCCCGAGGTGCGCGGTCGTTCGAGCAGGTCCGCGCGAACGGCGAGCATCACGAGCATCACGAACGCGAGCAACAGGATGAAGGCGCGAATGACACGTGCGCGGTCATGGCCTGGGGGTGCCCACAGTGCGACGAGCACCAGGATCGCGTGGTAGAGGACCAGCAGCCAATCCTGGAGCGCCATGCGGCGAAGCGCTCGCAGGCACACGGCAGCCACGCCCTGGCCAGCGCGACCTACCTGGTCACGAACGACGGGTGCGTGGGAAGTTTCTGGGAGTCCTGACACGGGGAGATGGGTCGCTCGGGTCGCGTCGGACCTGTCTAGCAACGAAAGGCCATTCTGGTAGCCTCGCCCGCCATGACCGGCAAGTTCGATGCCCTTTCCGCCAGCAATTCTCGACCGCGCGTGTCGCCTTCGCCCCAGCCCGGGCAGGAAGCCGGCCCCAAGTCACCACTGCGTCTGCGTCTTCGCACTTCGGCCTGTGCGACGGCCCTGGCCCTGGCGTGGTCGGGGAGCGCTTTTGCTTCGCCCGTGCTGATGGTCGGCAGTGGGACCGAGAAGGTGAACACGACCCAGGTCGTCATCATGCAGAAGGACGGCATGAGCGCGGTGACGCTCATGACGGACTACCAAGGCCCGCTCAGCTCCTTCGCGATCGTTTTCCCAGTTCCCGAGGATGTCGACGCCGCGGACGTGGTCACCCTCAAGCGCGAGTACGTCGACCGGGTCGACCTGGTGAGCGCGCCACGCTTCGCGGAGTTTTGGGAGATGGATCCGTGCGATCCCGGTCCTGCTCAGCAGACGTGGCAGCGGAACATGACGGCCAGTGCCGACACCGCATTCATGGGCGTCATGCAGACGGATCCGGCCAAGAAGGTGGAGAAGGAGCTGCTCTTGGACGTAGCCGCCAAGACCAAAGAGGGCGAGTTCAAGGAGGTATCGGTCGGGACGGCCGACGAGATCCAAGCCTGGCTCAGCGCGAAGAAGTACAACCTGCCTGCCGGCGCGGACGCGGCGTTCCGTGAGTATCCGAGGTTCGCTGCCCTGGACGTGAACACCAGCCGAATCGAACTCATCGGCGGCGATCGAGGACAGCTCTCCCCCGTGCGTTTCATCACCGAGACGACCTACTCGACCTTGCCGGCCCGGTTCGGCTTGAGCTCGATCGGTAAGGGCCACGAACTCTTGGTGTACGCCATGTCGGAGCAGCGCTTGCAGGTCGAGAACTACCCGACCAAGCCGGTCCCCACGAATCTGTCGCTCGACTTCAAGGTGAAGGAGCGGATGGGCGAGTACTTCACGGCGCTGCAGGACATCTTTCTGGCCAAGAGTCCCGGTACGTTTTGGGCAGAATACGCGTTTTCCACGGCTGACTGCGGCAAGCCCTGTCCCACCGAGCCGCTCTTGCCCCACGAACTCTTGAGCCTGGGCGGAGACGCCTTCGAGGCCAAGCTCTCCGAAGAAATTCGCAGGCCGGATCCACCGGAGCCCACGGCAGAGGACCTCGCCAAGCGTGATGCCTCGGTCGAAGGTAAGACGGCCAAGGAGAAGAAGAACCTGCTCGAGATGTGGAAAGAGGATCGAGCGGAGCTCGCAGCTCGCAAGGCCATGATCGCGCGCCAGACGTACGTGCTGTCGCGTCTGCACTACCGCTACGCCACTCCGGCCGAGCTGGCGCACGATCCGAAGCTCGTTGCTGGAGCTGCCATTTCCGGGGGCACCAAGCTGCCGCTTGGGCCCGAGGGCGCAGCGGACCTCAGCGTTGGGGCGTCGGAACAGAACGAATTTCAGACGCGCTACAACAACCTGCATCCCAACATCTCCGTTTTGAAGTGCGAGAAGCCGGAGCGCTACAAGTGGGGCAAGCCACCGCGAACGTACCGGGGCTCGAGTCGCATCTGGGTCGCCGAGGACCTGAGCCGGAAGAACCGCAAGCAGATCGATCCGGTCGCCATGACGTTGACGTCCGTCCCCGAGCTCGGCCTGCCTGGTCGTTCACTCGAGGAGAAGCCCAAGGAAGCAGCTCCTGTGCCTGCCCCCGAAGTGAAGAAGGAAGGCTGCGGCTGCCACGCGGCGGGCACGGGCGCAGGGAATAGCCCTGGAGCGTGGCTGCTCCTCGCGGCGGGAGTCACGCTCGCGTGGTGGCGCCGCAACGTCAGGGCGTCTTGATGCCCTGAACGCCGCGCCGGCGGAAGTAGACCGCCAACAGGTCTCGGGCGACCTGGTGCCCTTTGCGGTACCAGCGCTCGGGATTCTGCAAGAGCACGCTGACGACGACCGTGGGATGATCGCTCGGCGCAAATCCCACGAACCAGCTGGCCGTCGGCGCGCCGGGCTCGGGGCACAGCGTTCCGGTCTTGCCGGCGGCTTGGATGGGGCCGAGCAGACTGCGCCCCGCGTCGTCCACGAAGGCTTCCCGCGCGGTGCCGCTGTGGACGGTGATTTCCATGGCCCGACGTAGCCGGCGGGCCGTCTCCACCGACAGGACGCGCTCCTCGGGTTCACTCGACTCGTCCTTGCGCGAGAGGTGCATCGGCCGCAAGAGTCCGCCCGTTGCAATGGTCAGTGCGAGCTGCGCACCGCCGAATACCGACAGTCGTGAGTTTTCGAAGCCGGTCGCAGTGCGCGCAAAGTCGAGATCGTTGTAGGGGACTTCGAGCGAGCCGACCTGACCCCGCGCGTCGAGGGCGATCGCGGAGGCGAAACCGAGTCGGTCGCTCACTTCCACCAAATCCGAACGGAGCAGGGCCGTCGTGGCGAGCTGTGCATAGGCCGCGTTTCGCGAGACACCGAGCGCCTGCCCGAAGGCGGCACAGCTGGCGTCGGGCCCGGATGCGGGTCGCAGGTGTTCTTCGGTAATCTCGCGCACGCCGCCCGCCGTGCACACGATGGTGCGCGGCGTGACCGGTGTCTTCTCGTACAGGGCGGCGGTCGTGACCAGCTTGAACACGCTGGCAGCCGGCGCGACCGCGTCCATGAGCAAGCTCGGTCGGCCGCCCCCGGTTTCCCCGGCCGCGAGCACTTGGCCGCTGGCGACATCGACGAGCACTGCTGCGGCCGCGATGGCGTGCGCACCGGCGAGGGTCTGCTCGAGCGAGCGCTGCAGGTCCTCGTCCAGCCCCAACTCGATGCGGTCGCCTTCACCCACGGCGGCGGTTGCCCGGCCCGCCGCCCAGGCCACCGTCCCCCAGCGCACCAACTGGCTCGGGGCGGCCGGCGCCCCGGAACTCACCAAGATCCCCGCCCACGCGAGGCCCCAGGTCAGGCGCCGGATCCACTGCATGCGCCCACGACTAGGCAATTTCCCAAGAGTAGGCAAGAAAGCGACATGTAGGTATTTGTGGTTGGAATCTTGGCCCACCCGGCCCGCCGCCCCTTACACTTTCGCCTAGGAAGGAATTTTCAGCAGCGCTTCCCGGCGCTCGCGACGGAGACCCCCCATGGAAAGACGAATCTGCTTACGAGGACGCACCGACTTCCCGGTTCTGCTCGCCTCGGGCTACCGGCGACACCAGGGGCGGGGGGTAGAAATCTCCTCTTCCGGGATCATCGTCGACCGCGGCCTCTGGCTCGAGGGAACCGACCAGCCGCTCACCATGCGCCTGACCATCCGGCTGCCGGAACGCCGTCGCCCCATCTCCGCGCTCGCACGCCACGTGCGCTGCTTCGGCAGTCAGCAGGTGCTGCGCTTCGTTCAGATCTCCGACGTCGACCGCCTGACCTTGGCCGAGCATTTGGACATCGTCCAGCGTCGCGGCGCGTCCCTCAACTGACTTTGCCTTCACGCTTTCCCGATTGTCGTCCTTCAGCAGCGAAGAAATCTCAGCGCCATGCAGCTCGCACCCTTGCCCCAGTCTCCTCGAACCTTGCACCGCCTGATCGTCGTGCGCGCCATCGTCTCCTCCCTGATGCTGGGCGGGTGCGTGGAGGCAACGGCTTACGAGCAGGCGACTTCCGCGGCCGAAGTGCAGGCCGAGGGAAGGCGCCGCGCCAGTGAGGACCTCGACCGCACAGCGGCCGACCTGCGAGCGCTCAGAAAGGAAAACGAGCGTTTGAAGGCTGAAAACGTGCGCTTGGAGAGCGAGCTCGCGGAGCGGCAGGGTACGGTCGATCAGGTCGAACTCGACCTCGTGCTCGCCAAGCAGGAGCACCGCGAATCGGCGTCGCTCGTGCAGCAGCTTCGCGGTGATCTTGCGCGCGTCGGGACGCACCTCGAAGCATTTTCCGACGAGAAGGCGGGGCTGGGCTCCGAACTTGCCGCGGCGCGCGCCGAAAACGAGCGACTCAGCAAGGAGCTGGCCGAGGTCGAGGCCACTGCTGCTCCGGACCAGACCGTGGCAGAACCAGCCAAGGCCAGTCTGACGCCCGCCGAGCTCGCACCAGATGGTGCTGGGCCGGTCGATGGCCCTCGTGCCGCGGCGCCAGCCCCGCCGAGCCCGTCGTCCGTCTCCGAGTAGTCGGACGCTACCTGTCCTGACGCCTACTGCGCTCGCCCGCGTCAGCGGCGGAAGGTCACCTTGGCTGGCCAGCTGCCCGGGGATCCGAACTGAATCCCCTCGACCGCTTGCACGAGGCAGGAGGCAGCCTGCTCACCGGAGTCATCCGCGTGGGCGACGCCTGCGGTCATCACGCGTCCCTTGGTGTCGACGTAGGCAGTGATCTCGAAGGGTCCGCCGCGGCCACAGGCAGCCAGCTCGCCGTCGTTTTCCGCGAGCGCTTTCTGGATGTCGCGTTCCGACCAGTCGACGGGGGGCCTGACGTCCGAGGGCGGGTCGAACGCAATGGAAGTGCGGGCCAAGCCGATGCGTCCGCCGACCGGCTTGGGCCAGCGGCTCTTCTTGAGCGTGTCGAGCATGCAACGCTCGGAGGCATAGTCGCCCAGGGTCGAGCGTTCGGCGTGGGCGACCTCCGCGACCCCAGAGGTGTTCACCTTGACGAGGAACGCCACCTCACCGCCGAGGAAGTCCACCCGCTTCGAGCCGTTCATCAAGCACTCCGACAGTGACGGGTACAGGTTTTCGATGGTCTTCTTGACCTTCTCCTCGTTCATCCCGCCGAACTCCTGCATCATCTCCATGCCACCGGAGTCGTCCTGTTCATGGTCGATCTCGTAGCCCGGCGCCGCCGCCTCGGGAGCCTGCTTGCCACCGCAGGCGACAGCCAGGAGACCGGTAGCGAGTAAGCCAGGTGCGAGTAAGCCGGTAGCGAGCAAGCCAGGAGCGAGTAGACAGCGCGCACGCAGTGAAGTGAGACGAAGGGCGGACAGCATATCGCGCCTGGATATAGCTGACGCGCAGGCTTGCCTCAAACGCCTTTTTGGCGTCCGGAGGCCCGCTCCTTCGGCAGCGATGTAAGTCTCCTCGCCGACGCCGCGGCGGCTGTACCCTCGCTGTCTACATACGCTGCAAGTGTTCGGCGCAGGCTTTCACCCAGTGAAGGTTTGGCCAGCGGAGGCGTCGACACGCCCGAGTAGGACTGCGTCCGGGTGATGATGCAGGCCGCCCAGTAGCTGCGGCTTGTGGCCCAAGCCGACGGCCAGCTGCGCCTCCCGCATCATGTCGAGATCGAAGCCGCTGTCGCCGAACGTGGCCAGCCACACTGTTTCTCCCAGCAGCTGGCGCCCCGCGATGGCCTTCTGTGGTCCGTAGGGCAGCGGCGCGCCGAGACCGACCTCGATGCGACCGTCCTTCCAATTCGGATCCCCGGCGACGATCTGTTCCGCCTGAAACCCCAAGCCGAGCAGGGCTTCTTCGATCACGATGCGGGGCGAGGCGGAAACGACATAGGTGCGTGCGCCGCGGCTTCGCGCGTAGCTGGCCAGCTCCAAGACGTCCCGATGAAGACCAGCTTGGTGCTCCGGTGCTCGGAAAACTTCTCGACACAGTGCCCGCAGTTCCTCGTCCGAAAAGTCGACGTACGCCCACACCTGAAGCTCGGCGATTGCTTGCTCGCAGCCCGGCTGGCGCGCGAGCGCGGCTTCGATCAGTCGCAGCAAATCCGTGGCCGATTGCGTCGGGTCTGGCTCTTGCCCCAGACGGAGGGCCTCGATGGCGAGGCGCTCACGGGAGCTGTCTTTGAAGGCGCCGCGAGCGGCGGCTGCATCGAACACCATGCAGCCGACGTCGTGCGACCAGAGCGTTCCGTCGGCATCGAACACCACGGCCCCAGTCGGGTGCGTGTCGAGCAAGCGTCCAAGCCGCTCCCGGACTCGCGATACATCGAGGACCGGGAGCTCGGACTTCATCGGTTGAACGCCTCGTGGCAGCGTTCGACCACGGCGCGATCTTCTAGCGTCGACAGGTCACCGCTGATGTCTTGTCCGCTCGCGATGGACTTGAGCAAGCGGCGCATGATCTTGCCCGAGCGGGTCTTGGGGAGTCCCTCCACCAGCACGACGCGTGCTGGTCGGGCAAACTTGCCGATCTCGTGGCCGACGTGTGCGGCGAGGTCCGTCGCTAGCTCGGGAGTCGGCGTGTTCTTGGGCTTGAGCGTCAAGAAGACGACCAACGCCTGGCCCGTGATGTCGTCGGGACGAGCCACCGCGGCAGCCTCGGCGACCGCCGGGTGGCCCACCAGGCAGCTCTCGATTTCGGCGCTGCCGATGCGATGGCCGGCCACGTTGACCACGTCGTCGACCCGCCCGGTTACCGCGAAATAGCCGTCGGGGTCGCGCCGAGCCCCATCGCCCGTGAAGTACGCGTGCGGGATCTCCGAGAAGTACTGCTGCTTGAAGCGCTCGTCGTCGCCCCAGATGGTGGTGAGCATGCTCGGCCAAGGACGTTTGATCACGAGCAGGCCACCCTCGCCGTCGGGGACTGCTTCGCCCGTGGCGGTCACGATGGCGGGCTCCACGCCGAAGAACGGCATGCCCGTGCTGCCGGGCCTCATGGCGTGCGCGCCGGGCAGGGTCGTCATCAGGATCGAACCGGTTTCCGTCTGCCACCACGTATCCACGATCGGGCAACGTCCCCCGCCGATCTTGGCGTGATACCAACGCCAGGCCTCCGGGTTGATGGGCTCACCCACGCTGCCCAAGAGCCGCAGGCTGGACAGGTCATGACGGTCGACGAACTGGTCCCCAGCCCTGATGAACGCGCGGATAGCCGTCGGCGCGGTGTAGAGGATGGTGACCTTGTGGCGTTCGATGATCGACCAAAAACGGCCAAAATCAGGCTGATTGGGGGCACCCTCGTAGATCAGACAGGTCGCGCCGTTGGAGAGCGGTCCGTAGACGACGTAGCTGTGACCCGTGACCCAGCCGATGTCCGCCGTGCACCAGTAGATATCGTCGTCTTGCAGGTCGAACACGTACTTGGTCGAGATGTGAGCCCCGACGAAGTACCCCGCGCACGTGTGGTGCACACCCTTCGGCTTGCCTGTGGAGCCGGAGGTGTAGAGGATGAAGAGCGAGTGGTCGCCGCTCACCACCTCGGCCGCGCCACTCGAGCCATGGGAGTGGTTTGCGAGTGCCTCGTACCAGTCGATGTCGCGACCGGCTTCGGTGTGGATGGGGCAGCGTTCCGGTCCCGCGCGGCCCAAGACGAGCACCTTCCTGACGCTCGGTGCATCCGCGAGCGCCTCGTCGACCGTCGCCTTGAGCGGAATGACCGCTCCCCGACGAAAGGCGCCGTCCTGCGTGAGGACGAAGGCTGCTTCGCAGTCGTTGATGCGGTCTCGCAGCGGTTCCGCGGCAAATCCGCCGAAGACCACCGTGTGCGGCGCGCCGATGCGCGCGCAGGCCAGCATGGCAAACACCGCTTCTGGCACCATGCCCATGTAGATGGCTACGCGCTCGCCCGTGCGCAGGCCGAGCCCGCGCAGGGTAGCCGTGAGCTTCTCGACTTCCTCGTACAGCTGCCGGTAGCTGTAGCGCCTGACCTCGCCATCCTCCGCTTCGAAGAGGATCGCGGTCTTGTGCTCGCGCTCGGTGCCAAGGTGCCGATCGACGCACGTCTCCGTTACGTTGAGGCGGCTGCCGATGAACCACTTGGCGTGGGGCTCATCCCACTGCGAAAGCTCGTGGCCCTGGTCTCTCCAAACGATGTCCTGAGCTTCGCGTCGCCAGAAGGTGTCGGGGCTCTCTAGACTCTCGCGGTACAGGCGCTCGTAGTCTTCTTTGCTACGAATGCGGGCTCGAGCCACGAATTCGGGGCTCGGAAAGTACGTATCGGCGTCGGCTGCGGCGCTGTGGGCGCTCTTCTCGTCTCCCATGACTGGAAGCCTAGCAGCCACGGGTGGCGATTAGGGAGAAGAACGAACTCGCATTCTTGGTGCGGGTTGCGTCGGTTCCGCTAGCTCTGAACGGATTTTTTCCGGGTGGATCGCCCGTGCCGATCAAGCTCCGCGGATCGATATCCGCGGAGCGATTCAGCCGAGCTTGGCTCAGCTCAACTTGGCCAGGGCGGCGTTGATGCGCGAGATCGTGCGCGACGCCGTCTTCTGATGGAGCACGCCCTGAGTCACGGCGCGGGCCAGCGCAACACTGGCCTCCTTCACCGGGAGGGTCGCCTGGGCGACATCACCGGCTGCGATGGCAGCGCGTGCCTTCTTCAAGCTATTGCGGATCCGCGTGCGAACACTGCGGTTCCGTTCCGTGCGGACGAGCCGCTGACGATTGCGCTTCTCTGCTGAGGGGTGATTCGACATCTAATGTTCCTAGACTTTCACTTACCGGATGAGCCCGCAGGCTTGGCCTGCGAGGTCGCCACGACGGGGCGTGCATCCGCCGCGTTCTGGTCGTATCCGGGAGGATGAATGGGGAAGGCGGGGGTGCCGGCCTTGGACCGCGCACGTTTGGCCGCGCGTCCGGCGGTCTTGGCGCGAATTTCTCGGCGGGTGGTGGTTTGGCGCGTGTAAGAGACCATCGGTAGTTCTCGGACGAAAAGCCGCTCGGTTTCCCAGGTTTGGACCCGGTGGGACTCTGCAGCACCCCGAATTTCGAGGGGCGGCGAATATGAGCCACGGTCCTGCGGCTGTCAACGCGATTTTCTGCCGTTATTTCCACGAGCGGACCCGGGCGCGGCCCCTCGGGCTTCCCGAGCCGCCCGTTGGCTGCGCCGATAGGGCCCCCCCGCCCTCTCTAGGGTCCGAGCCGGAGATGGGGGCCAGAGCGGCGCCCACGCCCGGTTCTGCGCCTGTTCCGCCGCAGGGGTCGTGACCTGCCACCTTGGAGTGCTTTCCCCGACATGTCTCCAAGTACCAAGAATCTCGGGAAAATTAGTTCGCGACCCCTCCCAGGGGCCAGCTCGATGCGCTTTGATCGTCCCTCGCTCAGTCGGCCCCGACCATGGCGTCCTCGAAACCAGCCATCCAACCGCCGCCTCCCTCCGGAGAGTCTCGGCCCGAACTCGACCCCTTGCTTGGGCGATGTCTCAACGACACGTACCTGCTGGAGGCCGTGCTCGGGGAAGGCGGCATGGGGCGCGTGTATCGGGCACGCCACACGCGCATCACGACGAAGCTGTTTGCGCTGAAAGTGCTGCACCCCGAGTTTTCTCGGGACACCCAGCAGCTCGCGCGCTTTCAGCGCGAGGCCGAGGCGGCGGCGACGATTTCCCACCCGAACGTGGTGGGCGTCTTCGACGTGGGACGCACCGAGGACGGCTACTCCTACCTCGCCTGCGAATTGCTCAGCGGTTCCGACCTCGATCACCACCTGGAGAAGACGGGGCCGCTCGAGGTCTCGGTCGCCGTGGGCATCGCCCACCAGGTTTGCGAAGCGCTCGAGGCGGCCCATGACCTCAACGTCGTGCACCGCGATCTCAAGCCGCAGAACGTGTTCTTGCTGGCGGAGCAGGGTGGGGCGGTCCCGACCCATCCGCGTGTGAAGGTGGTGGACTTCGGACTGTCGCGGTTTCTCGACAAGAGCGACGCTCAACTCACCAAGACCGGCGTGGTCATGGGCACCCCCGCCTTCATGGCGCCGGAGCAGGCGACGGGGCTGCGGGGCGATCACCGCGTCGACATCTATGGCATTGGCGCGATCCTCTACGCTTCGCTGACCGGCAAGCCGCCCTTCGAGATGGAGACCGTTCCCGCGACGCTGCTCGCCGTGATGATGGAAGAGGCGGAGCGGCCCCGGAAGGTGAACCCCAAGATCCCGGAGACGCTGGAGCTGGTCATTCAGCGCGCCATGGCCAAAAAGCCCGAGGACCGCTACCCGAGCGTGCGCGAGCTCAAGAGCGCGCTCGAAGCCTTCGTCGGCCCGATGCAGCCGCCGGCCTCCGGCGCTCAGCGTGCTGCCACCCGCATGACTTCGGCCCTGCACCTCGAGGTCGACACGTATGAGCTTCGCGCGAGTCGCCCGCGGCTGATCTTGCTCATCCTGGTGATGTTCCTGGCGGCAGTGGCCATGCTGACGGCTGCGATCAGCGGTCTCGAGCTGTTCGTCGGACCGATTCACTTCACCAAAACGGAACTGGTCCTGGTGCTGCTCGGCATCGCGGGCACGCTGGCCATGCCCGCTACGCTGGCGGTCCGCCACTTCCGGCGCACGATCTGGTCCAACAGCGCCAAGGTGCTCGACCTGGTGCGGGCGCTGCGGGATCCGCTGGTATCGGCCGTCCTGGCCTACGGGGCCAGCGTGCTTGCGCTGCGATTTGCCGATGACTTCCTCGGACGCGTCTGGCTTCCCCAGACCTTCGTGCGTGACCCGGGCATCGCATGGCCTGGATTTTCGTGGATCTTGCCGGCCGTCGCCCTCTTGGCCGGTGGCATTGCTCACCTCAAGCGCAAGTGGAGCGAAGCCGCGCCCAGTGCGACGCGCCGCACCCTCGTCGGTGCCCCGCTGCGGGTGCTGATGCTGCTGAGTGTGCTGGTCGTGCTGCTTCTCGGCTTGAACTGGCGCCGCAGTGATCTCGAGCGGCGTGCCGAAGAGCGCAGGGCGGAGGATGCCGCGGTGCCGACGGACACGCCGGCCGCGTCGCCCTCGGCTGTCGCACCGAGCAAGGCGGGCCCGACGCTGACGCCTCCGACGCCGGCTCCCGAGCCACCCGTGCAGCGGGCAACCGACGATGAGTTGGCACTGGCCGTCGGCACTGGAGTGGACGGTCTCTTGCCCCTGTCGGAGAAGTACCCGAAGGATCCGCGGGTGCTCGAGCGCCTGGTGGTGAGCTTCGCGAGTCGAGCGACGGGCTATGCCGACGCGATGACCGTGGCCAAACGCTTGATTGCGGTCGCACCCGCGTTCGCGCGCAGCGAGCCGCTCGGACACATCGTTCGGCGCGCGGCCGAAACGCCCGGCAACGCCTCCGAGCTGGCGTACGACCTGATGACGGGGCCGCTCGGTTCCGTGGGGCCTGACCTGCTCTATCAGCTGTCCGCCGCCGATCAGAAGGGTGACGGTCGGGCACGCAAGCTGCTCGCCGCGCCCGAGGTGCAAGCGCTCGCTTCGCCAGCTCTGCGCGTGGCGCTCGACGTGCGTGCGGCCGCTGGTTGCGAAGCGGTGGCGGCGCTCTTGCCCCGCGCGCGTTCTCTCGGGGACCAGAGGAGCGCCACCCTGTTGGCCAATCAGGCGCAGGGCAGCAAGTCGGGGTGCGGCAAATGGAAGCGCTCGCCGTGTGTGGCCCAATGCAAGGACCAATCGAAGGAGATCCTCGAGGTCGTCCGAGTCATTCAGCTCAGGGGCAAGACCACGGAACTCTGAAACCGGCCCGGGCAGGACCTTCCAGGGCAGGACGTTCCCGGGCAGGACGTTCCCGGGCAGGACTTTCCCGGGCAGGACGTTCCCGGGCAGGGATTGTTCGGGCAAAGGCGCTTTGGTTCCGCCCTGCTAGAGTCCGGACCAATGAGCGGCTCCGCGCGGAGGCAAGGTTGAAGGCGCTGGATCGAGCGATGGAGGTTGGGCCAGGTGGCGAACCTCCGGTGCCCGCGGCGGAGGCAGCACAGGGCGTCGACGAAATCGTGCGCTCTCTGGAGGCGGACCTGCAGAAGGAGCGGCGACGACGAAGGCTCCGCTGGGTGATGTTCACGCTGGCCGTGCTCGCGCTGCTCGGCGGCAGCTGGGCCTACCGACGCGCCACCGAGCCTCCACCCGAAGCGAGGTTCACTCTGGGCCCCCCCGTTCTGCGCGATGTCGTCGAGCGCGTGCAATCGACCGGCATCGTCGAACCGGTGAACAAAGTGGAGATTGGGTCGCAGGTTTCCGGTCGGGTGGTGAGCGTGAAGGTCGACTTCAACGATCGTGCCCTGCAGGGCCAGCTGTTGGCGGAAATCGATCCAGAGCTGTTCAGCGCCGAGGTCGTGCAGTCCAAGGCTCAACTCGACGCCAGCCGAGCGGCCCTGGGGCGCTCCCAAGCCGCGCGCGAAGCGGCCCGGATTCGACGCGACCGCGTGCGGAGCTTGGCAGCCGAATCGGCAGCGTCGGCGGCCGAACTCGACCAGGCACAGGCGGACCTCGACATCGCGGAGGCCGAAGTCACAAGCTCCCAAGCGCAGATTGCTCAGCTCAGCGCGCGCCTGAACAGCGCAAGTGCCACGCTGAAGTACACCAAGATCTACTCGCCCATCGACGGCGTCGTGATCGATCGCCGGGTGGAGCCCGGGCAGACCGTGGCGGCATCGTTCAATACGCCAGTGCTGTTCGTGATTGCCCGCGACCTGACGCAGATGCGCGTGCTCGCCGAGATCGATGAGGCCGACGTCGGCAAGGTGGAGGCGGGCATGGCGGTCGACGTGGTGGTGGATGCCTTCCCCGATCATCACTTCACGGGAAAACTCACCCAAATCCGCTACAGCCCGACCACGGTGGAGGGGGTGGTGACCTATGCTGCGGTCGTGCTGGTCGACAATCCCGAGGCCCAGCTGCGGCCGGGGATGACGGCGACCGCAACCGTGGAAACGAAGGCCGAACGCGGAGTGCTTTCGATCCGTAATACGGCGCTGCGCTTCGAACCACTCGCTCTGGACGATGCCGCCAGCTCGGGCAGGCCGGGTACGTCGGCGGCGAAAGGGGCCGCGTTGGCCAACCGCTCGCCTCCGCCGACTCCACTCGGCCCGGGGCAAGGCGCCGTCTACTTGCAGCTGGACGGGCCGCCGGACAAGCCCAGGATCGAGCGGCGGGTGATCGAAATCGGCATCTCCGACGGTGTCTACACGGTGGTGCATGGTGGCCTGCAAGCGGGCGCTCCGGTCATCGTCGACGAGAAGGTCAGCGAGCAGAAGCGCGGTTTCCGGCTGTTTTGAGGGCAGATGAGTCGCCTGGTCGAGCTCCGCGGTGTCGGACGAGATTATCTGGTCGGCGGATCGCTGGTCCGGGCACTGGTCAGCGTCGATCTGGACATCGACGCCGGCCAGTTCGTTGCCATCGTCGGACCCTCTGGTTCGGGCAAGAGCACCCTGATGAACGTGCTGGGCTGCTTGGACCGGCCCACGCGCGGGACCTATCACCTGGCAGGCGTGCAGGTGTCTTCGAAGGATGCCGACGAGCGGGCGCTCGTCCGCAATCGGCTCCTCGGCTTCATCTTCCAAGGCTTCAACCTGATGCCGCGCACGAGTGCGCTCGAGAACACCGAGCTGCCGCTGGTTTATCGGGGCGTCCCCAAGGCGGAGCGCAGGAAGCGCGCTCTCGGCTCGCTCGTTCGTGTGGGTTTGCAGGATCGGATCCATCACACGCCGGCGGAACTCTCCGGCGGGCAACAGCAGCGCGTCGCCATCGCGCGCGCCCTGGTGACGGATCCGCCGCTCTTGCTCGCGGACGAACCCACGGGAAACCTGGATTCGGTCACCACCTACGAGGTGCTCGCCTTGCTCCAGGAGTTGGTGCGAGAGGCGGGCCGTACGGTGGTCTTGGTCACGCATGAACCCGACGTTGCGGCGTGCGCCGATCGAGTGGTCACCGTGCGCGACGGCAACGTGGTTTCGGACGAGCGCCAGGTGTCGCCCCACGACGCGCGCGCCTCGCTCGAGCAGGCCCGCCGCCGCGCGAGACAAGTCGGCGGAGGCCCATGACTTCGCTCGCCGTGGCGATTCGGGCGCTTTTGGCCGCACGCGTGCGTGCACTCCTGACCACGCTCGGCATCTTGATTGGTACGGCAGCGGTGGTCGTGGTCGTCGCCCTGGGCACCGGGGCGCGTGAGCGCATCGGCGCCGAGATCGCGAACATCGGCACTGCGGCGGTCTTCGTATTTCCGGATACCGGCATGCGCAGTGGTTCCCGACCGGGCGCGGCTGCCCTCACCGAAGGCGACGCGGCAGCGATTCGCACGGACGCCTCGGCGGTCCATGGTGTCACGGTCTGGAGCACCCTGCGCGCGCGCGTTCACTCGGCGTACGACAGCTACAAGACCGGGGTCATGGGCGTCGACCAGGAGTACTTCAGCGTCCGGGGTTTTTCACTGGCCGAGGGCCGTGGCTTCAGCGACAGCGAGGTGCGGGCCAAGGCCAAGGTCGTGGTGATCGGCACGACGGTTCGCCGCGAACTCTTCGGGCAGGAGCCTGCGGTCGGCCAATGGCTGCGCATCGGCCGCCATGCCTATCGCGTGGTGGGTCTACTCAGCGAAAAGGGGCGTACTCCATTCGAGGATCAAGACGATCGGGTGCTGATGCCGATCGGAACCTGGCGCTCTCGCTTGTCGCCGGCGGCCGGGCAGCGCGTGCAGCTCATCATGGCCTCGGCGCGGACTACTGCCCACACGACCCGCGCCGAGGAGCAGATCCGCACTATCCTGCGCCAGCGGCATCGCCTGGGCGACGAGCTGCCGGACGACTTCGTGGTGCGCAGCCAAGAGGGCTTCCGCAAGGCTCAGGACGCCATCCTGGACATGGTGACCGGTCTACTCGGAGCGGTCGCTGCAGTGGCGCTGTTCATCGGCGGAGTGGGCGTCATGAACATCATGCTGGTCAGCGTGGCCGAGCGCACGCGTGAGGTCGGCATTCGCATGTCGATCGGGGCGCGTGAATCGGACATCATGCTGCAGTTTCTGGTCGAGGCGCTCTTGCTCACCACGGTGGGGGGCGCGCTCGGCATTGGCCTGGCGGGCATCGTCTCCAGCGCGCTGGCCAGTAGCCTGGGTTGGTCGCTCCGTCTCGACGGCGCGGCCATCGGCATCGCCACGTTGACCAGCGTGCTCGTGGGCTTGGTTTTCGGCATCTTGCCGGCGAGGCGAGCGGCGCGCCTCGATCCGGTGGAGGCACTGCGGCAAGGATGATTCCGTGGGCGCTTTGGCGGCGAAGTCTGGTGGCGCTAGGGCTGGCCGCGCGGTCGCTTTCGCGTCATCCGCTGCGTGCTGCCTTGACCGCCGGCGGCATTCTGGTCGGAGTGCTCTCGGTCACGACGGTGATGACACTGGGCGAAGGCGCGGAGCGTGCGATCGAGTCCCAGCTGCAGAACCTGGGCGAAAATCTGCTGACCATCCAGCCCCGTGACACTCAGGCGAGCGGTGCTCGGCAGCAGGAGGTCGTGAGCCTCAGCGAACTCGATGGCCAAGCGCTCGCCAAGGAAATCGCCGAGATCGTGCGCGTTGCGCCCGTCGTCGAGGGGGCATCACGCTTGCGCACTCATGACCGCAACAGTTCCGCGAAGCTGGTGGGGACCACCTTGGACTACTTCGCGGCGCGCAACTACGAGGTGGCGGACGGAGCGCTGTGGGATGAAGCCGCGGAGCGCGCCGGCTCCCGCGTCGTGCTCCTGGGCCCCACCATCGCGGAGCAACTGTTCGGGAGCCGGAGTGTGGTGGGCGAGTTCGTGCGCATCGGTCGTCACGCCTATCGCGTCGTCGGCGTTTTGGCCGAGAAGGGCCAGACGCCATTTGGCATGGATCAGGACAGCATCGCCGTTTTGCCGCTCCGCACGATGCGCGCCAAGGTCAGCCCGGGGCGGCCTTTTGAGGTCTCGCAGCTGCTCGTCAAACTCGGGGCCGGCGCCGATGGCGCGCAAGCCGAGCGCCGCATGACCGCCCTGCTCCGTCAGCGGCATCACCTGGACACGGACCAGGGCGATGATTTTTCGATTCGTGATTCGGCTCGCTTTGCCGAAGCTCAGCGGGGCATCCTGCTCGTCATGCGGACCCTGCTGCTCTGCATCGCTGGCATCAGCCTGGTGATTGGGGGCATCGGTGTGACGAACATCATGTTGGTCAGCGTCACCGAACGAAGCCGTGAGATCGGCACGCGTCTGGCCATCGGCGCTCGAGCGAGCGACATCATGGGGCAGTTCCTGTTCGAGGCGGTCTTCCTGTGCGTGCTCGGCGGGATCCTGGGCGCGCTCGGCTCGACCCTGCTGATCCCACCGCTCGAGAGCTATTTCGGCTGGGACCTCCGGCTTTCGCTGCGCGCCCTGGCGGTCGCGACGGCGGTGAGTACGACGCTGGGTGTGACGTTCGGGCTGCTTCCAGCACGGCGCGCGGCGCAGCTGGATCCGATGGAGGCGTTGCGTCGCGAATGACACTGCGCCGCGAATGAGCGCCGCGCTGCGCATCCCCAGCGCAGTGGCCACGGACCACCCAGCAAACGACCAAGCGCCGCTGTGAACGAACGCCGCGACTCGGCGAGCACCGCGGCGCGCAGGCGCACCGCGGCGCGCAGGCGCAGGCCCGGCTAGCCGCCGAGCTTGCTCTTCAAGAGATCGCCCAAGGTGCCGAAATTCGAATCCTTGCGCATCTTCGTCTGGTATTCCTTGTGCGCCTTGCGCTCTTCGTCCTGCGCAAGCTTGGTCACGCTGAGCTTGGGCTCGCGGCGCTTGGGGTCGATCTCCGACACGAGCACTTCGATCACCGCGCCTTGGGTAAAGTGCTTGCGCAGCTCGGCGCCGCGCGGCGTTCCTGTCTGTCCGGCCGGTAGGAAGCCACGCGCCTGGCGTCCGGTTGCGCCCAGGATGCGCACGGTGAGGCCGACCTGTTCGATCTTGACCACCTCCACCTTGAGCTTTTGGCCGCGCACGACTTTCTGGCGTTCCTCCGCCTCCTGCTCGGGTGTCGGCGCCGGGTGCAGGGCGATGCGACGATCCCGCGTGTCGATGTGGTGCACCAGCACGCGCACCGTTTGGCCGGCCTGCATGACCTTGCGGGCATCCTCGACGCGGCTAATGCCCATGTCCGCCACGTGGCAGAGGCCTTCGTAGCCAT
>Ga0247798_1000015_pt1 | contig 18352 bp, 18 predicted proteins | sample UWRJS197509C6_FD_179929 | JGI IMG/M metagenome (GOLD analysis project Ga0247798, IMG submission 179929) | Soil microbial communities from Arlington Agricultural Research Station in Wisconsin, United States - UWRJ-S197-509C-6 | ecosystem: Environmental > Terrestrial > Soil > Agricultural land... | reverse complement strand
CTGACGCCACGAAGTGACGCGGAACTGGTAGTACATCCCGGGGTCGAGCGGACCTTCGTACTGCACCGAGGCCCCGCCGCCGCCGCTCACCGAAGGCAGCTCGAGCGCATTCCAGACTTCTTCGCCGAAGGCGTCGAACACCCGCACGTCGTACCAGTCCTCCGAGGAGTCGTCGCCCCACTCGAGCAGGGGCGCTTCGCTGATGGCTTCGGGTCCATCGACACCGGGTGCGATCGTGGGCAATGCCTGCGTCACCTTGAAGGCGTCGGAGATGTCGAAGGTCGTGTCCGAGCCGTCGACGACGATGTGCACGATGTCCGTGCCGGCGATGTTGGTGTCGGGGTCGCGCACTAGGTCGTCGTTTTCGTAGGCGGCCAGGACGACGTAGCGGCCGTTCGGAACGCCTTCGATGGTGAATTCGCCGCTGATCGAGGGCGGCCCGGAGCGCGGAGCGCGTAGGCCGCGCGGTGTCTCGCCCCGCGCCGCCAGCTCGTCGAAGGTGTCTTCCACGACCAGAATGACGCTCGTCGCGCCGCCGCCTTCCACGATCTGCACGCTGCCGGTGACCGTGGTCGTCGGCTCGTCGATCTCGGTCAAGACGACGTCGATGACGTCGGCTGCATCGACCGTGACCTCGTACGTCTCCACTTGCAGGCCGTTGGCGTAGACGGTCACGGTGTACGTGCCTTCCACGACGTTGAAGATGGTGAAGGCGCCGCTCAGGTCCGTCACGCCGCCGAACGTGCCGTTTTCGCCCGTGGCGACCACCAGCGCGCCGCCGACGTTCGAGTCCTCGTCCAAGCCGGCGAGTCCGCCGCTGATCAAGAAACGCTCCGCGTCGGGCAGCGGAATCAAGCCAATCCGGGTCAGGGCGTTTTCAATCACGTAGTCGGGGCCATCGGCTTCGGCTTCTTCGGTCGAGATGGGCAGGGCAACGCGCACGCCGAGCGGAAAGTGCTGGTAGCCCTGAGCCGACCCTTCGAGGGTGAACGTCGTGTCCACCGGGGTACCGTCTTCGTTGCGGACCACGGGGATTTCCAGCTCGTACGCGCCGTCCTCGCTCGTGATGGCGATGTCGGTGACCGCAGAACCTTCCTCGTCCAAGGCCATCACATGGGCTGCTTGGACGCCGTCACTGGTCGCGGTGTCCGTGACATCGCCGACGAGCAGCACGCGTCCGAAGCAGCGAAACTCGCCGTCGGTCGTCTTGGCGCAGGTGAGTTCGTCCGCGCAGTAGGGCTCGTCGGGATCGCAGACGCCGCCATCGGTCACCAAGCAAACGGTCAGCTCGTCGTTCGCGCCCGCCGGCACGGCGCACACGGCGTCCTCCGCGCAGTCGCCGCGCTCGTCGTCGCCGCTCGGGCTGCAAGCTGCGCCCGGTGCAAGCGTGCACACGGCGCCCCCGTCCGAGGTGGGACTACATTGCAGGTTCTCTCCGCAGGCTGCGGCGTCATCGACGTCGCAACTCGCACCGAGTCCTCCATCCGAGCCACCGCCACAGGCCGAGAGCGGCAAACCGGCGAAGAAAAGCAGAAGGAAGGCGGGATGTCGAAGTAAGGTTGTCATAGGTCGCTCGGCCGGATCTCCACACGCACACGCTCGTCCGGGTCGCATTAGGTGGCTGCGTCCGGCGCGGATTATCACCGCCGCGCTCGAACGGCAGGGTGATGTGCTCTGTGGTGGGGAGGCGTCGCTCGCGCGCGCCTAGTCAGAAACATGCAGCCCAGGGCCACTCACGTAGTCGATGCTAGCTTGGCCTTGCTTCATTGTGACGACGAGGAGCCTGACTACCGCCCTGACGCTGATTGGCTTCGCTACTGGATGTAGCGGTGTCTTGGCCGATGGTGGCCCGGTGGATGGCGTTGGGGGCGGCGATTCCTCGTCAGCCGGGGGCTCGGTCGCGAGCGGCGGGAGCGACGCCGGCAGCGGTGGCGGCACGGGGCCCGGTGGTGGGGCGCCTTGCGGGACGGCCGATGCTCGAGCGGTCTTCCTGCAGAGCTGCGCCGCTGGGTTGTGCCATGACGCTAGTGCGCCGGCCGCGGAGCTGGACCTCACGGTGTTCGACCCGGGGGCCGCTTACTCAGGCGTCCTTGGCAAGCTGTGTACGGATGCGTTGCTGCTCGACCCCGGCTCACCGGAGACCTCACTCTTGTTCACCAAGGTGAGTGACGCCGTTCCCAGCTGTGGCGATCGGATGCCCATCGGCGGCGTGCTCGATGGCGCGAGTCTCGACTGCCTTGCCTCGTGGATCAGTACGCTCGGCAGCGAGCCTCCCAGCTGTGAGACGTGCGGAGGCGTCACGTGTACGGACGTCTTGGTCGACACCGAAAACTGCGGAACGTGCGGCACCGCGTGCACGCAGGGGCAAATCTGCGAGGCGGGAGTTTGCACAGGCTGTCCTGTTGGCGAGACGGCGTGCGGCACGACCTGCGTGGACGTGTTGATCTCGATCGATCATTGCGGCACGTGCGGGACGAGCTGCGGAGCAGGGCAAACGTGCGCGGATGGCGAGTGCGTCTGCGCGGCGGGGGTCAGCGTTTCCTTCGCCCAGGATGTGGCGCCGCTGTTGGCGGCGGGTTGTTCCGACATGGGCTGTCATGGCGGGGCGATGCCCAAGGAAGGCTTGGATTTGCGACAAGCCGCCAGCTACGCCGATCTGGTCGGCGTGACCTCGAGCCAATGCAACGATGGTCGACTGCTGGTGGACCCGGGCGCCCCGGAGAGCAGCTACCTGCTGCAAAAAATGCTCGGCGTCGAGCTCTGCTCGGGCACGCTGATGCCCAAGGCCAACAGTCCGTGGCCCGAAGCGGATCTCGCCACCATCTCTGCGTGGATCTGTGCGGGCGCGCTCGACAACTGAGTCGGTGCGCGGCGCGGGAGCGTGAGCAGCAATTGCGCGCCCCGTGTCTTGCGACGCAAAGCTTGCTGGAAGCGGGGCGGTTTGACGCGCGGCCAGTGCGGGGGCAGTGAAGCGAGTAGCAAGCGACATCAGTCGCTCGCCAGAAAGAAGAACCGTTATGTCACTCAAAGAACGAGCACTGAAGGAACTGGCCGGCGTGAAATCTTGGGCAGGGGAGGCATCGTTCCAAGCCCACCTGGCCAAGTCCGAAGCGAGTTCGGAGCTCCGCAAGGTGTGGATGGAGACCGAGCAGAACATCGCCAAGCTCGAAGCGCGGCTGGAGGATCTGGGCGGCGAAGCCGACGAGGCGGCTCAGAAGCTGCTGGATGGCATCAAGGACGGTTGGTCCAAGCTGAAGTCCTCGCGAGGCTAGAGCGCCGGCACACAATTGCGAGGCAATCGAGAGGCTGCGCAATCCTGCCACATGAGCTGGCGGTCAGCGCGGAGCCGTCTCGGTTCGACGCTGAACCGCAAAGTACTCGCAGGACTCTGTAGCTTCGTCCCCGCTCGGCAGCGCCTGCGGCTTGCAGGAGACACATCGATTGACCGTCCAGTCAGCTCGCGTCAGTGGATGGAGCGGGAAGGGCCACGGGATGGCCCAGTTGGAAGGACGGAGAGCATGACATTCAAAGATCGCGTTGAAAAAGAGCTGAAGGGCGTCAAATCGTGGGCTACCGATGCAGGTTTCCAAGCCAGGCTAGCGAAGGCAGAAGCCAGCTCGGAGCTGCGGAAGATCTGGATCGAAGCCCAGCAAGACATCTCCAAACTGGAGGCGCGCCTGGATGACTTGGGGGAGGAAGCCGATGATTCGGCGCAGAAGCTCCTCGATCGCGTCAAGGAGAGCTGGTCGAAACTGAAGTCGACGAAGCACTAGAGCGCAATTGCGACGTGCGACCGGCCTGGCTCGCTCCGGAGTTTCGGGGCGGGCTAGGTTCAACGTCGCGCCTCAGAAGGCGATGGCGATCGTGATCTCCGGATACACTTGGTCCGGATTCTCGAAGAGTGCGTCATCCAGGAAGTGTTCGTAGATCACACCGCCTGCCAGGTAGCTGTTCCGACCGAGCATGAAGTTGACGCCGCCGCGGGCGCCGAGCGAGTCGGAATCGGAGAGGACGCCGGTGACGAAGTAGTGCCGGTAAAACGTCCCGACGTACGGCTTGACGACGGGCACCATGTGAAACACGTAGCGCACGCCTGGGGTGAGCGTCGCCAGGAACGGATCGCCGATCCAGAAGGTCGTGTCGGCATGTGCTTCGAGGCCGTCCAGGAAGAAGTAGCCGCCTCCGACGCCCAGGATGAACCAGCTGCGGCTCGACGAGCCGCCGACCGTGGTCGAAAAGCCGATGGTGCCGCCGACATGGATGGTGCCGCGTGCGAACGGTCCAGCTGCTGAAGGGGGCGCCGGCTCCAGCGTTTGCTCCGGTTCCGGCTCCGCCGGGGGGGGCGCCGCGACGGGTTCGGGGGGCGGCGGGGCTGGCTCCGGGGTTGCTTCCTCGACGGGCGGTGGAGTGTCGGCCGAGGCTTCCGGCGCCGGCTCTCCCGTTTGCGCATCGACGCCTTCGGGAGTTGGCTCGGCCGGCGCGGTCGCCGTGGCGCTGGTCGTGCTCGCCTCTGGGGCGGGCGCAGCGCTGCTCGGCGTGGGCGTGCTCGGTGCGGTCGACGCAGGGGGCGCGGCCAGCGCGGCGTTTGCGATGAGGACCCCAGCCAGCGTCGTGAGTAGGTCTCGCCCCTGCATGGCGGGGGACCCTAGCCCAGTGGGCAAGCCTCGAGCCATGAAAATTCTTGCGCGGGCCGGGGAGCCCAGCGTCTCGCGCGCTCCGGAGCCGGCGGGCGAAGGGAGGATCGATACGAGGGCCTTTCGCCTGTAAGGTGGGGGCCATGGTTCGCCCTACAGCGCTCGTCGCCTTTGCCTTGGTCTGCATCCTCCCCCTGTTCAGTGCCTGCGACGAGGACGACGGCGAGGACAGCGGTGGCAGCGGCGGCCTGGGCGGTGACGGCAGCGGCGGTGAGGCGTCAGGTGGCACCGAAGCGGGAAGCGGTGGTTCCGCCATGGCGGGGGCGGATGCGGGCAGCGGGGGCAGTGAGTCCGGTGCGGAAGGCTGCCTCGAGCCAAGCGGAGCAGGAACCGAGGTTTCCGGCACGATCGACGGCGAGGTGACGTGGACGGCCGAGGGCAGTCCGTACATCGTTGCCGGTGAGGTGTACGTCGAGGGTGATCTCTTGCTCGATGCGTGCACCGTCGTGCAGCTAGCGGAAGGCGCCGGCTTCACGGTCCGCGGCTCGCTCTTGACTCGCGGGACGGCCGTGGAAAACGAGGACGGCGATCTGGTGCTGTCACCGGTGGCCTTCGTGCCGCTGGTCGAGGGCGAGCCGTGGGGCAGCATCGACGTGGAATTCACGGGTAAGCTCGATCTGGAGGTCACCGGGTTTCTGGGCGGCGGCGCCCGTGAGGCCACGATTCACGCCTGGGGTGAGGAGCAGTATGGCCTCTCCTATCGTAACCTGCGCGCGCTCGGCGTCAGCATTTCTGGCTCGGTCGGCTACGGCGTGATGCTCGAAAACCGCGCGGGCTTCACTGAAGATTCGGCCGATCTTTCCATCGACTCGTCGGGCAGCGAGGATTCGCCGTTTCCGATCTATGTCGAAGCGGGCGCCGTCGGAGCGCTGCCGACGTTGCTCGCGCTCGAGGGCAACGTCACAGACGAGATCCTGGTCTACCCGTTCCGCCCGGCGGAGGAGGACACCTTCCGCAACCTGGGCTACCCGTACCGTATCCGCGGCCCGCTCACGGTCGCCCACCAAGGCAGCGTCCCCTCCAGCGAGGTCTCTATCTTGACCATCGAGGCAGGGGTCACCTTGCGCATGGAGGAAGTCGTCGGCAGCGGACTCTACGTCGGCAACGGAGTGGACAACGAGGGTCGACTCATTGCAGTCGGCACGGCCGACGCGCCCATCCGCTTCGAGTCGGCCAAAGACGAGCCGGCTCCTGCCGATTGGCTCGGTCTCTACTTCGGCGATCCGGTGGCGACGGGCAACCAGGTCGAGTACGTGGAGGTGGCGCACGCTGGCGGCTTCAGCGGCGCTCAAGGCTGGGGCTGCGGACCGATCGAGAACCACGCCAGCATCTTGATCGGCGCCGAGCCAGTGGAGCCCTTCATCGAGAACACGACGATCGAAGCAGCCGGCGGCGACACGCAGATCCTGCTCGGCTGGGACCGCGATGCGGATCCGAATGCTGCGGCGCAGGCGATCCTGGACGCCAACACCTTCGATGACGGTGGTCCCGAGTGCCGGGTCAGCTTGCCCCAGAACGAGGACTCACAGTGCCCGGGGCTGGACGCGGAGCCGGATTGCCTCTGAGGCGGGCCGCTGAGCGCCTCCCTTCCACAGGCCGCCGCCAGCGCTATGCTCGCGCGGCGACAGCATGAGCGAACTCGTCATCATTGCGCTCTTGGTGCTGGCCAACGGGGTATTTGCCGGTGCCGAGATCGCCGTGCTCACGGTGCGGGCGGCCCGCATGCAGGAACTGGTCGATCGCGGCAGTCGCGGCGCGCGCGCGGTGCTGGCGCTGAAGAACCAGCCCGAGCGCTTCCTGGCCACCGTGCAGGTGGGGATCACGGTGGTGGGTGCCAGCGCCGCGGCGTTTGGTGGTGCCTCGCTCGCCGCGGACCTGGAGCCGTACCTGGCAGGGTTCCCCCTGATCGCGAAGCACGCGGCTGGCATCGCCATCGGGCTGGTCGTGGCCATCGTCTCCTACCTATCGGTCGTCATTGGTGAGCTGGTCCCCAAGTCCTTGGCCCTACGTGGCGCTGAGCAGTACGCCCTCCTGATCGCGCGCCCCATCCTGGTCCTCGCCTGGCTGGCTCGGCCCGTCGTTTGGTTCCTGTCGGCGAGCGCCAACCTGGTCCTGCGTCCATTCGGCGACAGCACCACCTTCACCGAGGCGCGCCACTCTGCCGAGGAGCTCTCGGTCTTGGTCGAAGAGGCTGCGCGCAGCCGCGCCATCCATCCGGAAGCCGGCGAGATCGCCTCCCGCGTACTCGACTTGCCCAATCTGACGGCTGCGGACGTCATGGTGCCCAGGCAGCAGGTCGTGATGATCCCGCTGAGCGCTAGCCCCGAGGAGCTGACGCGCATCCTGGAACAGCACAAATTCAGCCGTTTTCCGGTGTACGACGACGGCGTCGACGACGTGATCGGCTACGTCAACGTGAGGGACCTCTTGGTGCCGGCCCTCGAGGCGCGCCACCTGGCCTTGCGTGAAGTGCTGCAGAAGGTGCATTTCGTTCCGGAGTCGAAGCGCGCGGTCGATTTACTCCGCGACATGCAGCAGCACGTGCCCATCGCCGTGGTCGTCGAAGAGCACGGTGGAACGTCGGGCATCGTCACCATCGAAGATCTGCTCGAAGAGATGGTGGGCGAGATCTTCAGCGAGCATGTCCGGCCGCCACCGCGCTCCATCGCGCCAGAACCCACGGGGTCGACTCTGGTCCAAGGGAACGTTCCCATCCGCGACATCAACCGCAGCCTGCGCATCGAGCTGCCGGAGGACGGCGGCTTTACGACGATTGGTGGCCTGTGCATGGCGCTGGCGGGGCGCATGCCCAAGAGCGGCGATTTCTTGCAGGCCCCCGAGGGCATTCGCCTGCAGGTGGTCGAGGCGACTCCGCGTCGCGTGCTGACCGTGCGGATTCACCTGGCATCCGACACGGCGAGCGCCTGAGCGCCCGCCTCGGAGTCAGCTCCAGTACTTCTCGAAGTTGAAGTGACCGGGCGCACGCCGGCGATGCTTCTCGAGGCCCCGCTCCCGCAAGAGCTTCACCATGTCGTCGATCATGCTCGGGTTGCCGCACAAGAGTACGTGCGCGCTTGCGTCGATGTTCGCGCCGGCCTGGCGCTCGAGCTCACCACTTGCGAGGGCCTCGGTGATGCGGCCGCGCACGCCATCTGGGGGCGGGGCTTCCCGGCTCACGCACGGCACGTAGTGCATCCGCGGCCCGCCAGCTCGCGAGTCGGCTTTTGGCGAGTCGGCGCCTTCTGAGCTGCCAGGTCGGGGGCGGCCGCAGAGCGTCCGAACCTCCTGGGCGTACGCCAGTCGGGGCTCGCTGGGCGCGCCATGGACGACGATGACCTGGTTGAATCTTTCCAGGCCGCTGGCAGCACGCAACATGGAGAGGAAAGGTCCGAGACCGGTGCCGGTGGCCAGCAGCCAAAGCGTGTCGCAGGCGGGCACTTCGGCCAGGGTGAAGAAGCCCAGGGGCGCGTCGTCCAGCTCGAGCTGGTCACCCTCGGAGAGCGCGCAGAGCTGCGGTGTCAAAGCGCCGCTTTCGACTTCGCTGAGCAAGAACTCGAGCGGCTGTCCCGGGGCCGATGCCGCAGAATACGAGCGCCGAATCAGCTCACCGCCCGGGGGCCGCACGCCGAGCTGGAAGAACTGCCCCGGCACGAAACTCGGGGTCTCTTCCTTCAACACCAAGCTGACCAGGCCGGGCGCCCAGACCGTGCGGTGCAAAATCGTCGCTGTACGGAACATGGCTTCGCCGCGTCTTTGCATGGCGAGGTCAGCCGGGCCAGGCGGTGCGAGCCAGACCGCGCGAGCCAGACCAGCGGAGGCCGCAGCTGGCGTGCGCCTTGGGCGCGACTTGTGGGGGCGCCTCTAAATAAGACCGGCCTTCGAGCGCTCTTTTGGCTAGGCTGCCAGCGATGGCCGAACCGCCCCCTCCACCGCCGCGTCGCCCCGAAGGTCGACCCGCGTTCGATTCCGACCTCTTCGACCAGGAGACACCGGTGCGTACGGCCGCACAGCTCCCCCTGAACGCCGCCGAGGCCGGCAGTAATCCCTTCATGGCCGACCTGCCCTCGCAGTCCGAGCCGACCAACCCCTTCCTGTCGGCGCCGACGGCTGCGCCCTCCGCACCCTCGCCCTCCGCACCACGGGCAGCGGAACGCGCACCGGCCAGTACCGGTCAGCCGCGCGTGATCCCGCCTCCGGCTGGCGCACCACTCATCGTGCGTGTCGGTGCGGCTTCTCCCGAAGTGCGCGACGCCCATGCAGAGTTTCGGCGTGGCGCTTGGCAGCGCCCCTTGATCCTGGTCCTGGTCGCCGCCGGCGTCGTCTTCGGCATGACGCTCCTGCCGAGCGCGGACAAGGAGGCCCCCTCGCCGGAAGAACTCGCCAAGTCGCCTGCTCCGGCCGTGATTGGCCGCAGCCTGCCCCCCGGGCGCACCACGGACGAAGACGTGCGCGCTGCCGAGGAAAAACAGCTGCGAGCGAAGCCCGAGGAATCCGCGGCGCCGGCGGAGCGACCCAGCGACATCCCTGCGGAGCGTGATTTCGCGGGCGCGTTCAAGGCAGCCGCGAACTGAGATCGAGCGCCGGGGTGCTTCCACCAGTCGGCGCGATGCGTTATCGGCTGACGATGACGGGGCGCCTTGGTCATCTGCGCATGCGCCGCGTCTTCTTCGCGCTCGCCTCGCTCACCGGACTCGCACGCGCGCAGAACGTCGACAGCTTCTACCTGAGCGGCGATGCGGCGCTGCAGGGAGGCGCGATCACGGCAGATGCGCGGGGCGGCGGGAGCATCTGGTACAACCCGGCCGGTCTCGCCGAGCTGCGCGGTCTCCGTTTCGACGTGAACGTGTCGGCGTACGCATTGGGCTTCGGTGGCCACCCCGATCTCGAGGCAACGCGACCGGGCACGACCATCACGCGTTTGACCGTCCTCGACTTGCGCGCCGTTCCCGCGGCGATGAGCCTGACGAAGCGCTTCGGCAACGTGGGGGTTGGCTTTGGCATGTTCGTGCCCAACGAAGCAGCATCGTACCTGCGCACGCGCATCCAGCAGCCGGCCGCGGATGGCTACCCAGCCGTCGACTTTGGCGTGCACGTCGACAGCTCGGAGGAGGACTACTTCGGCGGTCCGGGTTTCGGCATTTCGCTCGGGCCGGCGGTCGACATCGGTGGATCGCTGTTCGTCCACTACCGCACCCAGCTGGTCGTCAGTGCCGTCGACGCAGCCATCGACGCCGGCGAGTATGGCTCGGTTGCGGTGACGTCGCACCAACTGTTCGATTCGATCCAAATCGGCTGGCAGCCGGTGTTCGGCGTGCAGATCCATCCGCAGAAGCAGTGGCAGCTCGGCATCACGCTGCGCATGCCCTCGTTTCTGGTCTATCAAATCCTGCAAACGATCGTGGCCGAGACCTCGAACTCGAGCGTCGGTGAGGACGCCCATCACAGTGACTTCCAGGACACCACTGGCTTTTCCTCCTCGCTCGCCAAGCCGCCGCGTGCGCACGTTGGCTTCTCCTACGACTTCGGCCAGACCCGGATGGCGCTGGAAACGAGCTACCAGTTTCCGCTCTACAACGAGGATCTGCACCAAGATATGGCGCCGCTCTTCAACGCGCGCGTGGGCGGCAAGCACGCCTTCAAGGACAAGCTGCAGGTCGGCGGCGGCCTTTTCACCAACCTGAGCGCGACGCGGCAAGCAACCCAGTTCGGCGAATCGAAGATCGACTATTTCGGTGTCACCGCGGCGCTCCACCTGGGCACGCCCTATGAGGTGGCCAAACGCGGTGGCCAGACATTGCGGCCGTTCGGCTTTCTCAACTTCGGCTCGACGGTGGCGCTCAGCTACTCGCTCGGCGTCGGAAAGGTGGTGCGCGCCCAGGTGGGGCTCGGCGGCGACTCGACGGACCTCTATCGCGAAGTCCAAGCCGACGTAGTAGCCCACGAGCTCGTGTTTACCTGGGCGTCTTCCATCAGCGAATGAGCAGTGCCATGAAGGGATACCGTGGCCGCTGACCCAGCTCCCCGCGCAGAGCAGCCGAGCGCAGAGCAGCCGAGCGCCGAGCAGCCGAGCGCCGAGCACTTGCTCGACCTCTGCCGCGCACGGATGCCGTTCGGTAAGTACAAGGGTGTGCGCCTGGTGCAGCTGCCAGAGGCCTATTTGGCCTGGTTCAAGCGGCAGGGCCTGCCCCGTGGCAAGTTGGGCGAGCAGCTGGAGGGCGCGCTCGTCGTTCGCTCGTCCGGGCTCGAGCCGCTGATCGCACCCATCTTGGCCGCCCTCGATCGGGAGGACGCGGGCCAGGCGGGCAGGTAGTTTGGAGGGATCATGGCGTGGGTGATGCTGGTGTTGGCAGGGGTTCTGGAAGTGGGCTGGGCCATCGGCTTGAAGTACTCGGAAGGCTTCACCCGGCTGTGGCCGAGCGTGGGGACTGCCTTGGCCATGGTGATGAGCCTGGCGCTGCTCGGGGTGGCCACGAAGACCCTGCCCACGGGGACCGCCTACAGCGTGTGGGTTGGCGTCGGCGCCGTCGGCACGGTGGTGCTCGGCATCGTGCTCCTCGGTGAACCGGCGAGCCTCGGACGCCTGCTCAGCGTCGGCCTCATCGTGGCCGGGGTGATTGGCCTGAAACTCGCCACTCCGAGCTGAAAATGGGGCGCTGGCTTCGGACTTCTCGAACCACCGGCCAAGCCAGAAACCCAGGCCGAAACTTGGTCCGCCTTCCGGTGAAACTTGGCCCACCTAGATTCGTGCAGCAACCTCTGGTGTCGCGAGGAGAGAGCCGCACATGAGTCCGTCAGAACTAAAAGTCGCACTCGACACCGTCTGGGTCATGCTCACCGCTGCCCTCGTGTTCTTCATGAACGCGGGCTTCGGCCTGCTCGAATCGGGCCTATGCCGCAGCAAGAACGCCGTGATGATCATGTCGAAGAACTTCATGGTCTTCGCCATATCGACCCTGGCCTACTGGGCCGTGGGTTTTGCGCTGATGTTCGCGGATGGTGGGTGGATCGGTATGGCGGGGGGATTCTTCCTGCACGGCGCCGACAACAGTCCGCTCACGGGTGATGCCTACCGCGGCATCTTCGGCGCCCTGAGCTGGACCGGCGTGCCGCTCGAAGCGAAGTTCTTTTTTCAGCTGGTTTTCTGCGGCACCGCGGCCACGATCGTGTCCGGCGCCGTCAACGAGCGCACGAAGTACAGCGCGTTCTTGGTGTTCTCGGCCGTGCTCACCGGCATCATCTACCCGATCATCGGCCACTGGATCTGGGGTGGGGGCTTCTTGGCCAAAGCCGGCATGTTGGACTTTGCCGGCTCCACCGTCGTGCACAGCGTGGGCGGTTGGGCGGCGCTCGCAGGGGTGCTCGTGATTGGACCGCGCCTGGGCCGCTATGCGCCCGACGGGAGCGCGAATCCGGTGCCGGGCCACCACATGGGCTACGTCTTCCTGGGCGGACTCATCCTCTGGCTCGGCTGGTTCGGCTTCAACCCCGGCTCCACCATGGCAGCGGCGCCTGCCGAGATTGCGCGTATCGCCTTGGCCACGAACTTGGCGGGCGCCTCCGGTGCCGTCGTCGCCACGCTCTACGCCTGGGTCCGCATCGGCAAGCCGGATTTCACCTTTTCCGTAAATGGGACGTTGGCCGGGCTGGTCGCCATCACCGCGCCCTGTTCCTGCGTGAACATGAGCTCGGCCGTGGTGATTGGTGCCGTCGCGGGAGTCTTGGTGATCGAAGGCGTCATGCTGTTCGATCGACTCAAGATCGACGATCCGGTTGGGGCGACCTCGGTCCACTTGATCAACGGCATCTGGGGCACCATCGCCGTCGGCCTGTTTGGCATGAAGGACGTGGGAGGGCTGACCCGCAACGGGCTCTTCTGGGGCGGCGGCCTCACACAGCTGAGCGCTCAGCTGGAGGGCGTTGCGGCGGTCGGCGTCGTTGCCTTCGGCTCTTCTTACGTCTGCTGGTCGTTTCTGAAGGTGACCATGGGCGTGCGCGTCAGCGCCGACGACGAGCGGGATGGCCTCGACATCGCCGAAATCGGCATGGAAGCCTACCCAGCACCGCCGCAGGAGGAGTGAGCCGACGCGCGGCTCAGAGTCCTAGCTCAGGCAAGAGCTCGTCGTACTCGGCAAACGCGCTCGGAATGGCCACCTGGGAGGTTCCGTCCCACGTGAACAGTGCGTCGCCCCATTCGCCGCCCAAGGTCGGCTCCCAGAAGAACGTGCCGAGGCCACGGCCGCCTGCCAGGCTCTTCATGAGCCTGTTTGCGGCGGTGCGCTCCGGATTGTACTCGGCGATGACGAACTCGAGCTCCGGGTAGTCGGTCGCCATCTGCTCGAAAGTCTCTTCCCAGGTGCTCGGCGGGCCTTGAAACTCCGTGTAGCAGGAGAGTCCGAGCACATCGAAGTCGACGCCGCGGGAGACGGCGCTCTGGACCCACCACTGGACGCCGCTCAGGTCGTCCGTGTTTTCGATGTGGAGCATCACCTTGATCGTGGGGTCCACCTCACGCACGCCCGCGATGCCCGCTTGGAGTAAGACGGCCAAGCGATCCCAACCTGCGCCGCTCGAGTTGCTGCCGCCGATCGAGCTGGTGGACCCGGGATTGTTGCCCCAGCAGTCGGTGTCCGGGCCTGGCAGATGGGCCACCATACCGGGAGTGATCTCGTTACCGACTTGGACCAGGTCGGGCCGCGCGCCAGCGGCAATTGCGCTCTCTACGACGTCCTTGGTGTAGGCCTTCAGTAGGGCGGCCAGCTCGTCCGTCGTCGTGGCCCCACGCCAGCTTGCCGGAATGATTTGGTTGCCGGGATCGGCCCAAACGTCCGAGTAGTGAAAGTCCAAGAGGAAGCCCATGCCCGCGTCCTTGGCCTGTTTTCCGTATTCGATGACGTGCGTCTTGTCCCCGTACTCCTCGGACTTGTCGGCGCAGGTATCGGCGTAGCCACCCGGCGCGCCTGGATCCACGAAGGTGCGCAAGCGCACGTAGTTGAAGCCGTGGTTCTTCAGGACGGCAAACAGACTCTTCGTCTGCCCGTCGGTGTCCACGTACGTCGCGCTACTCTCCTGAGCGCTCGAGATGTCCGCGCCCAAGATGAACGCCGGATCGAACTGGGCGCTCCCGCCGGACGCGCTGGCTCCACTCCCGCCCGTGCCAGCCCCGGTGCCGCCGCTGCTCGTGCCGCCGCTGCTCGAGCCACCAGCTCCGAGTCCGCCGCTGCCCGAGGTGCCGCCGCTGCTGGCGCCCCCGCTGCCCAGGTTGCCGCCGCTGGCCGCGCTCCCGCTCGCGCCTCCCGCCCCGCCCAGCCCGCCGCTTCCGCTGACGCCGCCACTCCCCGGCGCGTCCGCGCCCGCGCCAGGCCCGCCGCACGCAGCGACGCCCGCGCACAGGGCCGCGAGCCCGGGAAAACGCAGCCCCGCGGGCCGAGGTCGCTTCGTCGGTGGGCGCCAGTAGTTCATGGATCGCAGCTGCTCACTGTGAACGAATCATGCGACCGCTCGGCGAAGTCGATCGTGAAAACGCCCGATTCGCTCCAGCAGGCCCCGTCACGTCCGGCCAAGTGCGAAAGTTCTGTCGAAGCACGAGCGATCGAGCAGGCAGTGTGGCCTTCCTGCTCACCCGTTGCCGTTCCAGCGAGCGTCCGTGAACATCGAGGTCACGGTAAAGATGCAGCAATCGTGGCCGGTCTTACGGATGCATTCGGATTGCGAGACGGTGCTCGGGCAGCCCACCGCTGCGAGGGCCGCCGTCATGATGCCTTGCTCCATCATGCAATGATGGGGCGTGGTGTTCTCCAGCTCGGCGTAGCCGGGTTCGAATTTCAGCACGTGCCAGCCGCCGATGCGCTCTCCGCGATTGGCGTAGTGGTAGAGTTGGTCGAACATGTAGACGACTTGCCGGGCGGAGCTGGCGACCTTCTGCAGGTTTTCCTTGTGTGACAGGTCGAAGAGCGCGCGACCCATGCGGATGAGCCCGACTTCGCCCACGCTGGCCTCGAGGGTGTCCATCAGGTCGAGCAGGTCGCTGATGGGGTACCAGCGCTCGGCCTTCACCTGCGTCAGCTTGGCCGCGTGCACGGCGCCCAGGGTCTGCTCCGGGAGCTTCAAGATCTGGGCTATCGAGAGGATGTCCGAGCCGATCGTTTCGTGACGATGGCCGACGTAGCCTTTGGGTCGATACTTCAATGTCACAGTCGGAGCATTCTTGCGCGTCTGCGGTCGGTCTGTCCATTGTTCGCGCGCAAGGCAGGCCCAGCCAAGCCTCGGCGAAAGCGCAGCGTATGAGTGCCGATCGAGTGTCTACTCGCGCGTGACGATGGTCAGCACGTCGTCCATACGGGGATAGTAGCCCTGGCGATCGCCGCTCGCGCCCTCCATGCCGACCCAGACTGAAGCGACGGTTCCAGTTACCGCCGCACCTCGCGAGCAGGTCACGGGGGCCTGCCCCTCGATCTCCAAAACCAGGTCGCCCGCATTATCGAACGTCAGACTGAGATGATCCCACGACCCGCCGGTGAGGCTTCCTGCGACATCGCAGTCGTCGCTCTCGGGGATGGTCTGGTAGTTCGTGATGCGCAGGCTGTAGCCGCCGTTGCCCCACTGATAGAGCAGGCAGCCCTCGGTTTGTCCGAAGTCCAGGCAGGCAATGCTCAGTGGGTCGTCCCAGGCGGGCGGCGCAGCGGGTAGGGTGTTGTGCAGGACCTCGAGCTCCAAGCGGATCTCCGTCACGTCGCCCCCCGCCGTGTTCGACCAAGCCAACTTGGCGTCCGGGCTGCCGGAGCTGGGCACGGCAAGGCGCATCGAGCTCGGCGAGGAGACGAACAGGTCCTGGAGGATCTCCAAGTCACCGAGCGGATCGCTCAGGGTCCAAGGCGCCTCGGGCGGCCAAACGTCATCGAAGGTTTGGCAGGCCCAGTCACCCTCGACGTCCGGCGCCGTGTACTCCATTCCGGCGCAGCTGATCGTTTGGGGCTCCGTCTGTCCACCCGTCCCGCCTCCACCAGAAGGCGCCCCACCGGAGGGCGCGCCACCGGATGCTCCGCCACTGCCGCCGTTCGTCGCGCCACCGCTGGCCCCGCCGCTGCCGCCGTTCGTCGCGCCACCGCTGGCCCCGCCGAGACCGTTGCCATCGGTTCCACCGTCGCCGTCAGCGCCGCCATCGGCCTCAGCGCCGCCGTCGCCGTCAGCGCCGCCTTCGCCGCCATCGCTCGCGAAGACCCTGTCCGGGGGCGTGCAACCTGGTGGCGCCCAAAACGGTGCCACCAGCGCCAGCGCAACAAGAGCGAACCAAGGGGCCGGTCTTGGCCTTCGCGAAGCGTGCACCATCGGTTCGTGTCTCCCTTTCGAGATCCCAGGCGGGGCCAATGGCTCCAATCCTAGGCCGTCCAGGCACCGGGTCCAGTCGAGACAACGAGGCCGAATCGCCGCGCTGGATCCGAACATCACGGCTGCCGGTGGAGGTGCGGGGGGCTTGCGCGATTGAGCGCGGCGCCCTCGCCGCCGAGGTCTGTCAGCTGGTTCGCAGCAAGGCGGCGCCGAACGCCCTTGGCCGCGTGCTGAAGCAACCAGTGACGCCGATCGCTCGCAAGGCGAGCACTTGCTCGGGCTCGCTCAGCCCGTAGGCCCAGACATCCGCCGGACCCGCGGCGGTGCCCCGCACGAATCTCCGCGTCACCACGCGGAGCCCGCGGTGCGCCAAGGGGACCATGTAGATGCGACCGTGTCCCAGCGAAACCTTCAGGCCGAGCCACCCGCAGACGAGCTTCCTCCAGGCTTCGGCGGGCGTAGCCGACGTGCGCACTCGGGGCAAAGCATTCCGCACGCCATGCACAACCCGGGCGTGCTCGCTGGCTACGATGATTCTTTCCGTCGTTTCTGCAGGGATCTGGCGCATTTTCTCGAGGAGCCTGCGCAGCGCCTCGTCGCTGGGATCGTGCACATCCAGGATCAAGTCTCCAGCAAAGCCCGCCCCGAGGACCTCGTCGAGCGTGGGGATCCGCTCGTCCGCTGGGCCAGCTCGAAGGCGCTTCAAAGCGCTCACACTCTGACTCCGCACGGGGCCGCGGCCGTCCGTTGTCCGCTCGAGCGTTGCGTCGTGGAACGCTACGAACGCGCCGTCGGCCGTGAGTCGTAGGTCGACCTCGATCGCCAGACGCGCCCACGGCGGAAAGTCCGCACGCACCGCGCTCTGGAGGGCCTCCAGCGTATTTTCTGGGGCTTCCTCAGAGCCGCACGCCTTCGCTACTATCGTCACCCTGTTCACGGCGTCTCTTCTCCCGGACCGCGTGTGGAATGTCATTATCCATGGATAGAAACGAACGTCGTCGGGCCTGGGAAGACCCCGTGCGGGCGGTACTCGAGGCCATGGCGCCGTTACCCGAGGAAGAATGGGCCTTTGCCCGCGGACTTTTTGCGGAGAGCACCCTCGAACGCGGCGCCTCTTTGACGTCGGTCGGCCAAGTCGCCGATCGTTTTGCCGTCGTCCTGACTGGTCTCTTGCGAAAGGTCCATGTCACAGAGAAGGGCCGCACCGTGGTACGAGGCTTCTCCCGAGCCGGCAGTTTCGCCGGCGCTTACGCTTCACTTCTGACCGGGCAGCCGTCCTACCTGGCCGTGGAAGCGGTCATCCCGAGCCGGCTCCTGGTGCTGCGCTGGCCGGACATGTTGGTTCTCTACGAGCGACACGTTTGCTGGCAAATCTTCGGACGCAAAGTCGCCGAGGCCCAGCTCTTGGAACGCGAGGAGCGCGCTCAGGACCTGCTCACCCTGAGCGCATCGGAGCGCTACGAACGCTTCGTCGCGGCCCACCGCGACGTGCTCGAACACCTGCGGAGTGCGGATGTCGCGTCTTACCTTGGCATCACGCCCGTCTCGTTGAGCCGACTCCGTGGACGGCGCGGAAGGGCGCGCATGGGCACAGGGTAGGCCGGGTGTGCGCCGCGTCCGCCGCTCAGGTCCGGTAGATCGCCGCGCCCCAGTGCAGTCCGGCGCCGAGGGCCAGGAAGCACAGGGTCTGACCGGGCTGCAGGCGGCCGTCGGCGCGCATCTCCGACAGCAGAATCGGGATGGTCGCGGCCGACGTGTTGCCGATGCGCTCGATGTTGGACGGCACGCGAGCCGGATCGAGCTTCAGGCGCTCCACGATGGCGTCGTTGATGCGCTGATTGGCCTGATGGGCGATGAACCAGTCGACGTCACCGAGCGCTACGCCTGCCGAGCGACAGGCCGCCAGGATGCTCTTCGGCAGCTTGGTGATGGCGTGCTTGTACACTTCCTTGCCGTCCATGGCCGGGAGGTGTTCATCCTCGTGCAGGCGCTCGCTGCTCAGGTACGGCTGATTCGAAAAGCCGCTCTTGATCCACAGCTCGGGCGCAAAGCGCCCGTCGGTGTAGAGGTCCATCGAGACGAGGCCCAGCTGCTGCTCCGTCCGCTCGAAGATCACCGCGCCAGCGCCGTCTCCGAAGATGATGGACCAGCCGCGATGCCGATTCGCGCGCGCCCACGCCTCGGGTGACGGCGTGCCGTCTCTCTCGCCGCGCACGATGTCCCAATCCTGCCACGGCATGAAGCCGGCATGAGTTTCCGCGCCCACCACCAGCACCCGGCGCGCCGCGCCCGTGCTGAGCAGTCCGCTCGCTACTTGCAGGCTGAACAGGAAC
>Ga0247798_1000014_pt1 | contig 18581 bp, 16 predicted proteins | sample UWRJS197509C6_FD_179929 | JGI IMG/M metagenome (GOLD analysis project Ga0247798, IMG submission 179929) | Soil microbial communities from Arlington Agricultural Research Station in Wisconsin, United States - UWRJ-S197-509C-6 | ecosystem: Environmental > Terrestrial > Soil > Agricultural land... | reverse complement strand
ATCGCGGTTCCGAGGCCATCGACGTCGTCCCGCAGGATATTTTCCCAATCCTGTCCCCAGTTCGGCGCGTCCACCACCAGCGTGTGATGGAGGCCCGCAGCGCGCAGAGCCTCGACCGCGGTGACGTGGCTGCTCGACCACTGTCCGGAGGTATCGTTGCCGTTGGGCTCGTTGGCGATGTTGACGAGGACGTAAGCTTCCTGACCAATGAGGACGCCGGTGATGTCCGATCCGGTCCAGTAGGCTTGCGCGCTGCTGAGTGGAACCGATTCGGCCTGTTCGGCGTAGCCGGTCACATCGTGAACCTCGAGCACTGCAATCATCTGGCTGGCCTTCGCCCAGGCAATCAGATTGGTGATCGCGGCCGCGCTCGTCTTGTCCCAGCGATCGCCCGTCGCCATGACGAGACGAATGGCATTCGCTCCGGTGGCTGCGATGGCGGCGAAATCCGCCTGCGTGTCCCGAGTGCTGTACCAGGCGTAGGGGTAGTTGACCCCGCGCATGATGAACTCGTTACAGTTTGCGTCGTAGAGCATGCCCCCTGCGACGTAGAAGCCCGTCGCCGTGCAATCGCCCGAACTGCCGCCCGACCCCGTCAGGCCGCCGCCACTGCCCTGGCCACCGCTCGCAAGACCACCGCTGCCCTGACCACCGCTGCCGAGGCCACCACTGCCCAGGCCGCCATCGCCACTGACGGCTCCTCCGCTGGCCGTAGCGCCGCCCGTGCCAGTCGCCGCTCCTCCACTCCCCGTACCACCTGCGCCGTCCAGGGCCTGGCAAGCGCTCGCCGCGCAAAGCTGTCCAGCGGGACAGACGACCCCGCAACCCCCACAATTCAAAGGGTCCTCGGTCACGTCGGTGCAGCCGTCGCCGCAATCCGCCCGCCCCTGCGTGCACTGGCACACGCCCGCTTCGCACACTTGGCCGGCGTCACAGCTGGTTTCGCAATTCCCACAGTGCAGCACGCTGGTCGCGGGGTCCGCACAAGTCGTCCCGCACTTTTGCAGACCGACCGCGCAAGCGGTCGCACAACCGCCGTCCGAGCAGACCTCTCCGGCCGCGCAAACCGCGCCGCACATGCCACAGTTGCTCGCGTCCTCTTGCACGTCGGTGCAGCCGCTGGGACAGAGACTTTGGCCCGAGACGCAGCTGCACTGCCCGCTGCTACAGTCCTCTCCCACTTCGCACACATTGCCGCAGGCGCCGCAGTGGAGCAGGTTCGCCGCCGCCTGGACGCACTCGCCCACGCACGAGAGACGACCATCGCTGCAGGTGCCATCTCCCGTGGTGCTCGAACAGGCGACCAGAGCTAGCGACAAGAGACCCAGCAGACGACGGAGCAGAAGCGGCACACTCGCCCTATAGCGAGCGCGTGCGGACCTGGCAGGTGGCCGGGAAGCCATGGGTTGGAGAGACTCAGGAATCAAATCGTCAATGATTCTAGCCGCCCAGCACGTCGGACAGACTGTAGCGCCCCGGCGCACGGCCCGTCGTGAAGCGGGCTGCAGCCAGCGCCCCGCGCGCGAAGAGCTCTCGATCGGTGGCCCGATGGGTCAGCTCCAGGCGTTCCCCGTCTCCGAGCAGGTGCACCGTGTGGTCGCCAATCACGTCCCCACCGCGCACCGCCAAGACGCCCAATTCCTCGGCGCGCCGTGCGCCCACCTGGCCGCTGCGACCGGTGACCCGACTCAGATCGGCGCGCGCCTCTTCGACGGCCTCGGCCAGGCGCAAGGCCGTGCCGCTTGGCGCGTCGACCTTACGGCGGTGGTGCACTTCCACGATCTCGACATCGAACTCGGTACCGAGACGGCGCACCGCCTGACGGACGACCTCGGCCAGCACCGCAACGCCGCGACTCATGTTCGGCGCCCACACGACGGGCACGCGCTCGGCCGCTTGATCGAGCGCGGCGAGCTCCGCCGGACCGAGATTCGTGGTGCCGGAGACGATGGCTACCCCGGCCTTGGCTGCGGCCAAGAACAGCGGACGCACCGCGCTCACCGTCGAAAAATCGATGACGACGTCCGCGCCCAACAGCCCAGACGTGACGTCCGCGTCGACCGTGACCCCGAGGTTTCCGATCCCGACCAGCTCGCCCGCGTCGCGACCGAGCGCAGGATCCGACGCCGCGGCGATGGCGCCGACGATCTGCACATCACCCGCGGCATGCGCGAGCCGGAGGACGGCAGCGCCCATGCGCCCCGTCGCGCCGAAGACCGCGAGCTTCACGACTGTGCGTACTCCGAAAGTGCGCTTTTCACGCGAACCAGCGTCTCGCTCGAGGCTTCGAGCATCGGCGGGCGAGCGGAGTTTTTCATCCAGCCTTGCTGCGCGCAGGCAGCCTTCACGGGCTGGGGATTCGGCTCGCAAAACATCGCTTCGTGGACCGGCAGCAGGCGCAAGTGCTCACGGCGCGCCAGGGCAAAGTCGCCCTGGTCCATCGCGTCGACGACGCGGACGATCTCGCGCGGCAGGATGTTGCTGGTGACGCTGATCACGCCTTTGGCGCCAATCGACATCATGGGCACGACCAGGCCATCGTCCCCGCACATCAAGGCCACTCGGTCCCCGGCGCGACGCAAGAGCTCTTGGCTATAGGAGAGAGCGCCCGTCGCGTCCTTCACGGCCACGACGCTCGGACACTTGTCGAGGATGCGCAGCGTCGTCTCTACCGACATCATCACCGCCGTCCGGCCCGGGATGTTGTAGAGCATGATGGGCACGTCGACCGAGCTCGAGATGAGCTCGACGTGACGCGCCAGCCCCTCTTGCGAGGGCTTGTTGTAATAGGGCGACACGATCATCAGCATGTCCGCGCCGGCGGCCACTGCCGCCTTGCACAGCTCGATCGAGTCCCAGGTGTCGTTGTTGGACGTCCCGGCGATGATGGGCACCCGGCCCCGGCTCACTTCGCGCGCAGTGCGGATGAGCTCCTGCATCTCACTGGCCAAGAGCGTCGGAGTCTCCCCGGTCGTGCCGCACGGCAAGAGGGCGGAGACGCCGGCAGCGATCTGCCGCTCGACGTGGGCAGCGAAGGCGTCCAGGTCGAGCTGGCGGGCGTCCGCGGAGAACGGGGTGACCAGGGCGGTGATGACGCCCCGGGGACGGTACGACGAAATGGCAGCAGCCATGGTGGGCGGGGTGTGGCAAGTCTCGGGGCCGGGGGCAAGTCGGCTGGCCTCCCCAGGCTCGCCGCCGCGCCCGCACGGGAGTGGTGCTAGAGTGGGCCTGAACGAAAATCCGAGGGGGACTTGAAATGGCACGTCGCAAACGCACCTATCGCGCTCCAGTGGTGATCACCCTGGCGGCTCTTGCACCGGGTTGTGTCCAGGGTCTCATGGCAGACGGCTCGGGCGGGACACCTGGGACCGGTGGCACGTCGACCGGCGGAGACGACTCGCTCGATGGCATGTCATCCGGTGGACGAGCGTCGACTGGCGGAGCGTCGACCGGCGGCGGCGGGGCGGTCCCGGAGTGCCAGTTCGACTACCCGTACGACACGGCGTGCATGCCAGGCTCCAATTGCGCGCGCCTGATGGATTGCACGTCGGGCTTGAACCGCACGTTCCTGTTCGAGTGCAACGCGGCGGGGACGTCCTTCGAATTCCAGACGGAGTATTGCAGGAACCCGGCCGAGTTCTGCGCCGGGAGCGGTTGGGACGAAGCGGCCACCTGCGAGGCCGGCGCTTGGATGTACCAAGGCCAGGGCGGCAATCCGCCGGGGCCGTGCCCGGAGGTGCTGCCGACAGAAGGATCGGACTGTACGCCGGGAGCCTTCGGCGGGGATCGCGACGCCTGCGGCTATCCGTGCGCTGGGGGTCAGTGGACCGTGACGGGTTGTGTGCCCGAGGTGACGGTGGATCCGGACTACCCGTACGTCGGCAGTTGGGTGAGCGACGGCGTGTGCTCGGTGGGTGGGGCCGGTGGCGCCGAGCCCTGAGGCAACGGACGCCGTACGGCGCGAATGGACCCGGCGCGTCGAAGCGGAATATCGCTCGAGCGCGCATGCGCAGCACCTGACTTTGTGGCTCATTCAGCTCGCCGCGCCGCGAGAACTCATCGACGACGGCCTGCGCATCGTCCATGACGAGCTCGACCATGCCGAGCTCAGCGCCGCTGTGTGCGCTGAGGCAGGTAGCGCTGCGACGGCAGCGCTGCAGCAGGACGACCTCCGGCTCATGGTGCCTCCTGGGTCCTTGGAGGAGCGCACGCTCTTCGCCACGCTCGAGGTCTTCTGTCTGGGGGAAACCGTGGCGGTCCCGCTGTTCACGAAGCTCCGCCACGAGTGCACGGTGCCCGTGGCGCGCGCTGCCTTGGACCGCGTGCTCAAAGACGAAGTGCGGCACCGCCAGTTCGGCTGGGACCTGCTCGACTATCTCTTGGAACGAAGTCCGACCTTGGTCGACGTCGGTCGTCGCTTCTTGCCGGGAGCACTGGCCCGCCTCGAGCAGCGCTACGGGCAGGCCAGCGTCGGACAGGTCAGCTCCGAACAGCTCAGCGCAGCCGAGCGCGCTTGGGGCCTCATGCCTCCCGCCACGTACGCCGAAATCCTGCAAGCCACGCTGCAGAAGGAATACGAGCCGCGCTTTCGCGAGCATGCGCTCCTCTGACTGCGTCTGACGGCGGAGCACCGAAGCGGCTGCCGCCCGTTCCACTCCCGCAGCTCGGCCCCGAGACCTGCTCGTGGTACCCTACCTTGCACCTGAAGTTCGGAGCCCGTGATGACCCTGTCAGCAGAGCAGCAGGACAAGCTAACGAGTGTGTTCGCGGCAGATGGTCGCGTGCATTTGGCAGTGCTGTTTGGCTCACAAGCGACGGGGCGCGCAACGGACGCCAGCGACGTAGATATTGGCATCATCTTTCGGGGCGAGCTGCCGCTTGGTGAAGAGCTTGACCTCGCGGCGAAGCTCGAAAGCGTAGCCAACAAGGCGTTGGATCTGGTTCGCCTCGATACTGGTGACGCGCTCGTCGGCCGGGAAGTGGCTACGTCCGGACGCTGTCTATTCGAGGCATCGCCGGGCGCTTTTGCCGCATATCGGGCGCGAGCGATGTCCGAATGGATCGACTTCGACGAGGTGGTGGCTCCTCACCGCGCAGCATTCGTGCGTAGATTGGTGACCCGGTGACGAACGTCGAACTCGTCGTCCGCAAGCTGAGCCTCATCGACGAGCACGTACGACGTCTGCGAGAGCGTCGTCCTGCGAGAGTCGAGGACTTCCAAGTGAACCTGCTCCTACAGGACGCCGTGGCGCTGGGCATCTTGGTCGTGGTCCAGGAATGCCTCGATGTCGCACTGCACATTGCAAGCGACGAAGGTTGGCAGCTGGCGTCGACTTACCGTGAATCCTTCGTTGTCCTCGCTCAGCACGGCGTGCTGGGCGGTGACCTGGCGCTTGCTCTCGGCAACGCAGCACAGCTGCGCAACCGAATTGCCCACGGCTACGCCGCGGTTGACGCCCTGCGGCTATGGCAAGAGCTTCCCGCAGGTATCGAAGCCTTCTCGGCTTTCTCGTCGAAGGTTGCCGCGTTCCTCGAACGCCACCCCACCTGAGTGCTCAGAACCCGATCTTGCGCATGACGAAGCGCGGCAAGTGCCGGATGACGAGCATCACGTAGCGCCAGATCGACGGCGCGTAGATGAGCGGGGTGCCGCGATCGAGCGCGCGTACCACCTGGCGCGCTACGCCGTCGGGTGTGCCAGCGAAGGGAGGCGCCTTGAGGCCCTCGGTCATTGGGGTCTTCACGAAGCCCGGCTTGACGCACACGGTGCGCAGGCCCTCCGCGTGGAACTTGTGATCCAAGCTCTCGAGGTAGTGACTGAGGCCGGCCTTGCTGGCGCCATACAGGGCCACCGGCTTGCGGCCTCGATCGCCCGCGACCGAGCTGAACACGCACAGCGTGCCGCCGCCGCGACCCAAGAGGCGCTTGCGTGCGTACTCGCAGAACAGCACCGTGCCGACGAAATTCGCGTAGAGCAGGCGCGAGGTGAAGACGATGTCCTGCTCGAGCTCGGGCTGGGTGCGAAACAGCCCTGCCGTGACGATCACCGTGTCGAAGCCCCCGAGACTCTCGTCGGCCTCCGCCAAGGCGGCGTCGAACGTGCGTGCGTCCTCGAGGTCCATGTGAGCGCAGCCGACGCTGCGTCCGAGCGCGCCGCGTTGCTCCAAGTCCCGCGCGCTGCGCTCGAGCTCCTCCATGGGCAGACCGAGCAAGAACAATTCGTCGCCGCGCTCTGCAAGCTGACGGGCGACCGCGCGGCCCATGCCGCTCGTCGCGCCCAAGATGACTGCTTTCAACCGTTGTCTCCGAATAGGCGCCGACTCTGGGCGCTGCGCAGGTTCCCTGCCGGGTCGTACTTCTGGCGAATGGCGAGGAACTCGTCCAGGCGCGGCTCCATGCGGCGAAAGTCCTCGGCGCGCGTGAAGCCGTCCTTGGTGAGGTAGATGCGGCCACCCAGATCGATCACCGTCTGGTTCAGGCGATCGATGACGGCCTGCGTGTCGTGCCGGATGGGCAGGTCGAGCGCCAGCGTCATGCCCGGCTTCGGGAAGGACAGGATCCCCTCGCCTTGGGGTCCGCAATCCTTGACCACGGTCAAGAACGACGCAGTTCCAGCCTGCGCCAGCGTGTCGATCATGGCCCTGATGCCACCATTTCCCGACTCCATGGGGATCACGCTCTGGTGTTGGGTCACGCCGCGTTTCCCGTAGCCGCGATTCCAATGCGCAATGCTGTCGAGCGGATAGAAGTACTTGTCCGGACTGACGAAGCCCGTCTTCTTCGGCTTGTAGTGGCTCTGGTAGACGAGCTCGTTGAAGATGCCAATCGTGAAGCGATTGAGCAAACCCGAGGGCAGACTGATCGGCATGGGGATCAGCGGGCGCGGCTTGGGCAAGCCCGGCGGCGCCTCGTCGGCGCTTGCCCAGCGCCCAACGAAGACCTGGCCTCGTCCCATGCCAACACCCCCTTTGACGGTATCGACCCAGGACACGACCATGGGCCAGGTGCGGCCGCTCTCCACGATGCACTGGAGCAGCTCATCGAGCCCGGTGACGCGGTAGCTCTCGGCGTAAATCCAGGGCGATGGGATCTTCTCCAGGCTCACGGCCACCTCCAGGATGTGCCCGGTGAGGCCCATGCCGCCAATCGTGGCCAAAAACAGGTCGGCGTGGCTTTCGCGCGAGCATTCGATGATGTCGCCTTTGCCGGTGCGCACCAGCAGGCTCTGCACGTAGCGGCCGAACGTACCGGCGACGTGATGATTCTTGCCGTGCACGTCGGAGGCCACCATGCCGCCTAGCGTCACGAACTTGGTGCCGGGCGTGACCGGCGTGAACCACAGGCGCGGCAGGAACAGGCGATTCAGCTCGGCCAGGCACAAGCCCGCTTCGGCGCGCAAGAGCCCCGTGGCCTCGTCGAACGAGAGGATGCGATCGGCCAGCGTGGTCCCGAGCGCACGCGCATCACCCGTGGCGAGCAGCGACGCGTCCCCGTATGAACGGCCGAGCCCACGCGAGAGCGGCATGCCGCTGGACGCGCGCGCGAGGTCGGGCGAGCGGACCTCGCTGCCCGGCAAGTAGGTACGTCCCCATCCAGACAGTCCTGCCCGCTGATCCTGCCGGGCGTGGTCGATGTCGCTCATGCTCGGGGGGGAGGTCTACACCGTCCGGACTCGCTGCGCAGCCGCCAGCAGCAGGGTGCGTGAAATCTCCCCGCCAGTGGGGGCGGCGAGGGGCCGCGCCAGTGGGTGCCGACTCAACGCCCATCGGGACGTTTGGCGAGCTTCCGCTGCAGCGAACGCCGATGCAGGCCGAGCAGTGCTGCCGCCTGGGTAATGTTTCCACCAGCGGCAAGCAGCACACGATCGATGTGCTCCCACTCCACCCGATCCAGCGAAGGCACCGTGGCGGGCGGCGGAGCGGGCGCCGGGGAGCCGTCGTGATCGAAGGCAGAAATGATTTCGTCCAGGCTCGCCGGCTTGGTCAGGTAGTGAACCGCTCCCGAACGCAGCGCATCCAGCGCCGTGGCGATGCTCCCGTAGCCGGTCAAGACGACGATGCGCGTCGCCGCATCGATCTGACGCAAACGGCGCACGACCTCGAGCCCGGAGTGACTGCCCAAGCGCAGGTCGACGAGCGCGCACTCCGGGCTGTCCGCCTCGGCCATGCGGATGGCTTCCGCCGCATCGGGCGCCCCGACAGCGTCGAAGCCGCGCTGGGCCAATGACAGCAGCAGACGTTCGCGAAATGCATCCTCGTCCTCCACGACGAGCACCGAGCGGCCATCACCTGGCAAGGGGCTCATGCTGCGTAGGGAACTCACGCTGCCTCCGTGACGCCGAGCGGCCCATCGGGCAGCGCCAGCTCGGCGTCGGTCCCGCCGCCAGCGCGAGCTTGCAGGGCGAATCGCCCACCCATCCGCTCCGCAAACGCGCGCGCCAAAAACAGCCCGAGCCCGAGGCCCCCGCGCTCGGCCTTGGTGGTCACGAACGGTTCGCCGATGTGGGGCAGGATGTCCGGCGCAACGCCGCTACCTCGATCGAGCACGCAAAACCGCAACAAGCGCTCGCGCCCTCCGGCCTCGCGCGCTGCTTTCTCACGCCCCGGCCTCGCGCGGGTGACGACCAAGCGCACACTGCCCGCGACCTGGGCCTCGGCTTCGGCCTCGAAGGCGTTGCGGATCAAGCTGTGCAAAAGGTAGACGAGCGTTTGTTTGGTGGTGACGATGGAGGCCAGGCGCGTCGCGTCTTCTTCGAATGCGACTTCGAGCTGACGCGCCAGTCGGGGCGACAGCTGCGAGAGCACGCCCTCGACGATGGCTCCTGCCGTGGTGGAAATCGGCATCTCTCCCATCGACTCGCCGGCGCGCGAGGAAAGCTCCTGTAAAATGTCCCGGCAGCGGCGGATCTCGGTGCGAATGAGGCGAATGTCTCGTCCCAAATCTGGAGACTGTGCGAGCGCATCGGACGAGAGCTCGAGTTCCTCGGCCGCAAGGGCAATCGTGGAAAGCGGGGACGCGAGCTCGTGGGCAGCCGTGGCGGAGAAGCTGGTCAGCGTCGCCAGCCGCTCGTTCTGCAGTGCCAGGATGCGCAGTTCGGCGGCCTCTCGGTCCAGCTTGCGTACCGCGCGCGATACGGTGCCCACGAAGTACGCGACGAACACCGCCGACAGTGCGTAGGCGATCCACATGCCGGCGAGATGGGCAGAGAACGCGGCCCCGTGCCCCGCGTGATGCTGGTGTCCGGGGCTCGGCAGCGCGAACAGCCCCGCGAAGCAGAGCGCAGTCAGGACCGCGAAGCCCCAGGAAAGTGCTGGCCGCAGCAGCACCGCTGCCAACGCCACGTGCACGAGAAAGAACACGCTGAAGGGATTGGCCGGACCTCCAGACAAGGCCAAGCTGATGGCCAAGGTGCCAACGTCCTGTGCCAGGACGAAGGGCAAGACCAGCCGCGGCGCTCGCGCCTGGTGGAACGAAAGCACGAAGTTGGTGACCAGCGTCAAGCCGAGCAAGGCGCCGATCCACGCGTAGTCGACCTGCAAGCCGAGCGCGAAGCGACACACGAGCAGCGTCAGTGCGAACAGTGCGACCGCGCCGTAACGGACGCGAACGAGCCAGGCGAGCCCGAGGCGCGCGTCGCTCGAGCGCGCATCGCGGGAGGGTTGTCCACTGTTCACGCTTCGTCTGCTAGCAGCCGGGCCGCCCGGCTAGAAGGCATAGCTCACGGCCACGTCGAGCTTGGCGTCGTACGGGTCGCCCAGCACGGGCAGAGAAAATCCCGAGGTTACGGCCACTTTCCCGAGCAAGAGCCCAGCGCTCAGGCCGAGGGTGGCGCGCGCTTCGCCGCTGGTGGCCGGCAGGGGGGCGGCGAGCATCCCCGCCGCGCGCAGCTCCAGAACCCGCCAAGATCTCAGGGACAGCGCCCCTCCGACGGAGAGTTCGCTGGCATTCATCGGACTTACGAGCGGTCCCGTGCCGTGGCCATCGACAGGACCGCCCAGGACGCGGCCATAGCCGACCGTCCACTCGCTCCGCAGATCCCCCTGGCTGGTGCGCAGCCAAAGCCCCGGATGCAGCATGAAGTGACCCATGCCCAAGTCCTGCTCCGCGTCGCCCAGCGGCAGACTGAGCCCCAGCCCGAGGCCGAGCGCGACGGTCTCCGCCCGAGATGCGAGGACCTGCAGGCGCCCGCCCAAGTAGGGGTCACCAGGCCCGGCCACGTCGAGGCCGTTCTTCAGCAGGTGGTAGACGGGAACGTCGAGCGACACGTCCCAGCTGGGCCGTAACAGCGCCGCGGCCAGCATCGCCCCGCTGTAGTTCCCAGCGTAGGTTTCCGTGCTGTATTGGGCGTGTTCGAAGCGGACGCCCAGGTCGATACCGAGCGCTTCGGTGTGGGCCAGCGGGGGCGGGGCACAGTGGTCGGCAGCGTGCGCCACGTGCGAGAATGCAAGAAGCAGTGCAAGGCAGCGCGCACGGCCTTTGGCGCGCTCGTTCACGGAGCTCCGCACGAGAGCCACTCTCCGAGCAGCGCGCGCTCGTGCCCGGTCGGCTGAAGGAGCGTGGCACGCGGTGGCATGAAATCGTTTTCGTGCGCAGCTCCGGCGGCTGCCACGTAGTCCACGTGCTCGATGCCGGAGTCCCACAGGCCCGCGTGCGTGTCGTAGTCGAAGCCGAATGGCGCTCCACCCCGCTCGGCCGGTGAGAGCGCGCTCGAATGACAACTGATGCAGTAGCGATCGAGGAACGCGGCGCCGAAAGACTCGTAGTCGAGGTCCGAATCGTCGGGGCAGCTGGCGCCACTGGGTGCGCCATGGGCGGCGTGTCCTGCGTGCGGATCGACGTCGCTCGCGCACGCCGAACCCAGGCCGATGCACAGGAGTAGGCAAGCGCGCTGGAATTTTCCGGGACCAGGCAGCGTCACGGCCTGGGCCGTAGCCAGCGCCCCCGCGCCGCACAATGCGGCATCTTGTCGCGGGGCCCCGCACGCCCGACGAAAAAGGCCGAAGTGCGTGGGTTTCGGGCTAGCCTAGCCCCCTCGTGCCCGCCTCCGTTCCCTCCCGCCTCGGCCTTCTAGTGCTACCCGTCGTGGCGGCCTGCGGCGGCCTGATCGACACGGGTCCGGCGAGCGGAGAGGGCGGCGCTCCGGTCGGCGCGGCACTTCCACCGGCTGACAAGGCGCTCACCTGGATGCGGCAGTTCGGCTCGGCGGGCCAGGACAAGGCCTCCGCCGTTGCCTTCGCCGAGAGCGGCGCGGTGCTCCTCGCCGGCTGGACCTCACTGGGCGCCGAAGAAGCGTCCGTGACTTTGGGCAAGACCGACTCGTTCGTCCGGCGCTATGACGCGAGCGGCGAGGTCGAGTGGGCCCGGCAGTTCGGCACGACCGACAGCGACGGAGTGTACGCGGCCGTCTCGTTCGGCGAGGACGTCTTGGTGGCCGGCTATTGCAGCGGCAGTCTGCCCGAGCAGACGAGCCTCGGCGAGAGCGACGCCTACGTCTCGCGCCTTTCGGCGGATGGCACCGTGACCTGGATGAGGCAGTTTGGCACGACCGGCTACGACGTGGCGTACGCCATCGCCAAGACGCAGGAGGGCGAGTTCCTCGTCACTGGCTACGTGGACGGCACCCTGCCCGGCCAAACCAGTTTTGGCAGCGAAGATGCCTTCTGGGCAAAGTTCGATGGCAAGGGCGAGCTCGTGTCCGCCGCGCAGTTCGGCAGCAGCGGGCACGACATCGCCTTCGCCGTGTGCACCCACGTGGGTGGCGGCTGGACCGTCGCAGGCAGTACTTCGGGCGCGCTCGCTGACGGCGTGCACCAAGGCAAAGAGGACGGCTTCATGCAGCGCTATGGCGCCGATGGACGCCTGATATTCTCGCAGCAGTTCGGCGGGGCGAGCAAGGACGTCGTCACGAGCGCGGCGTGCTACTCGGACGGCTCGGTGCTCGTGGGCGGCTACTTCTTCGGTACATTCGACGGCGCGGCAGCGAGCGGCTCGTACGACGCATTTCTGCGCCGCTACGATGCGGCAGGCGAGCTCGTGTATTCGCGGGTCATCGGCACCGAGGACAGCGACTACGTCTACGCCATCACCGTAGACGAGGGCGGCCGAGCCTTCCTGGCCGGCGCAACCGAAGGCATCGTGGCTCCGCCGAGCGGCGGCGGGCGCGCCGATTCGTTCGTGCTCACCCTCGACGATGCGGGAATGCAGCTGGCTGCCTGGCAATTCGGCTCGCGCGACTATGGCGAAGCTAGGGCGATTTCCCTGAGCCCGAGTGGACGCCTGGCGGTGGCGGGCTACAGCGCTGGCGCGCTGCCCGGCCAGCTCACGAGCGGCGCCGTCGACGCCTACGCGGCCCTCTTGGACTGAGCCTACGCCGGCTCAGCTCTGCCGCAGCACGAGCTGCGTCACGAAGTAGCCGTCACTTGCGCTGGTACCAGGGAGGAAGCGCACCGACGTGGCGCCAGCGGCGAGCCAGGGGAGATCGAGCGTGGGCAGCGGGGCAGGCTCGAGCACGTCTTGGACGGCGGCGAGCACGTCTTCCGCTTCCTGTCGCAGCACACTGCAGATCGAATAGATCAGACGACCACCTGGCGTGAGGCACAGAGCCGCCTGGCGCAAGAGCTGCCCTTGCAGCTCGGCGAGCTCGCGCGGTGAGTCGGAGCCGAGACGCCGCATGATCTCGGGTCGGCGCCGCAATGTGCCGGTTCCCGTACACGGCGCATCGAGCGAGACGGCGTCGAACGCGCCCAACAGGTCGTCCGGAGGCGGCTTGGTCCAATCGACCACCCGCGTCTGCGCAACCAGCCCGAGGCGCGCCATCTCAGAGGAAAGGGCACGTAGCTTGTGCTCGTGGAGATCGGTGGCCAAGACGTCGGCGCCCAGGTCCAAAAGGCAAGCCGTCTTCTGGCCGCGGCCAGCGCAGGCGTCGAGTACGCGCTCGCCCGGCTTTGCGGCCACGAGCGCGGCGACCAGTTGCGAGCCGAGTTCCTGCAGCACGAAGTCTCCCGCCAAAAATCCCGCATGACGCCGCGGATCGCCACCGCCGGTGAAGCGCTTCGCGCTTCCGAGCACGGTGTCTTCGAGCTCGAGCTCCAGCGGAACGGGGCGCCCCGGTCGCAAGCGCACGTCGGGTCGCGGCGCCTGCGCGGGCACGAGGAGTCCGCGTGCCTCGGCTTCGCCCACGTCGCGCTCGAGTCGCTTTCTGAGCCAGGCCGGCACGCTCGTCCAGATGGCCTCCTCCCGGGGCAGACGCCCCACGTCATCGGTGGCGACCTTGCGCAGCACCGCGTTGACGAAGCCCGTCGCCCAGGTCCCTGCCGAGCGTGCGAGCTCCACGCACTCGCTGACGGCCGCATGAACCGGCACGCGATCGAGAAACTCGAGTTGATAGACGCCCAAGCAGAGAATCAAGCCGATTTCAGCATCCGTGCGCCGCAGATCGGTGTGCCGCTCGAGGCGCCTCCGCAGGTACGGCTCAGCGCGCAACACGCCGTAGCAGAGTTCGGTGGCGAGACCGCGCTCGCTAGCGGGCAGGTCGCTGTCAGCCAGTCCCTGTGACAAAGCTGCCGCCGCGTACGCCTGGTCGTGGGTCACCCGCAGGAGCACGTGCAGCGCCAAGCTGCGTGCCGAGGTGATGTCGGAACGGCGCCCGCTCATGAACCCTCACTGACCGGCGCAGCGTCGCGCGCTCGCCCGGTACGCAGGGACGCGTCCCGCAGAGAGCCGACGCGCGCTGGATCCTCTTGCACTGCTCCACCGGGCAGGACGCCCTCCAGCAGGCCCCAACGCTTCTCGACGTCGTTCTTGAATGCGACCCCCATCAGGAAGAGCAGCACGGCCATGCCGAAAATGTGCGAAATTTCACGCGCCCGCATGGGGAGTGCGCGCCGCGTCAGCCCTTCGATCAGGAAGAACAGCAGGTGGCCACCGTCGAGCACCGGAATCGGCAGCAGATTGAGTAGGCCCAAGTTGATGCTGATCAAGGCCATGACCCAAACGAAATAATCGTGACCCTTACGCCGCTCTTGCCCAGCAATCTCATAGATGGCGATCGGCCCCGCCAGCTCCTGCAGGCTGACCCGACCTTGCGCCAGGCGCACCAAGGCGACGGACATGAAGCGGATGGCGGAGACCGTCTCATCGAGCGCCTTCGCCAGTGCATGGCGGTAGAGGGCTGGATGGGTCACCCGCTCCTCGAGTGCGAGCGGGAACCACTGCTGCGCCATCGACGAGTCACACACCGTTTCGCCCTTTTGCGCCAGGTTGGCCCAGCTGCCACACGGCAACACGTAGCGAGAAAAAATGCCGCCCCCGTCAGCTACGAAGTCCTCCCGGCGCACACGAAACTCGCCCAAGCGCACGCGACCATCACGGGAAGACACGAACTCGAGCGTGTGCGTGACGTCCGGCGCGGCGGCGAGCCGATCGACGAACGTCGACCAAGCGGGCAGCACCTTGCCGTCCAAGGCGATGAGTCGATCACCAGGACGGAGTCCTGCCTGAAACAGATAGCTGCCCACGGGCACCTTGGCGGCGTAGAGGTCGGCGAGCTCGATACCCGTGCGTTCGGCCAGGCCATTGCCCCGGGGATGCGGGGTGAGCGCCACGACGCCGGCCTCCAGCACGGCCATGTCGACCAATCCCCCCAGTGCCCCCGGCACCGGTTGCGGTCGCAAGTAGGTCACGGGCACCGTCTCGCCGCGATTGGCCTCGAGTTCACGCTCCAAGTCCATGAACCGCGGTGAAGGGTGTCCGGCCACGAAGGTGACCACATCGAACGTTCGCAGCCCCGCGCGGTAGGCCGGCGACTCCGGGTCACGAATGCCGATAACGGCGGCTGGAGCGTTGGGCTGGATGCCGATTTCGCCGAAACGCTCGACCAGATCGAGGTCCAGCTTGCGCCGCTGTTCCTGGACGACCACCTCGATGTCGACGTGGCCGCCGTCCCGGAAGACCTTCATGCGCAGCGTTTCTCCCGGTCGTCGCTCGACGATGCGCCGCACCTCCTCGAACGTGCCGACGTCCTGTCCCTCGACACTCATGATGCGGTCCCCAGGCCGCAAGATGCCGTCCGCCGGGTGCTCCGGCAGCACGACACCGACGGTCGGGGGCGCGAAGGGGCCTTCGGCCACGAACACCGAGAAGTAGAGCAGCACCGGGAAGACCAAGTTCATCACTGGACCGGCCAACACGATGATCACGCGCTTGTAGAGGGCGAGGCTTTCGAAGGTGCGTTTCCTGTCCTCCGGCAAGACCAGGTCGCTCTTCGACTCTTCGAGCATCTTGACGTAACCGCCGAGAGGTAGCAGCGATACGCAATACTCCGTCTCGCGGCCGGCCAGGCGCAGCACCTTGGGGCCGAAGCCGAGCGAGAAGGTGAGCACCTTCACACCGAAGGCCTTGGCGAACAGAAAATGGCCAAGCTCGTGGACGAAAATGAGCGAGCTTATCAGGACGATGAAGTAAACCAGATCCATGATGGCCGGGGCGGCGGACCGTACCACGCGTTGCTTGCTCGGGCAGGGCCAGCTCGGGCAGTGCTGGTTCAGGCAGGGCCAGCTCGGGGCGTGCTAGTGCGGGCGGTGCCGGCTCCAGTGAGCCGGGCGGGGACAGCGGACCGCTACTCGGGCAGCGCGATCGAGCGTAGGCTTCGAGCGTGGCAAGTAGCGACGATACGGCGAGCACCCCCAAGAGCCCTGGGCAGAGTCGCGTGGTGCTCAACACGCTGATGATGCCCGAGCACGCCAATCACTTCGGCAACGTGCACGGCGGCATCATCATGAAGCTGGCCGACGAAGCAGCAGCCATCGCTGCCATGCGACATGCGCAGAAGCGCGCCGTCACCGTGACCATGGACTCGATGACGTTCCGGCAGCCCATCCAGATCGGCGACCTCGTCACTTGCACTGCCTACGTGACGTACGTCAGCCGAAGCTCCATGGAGGTCAGCGTCGTGGTGCACGCCGAAAATCTCTTGAGCGGACAGGTCGTTCACACCAACTCCGCCTTTTTGGTTTTCGTGGCACTCAGCGATCAAGGGCGTCCCTCCGCGGTGCCCCCGCTCTTGCTCGAGACGGACGCCGATCGCGCCGAGCACGCCAAAGGGGAAGCGCGTCAGAAAGCGCGCCTGGCGCAGCGCCACAACTGAAGGCACCAACGGTTGCGACCGAAGCAGCAGAGGCCCGCCCGGTGCGCGTGTGCTCAGGTGTAGGCGAACCGAAGGCCGCCCGCGGATCTGCCCGCCCCGAGCGCCGGATGGTTCGCCTGCAGGAGGTTGATAGGCTGCCGGTCCCATGAAGGCGCTGGTCAACGGACAGCGGGAGGGTCCCCCGACGCAGAGTAGCCAGCCGCCGGCCGGAGCCGGCTCGCCGCTCTCCGCGGTCGAGGTGCAGACGCTGCTCATCGGGCTCGTGCTCACGACCGCTGCGGTCTTCATGACCCGACAGCTCGATGACGAGCAGCTGGTTCGCTTCTGGGACAACGTGCATTGGACCGTGGCCTACGGCGCGGCAGCACTGGCTGCATGGCTGGCGAAGAACCGGGCAACCGGCGCTGCGCGGCGGAGCAAGACGTGGTTTGCGCTGGCCCTGCTCGCGCTCTTCGGCGGACAGGTACTTTGGGACCTGCAAGTCGCGACGAACTATAACCCGTTCCCCGGCCCGTCCGACGTGCTCTATGTCCTGGTCGGACCGCTGTCCATCGTCGGAACCTGGAGCCTGCTCGAGGACGTTGGCCGCAGCCACCGCGTCGCGGTACTCCTCGACACCCTCGGTGTCGCGCTCGCCGTCCTGGCGCTGACACTCGCTGCCTATTTGCCTCATCGTGCGGACGTGAACGTGCTGACGCTGGTGGTCATGGTCGCCTACCCGACGGCGCTCCTGGCCTCCACGGGGCTGTTCCTCTTCCGTGTCTTGCATGCCGGCCAAGCGCCTCGAATCGGCGTGCTCCTGATGGCCGGCGCGCTGCTCGGGCAGGGTCTTTTGTGGATGGAATGGAACCTGGCGACACTCGAAGGCCGCCTGGGCGATGGCGTCCTCCTCAACTACCTCTTCTCCTACGGGGCGCTGCTGTTCGGCCTCGCCTCGAGTGCCTTCGCGCCGACGAAGCACGAAGTCTCCGGCAGGGTGGCACGCGGCTATCGCCTCGCCAGCCAGTCCTTGCCCATCGTGCTGGTGCTCGCTGCCGCGGTGGCCGTCGCCCTGTCCACCCACCTCTTGCCAGCCGTGCGCATGGCCATCGGCACCTGCATGGCCGGGGTGGTGATCGTGGCCATCGTCAGGCAGAGCCTCTTGCTCGAAGACCGCGAACGTCTGCTCGAGGCCGAAGCACAGAATCGATCCCTTTCCGAGCGGCTCTCGCAGACACAGCGCCTGGAATCCTTGGGCACCCTGGCCAGCGGGATCGCCCACGACATGAACAATTTGCTGACCGCCGTACTGGGGCATGCCGAGCTGCTGACGACGCAGCGCCTCGACGAAGAGGGCCACCACTCGGTCGACAATTTGCGTGGCGCCGCGATCCGTGCGCGCGACGTGGTCCGTCGCATCCTCACCTTCTCCCGCCAGGACTCCACACGAACCGAACCCGTCGATTGTGGGGCCTTGATTCAGGAGGTCGCCGACCTGCTCCGGGCAGCGCTGCCAGCCAGGCACACGACCGACGTCACCATCGAGCGTGACCTACTCGTCGAGATCAATCCGGGGCAGCTTCATCAAGTCCTGATGAACCTGGGCACCAACGCGTCGCACGCCATCGGAGACCGGTCCGGTCGCATCCATTTCCAGGTGCGCGGCGTCGAGCTCGCGGAAGCCAGCGGAGCCCTCGCCGCCGGTGCGTACGTCGCCATCCAGGTATCCGACAATGGCGTCGGTATGACCGACAGCACCAAGGCCCGTATCTTCGAGCCCTTCTTCACCACCAAGCCACGCGAGCAAGGCACGGGTCTCGGCTTGAGCGTCGTTTTTGGCATCGTCTCCGATTGCGGCGGCGCCATTTTGGTCGACTCCAAGCCTGGTCAAGGCACGACCATGAAGATCCTGCTCCCGCGGGCGCTCTCCGCAGCCCCGAGCGAAGTGCAGGACGCTGCTCCCCAGCGCGCGCCCGAGCCCGCCCCACGCAGCGCTGCCGTTGCGGCGCCCGTCGGCACCGAGGAGGTCCTGGTGGTGGACGACGAAGCGGCCGTAGGTGGCGTCCTCGGTCGCTTGCTTGCGCGCAAAGGCGAGACCGCCGTTTGCGTTGGCTCGCCCGATCGCGCCATCGCCCTGGTTCGCGAAGAACCCTCGCGCTTCTGGCTGGTCGTGACCGACCAGTCGATGCCCGCCATGAGTGGGACGGAGCTGGCGGAAGAACTGCGCCGCGAGGGCTTTCGGGGCCGGCTCGTGCTGTCGAGTGGCACCGATTTCGTGCTGTCGGGCACGCCGTTCGACGACGTACTCCCCAAGCCGTACACGCTTTCCGCGCTGGCGGCACTGCTGGAGCGGCTGGCCCGCGATCCCGGCGCGGCTGGAAGCGGCAGTGCTCAGGAAAGTGCGGACCCTGGTAGCTTGGCGCGCGCCGATGCCGCGGATGCCGACGAGACCGGTACG
>Ga0247798_1000013_pt1 | contig 18625 bp, 16 predicted proteins | sample UWRJS197509C6_FD_179929 | JGI IMG/M metagenome (GOLD analysis project Ga0247798, IMG submission 179929) | Soil microbial communities from Arlington Agricultural Research Station in Wisconsin, United States - UWRJ-S197-509C-6 | ecosystem: Environmental > Terrestrial > Soil > Agricultural land... | reverse complement strand
CCTCTTGCTTCAGCACGTCGAGTCGGACACCAGCACCGGGCGCCTCATCAGCGTCTTCGATCGACCTTTGGCCTTCAGTCATGCGATTGCCCATTACGTGCAACACCATTTCCCCGACGCTCACCTCGACCTGGTGGTGCGTCTGGCGGCCGCCGCTTTCGGACCCCAGGCCAACACCGGCTTCGCTGACCTGCTCGTCTCCGCTGACGCGAAGCTGCTCGAGCTCTTGGACCAGACGTGCGGTCGTCCTGCGGCAGCAGTGGCGCTCTATCGCGCAGGCGAGCTGGCACGAGGCCCGTGCGCCCCGCTGCCCAGCGAGCGGCGCGCGCGGGACGTGGCCCGTCTCCTGTCTCGCTTTCACGGCGCACCTCCGGGGGTGATTCGTAAGTTCCTGGCCCTGTACCTGACAGCCCCCCAGCGACTGCTGCCCGGCATTTTGCAGTCGGCGTTCCCCCCGGCCGACGTGCTGTACGAGCGCTACGGGATGGGCCCGCGCCCTTGGCTCCTACTCCGGCACCTAGCTCGGGTGCTGAGCGAGCGCTGAGCGAGGGCCGCGCGAGGGCCGCGCGAATACGCGCGCCCTGGTCGCACTGATGTTGGGCTGTGCAATTCGTGGTATCTCCTAGCCTACCCATGCCGCAGTTCGGCCCAAACAGCATCTGCTGCCGCGTTTGGCGGGTTGCGCACGAACTGCCCGAGACGGACGAGACCGTACTGTTCGACGAAACGAGCAGCGAACTCTTGGTGCTGAGCTCGACCGGCGCTGCCGTCTGGCACTTGCTCGACGGCCAGCGGACGCTCGCCCAGATTGCCGAGTACATCGCAGGCGTCGTGCCGAAGGCGCCCGTCGACGTGGAAGGGGAGGTCGTCGACTTCGCGCACGTGCTGGGCAATCGCGGTGCCATCGAGGAGCTGCGTCGTGCAAATTGATTTGCGTGTCTTGGGTCATGCCGTTCGGGTGACCACGCAGGATGAGACAGTCGGCAAGGCGATTGGGCACTTCTGGGAGCCCGCGAAGGTGAGTGCGGAGACCAGTCCGGAGCTCAAGAAACGCCGCTTCGACTACGTGTTCGAGGCCGGGCGGCTCTATTTTCGTGGCGAGATCGTGGGCCGGGCCGACACCGACGTCGAGCTCCTGTCGGCTTTCGAAAGGCACTTGCTCGACACGCTCGTGGCTTCCGGTCGCGAGACCTGCATGCTCCACGGCGGCGCGGTCACGCTGGGCCAGGACCTCTTCTTGCTCATCGGACCGTCAGGCGCCGGCAAGAGCACTTTCACGCGTTTGCTCGTCGAGCACGGCGGTAGCTATCTCAGCGATGATTTGCTGTCCTTGGGCGGTGAATGGCTGGATGGAGCCGCGCGCAGCATTCAGTTCGACGCGCTGACCGATGGCGTCGTCCCGCCGCATTTCTCGAGTTGCGAACTGGTCGACTACCCCACGCCCGGCTTCCCCCCGGGAGCGCTCAGCGTGCCGGTGTTCCGTGGGAACTACGTGGGCGTTGGGCCCGTCCGCCTGAGCGAGCAGCGAGTCGTTTTGGTGCGCCTCGAGCACGGAGGAGACAATGTCCTGCGCACGCTGCCGGCTCTAGAGCGGCTGTCTTGCCTGCACGCGGCGACCCTGGTCGGCGGGCGGAGCTACACGGGAGGTCTCGATCACGGGCTCGCCTTCGACCTCTTGTGGTGTGATCCAGAGCTCGCGCTGGCTGCCATCTTTCGCAGCATCCACGAGTAGCATCCACGGCTGGCTCCGCACTGGGTCGCGCCGCAGCCAGCCCGGTCGCGCTCCGGCCCCGCGATCAGTCGCCGGCGAGGGAAATCTCGAAATCGGCGATCAAGGGTAGGTGATCCGACGCGGCCCGGGCCAAATCGCCTCGGCCCACGTGGCCGTGCTTGAGCTCCGCGTGCCCACGGAAGTAGAGGCCATCGAGGGGTCTGAGCGGAATTGCCGCAGGGAAGGTGTTGGCCGAGGCGACGGCCCGCCTATAGCCGGCCGGTTCGAGGAAGCGCTTGCCGAGCGTGCCCCACAGATCGTTGAAGTCGCCGCCAATGATGCTCGGGGTGTCGGCGTGCAGCGGGCGCTCGCCCTCCTGCTCGAGGAAGCGGGCGAGCTGCCGGTCTCGCTCACTGCCGGCCAGGCCGAGGTGCAGGTTGTGCAGGACGAGTGTTCGCTGGTGGCCCCCCTCGCGTAAGATGGCTCTGGCTTGCAAGGCGCCGCGTCGCTTGCGGCGCCCGATGGTCAAATCGATACGATGCGGGTCGTGCAGCGGAAAGCGCGAGAGGATGGCGTTGCCGTAGCCTCCGCGTACGAAGCGATGTTCGTCGCCGAAGGCGACGTGCGCATAGCCGAGGAGTTCCTTGAGTTCGTCGAGTTGGTGCTCGAAACGGGCTTGCGGCCAGCCCTCGGCGACTTCCTGCAGGAGCGCGATGTCCGGCTCGTGGTGTCGAATGAGCGCAGCGGTCCGATCGAGGCGGTAGCGTCGGTCGACGCCGCCCACCCCCTTGTGGATGTTCCAAGTCAGGATCCGGACCTGCATTTGCCGCGTTTCGGCCTTTTGCTCTGGCGGCGTTGCCGGGGCCCATGCATGCTAGCCCAGCCGCTATGATCGATGAAGTTCTGAGCGCCCTCAAGTCCGACCTGGACCGTGCGATTGACTCCCTCAAGCGTGAACTCGGCAAGCTCCGCACCGGCCGCGCTCACCCTGGCATGCTCGACTCGATACGCGTCGACTACTACGGCACGCCGACCCCGATCTCGCAAATGGCGGCGATTGCGGTCCCGGAACCTCGCATGCTCACCGTCAAGCCCTGGGAGAAGACCCAGGTACAGGCCATCGACAAGGCTCTGCGCGAGAGCAATCTCGGGATCAATCCACAGGTCGACGGCGACGTGATTCGGGTCCCGGTTCCGCCGCTCAGCGAGGAGCGCCGGCGCGACTTGAGCAAGATTGCCCGCAAGACCGGGGAGGACTGCAAGATTGCCGTCCGCAAGGCTCGGCACGATGCGATCGACATGCTTGCCGAGATCAAGAAGAACGGCGACGCTGGCGAGGACCAGGTCGAGCGAGCCAAGAAGAAGGCCGAGGAAGTCGTCGTGGAAGCCTCCAAGTCGGTCGACCTCTTGGTCACCACCAAAGAGGAAGAGATCCTGAAGATCTGAGCGCCGGCACTGCTCTCGTCAGCACTGCCCGAACAAGCAACGCCCGAACAAGCACTGCCGTCGTCACTGTAGTTTGCCTTGACACGCGATTTCCCTCGTGAAAACATGAAGAAGCGCCGATGCTGATCGAAGGATGCCTGGCCCGCTTGGAGCGAGGAGCCGCGACGTGATGCGCGCGGTCGCCGCGGGGCTCACCGACGTTGGTCTGCAGCGCGAGCACAACGAGGACTCGTTTACCGTGGCCGAGCCCCATGACCTGTTCGTCGTCGCGGACGGGATGGGTGGCCACCAAGCGGGCGACGTCGCCAGTCGGCTCGCCACCAAGGCGTTCATCGATTTCTTCGATACGGTCCTGAGCGAAGAGGTCACCTGGCCTTTCTCGTTCGATCCGACGCTGACCGAGGAAGAAAACCGACTCGTAACGGGCGTCCGGCTCGGAAACCGGCACATCAACGAGCTCAGCAAGAGTTCGCTCGATCATCAGGGTATGGGCACGACGATCGTGGCTGCCTTGTTCAGCCCGCGCAGGGGGCGCCTGTACGTCGCGCACGTCGGCGACAGCCGGGCGTACCGGATTCGTCGCGGAAAAATCGAGCAGATCACGCGCGACCACTCCTTGGTCAACGACTACCTGGCCGCGATGCCGGACATGCCCGACGAGCAGCGCAGCGAACTGCCGAAGAACGTCATTACTCGCGCCCTCGGTATGCAGGACCAAGTCCAGGTGGACCTCGGCGCCTTCGACGCCGAGCCCGAGGACCTGTACCTGCTCTGTTCGGACGGCCTGAGCGGCATGCTCGAAGACGATGAACTTTGCGAGGTGGCGCTCTCCGCGGACGACTTGACGACCGCCTGTCGTCGCCTCATCGATGCGGCAAACGAGCACGGTGGCGAGGACAACATCACGGCCGTGCTCATCCGCATCGAGGCAGCGTCGCCCGATGAGATGCGCGCGACCTTGCCCGACAGTCACTGAGCCGGACAGTCACTGAGCCGGACTCACTGAGCCCGACAGTCACTGAGCCCGACAGTCACTGAGCCCGACAGTCACTGAGCGAGCCGCCGCCGCAGCTGGCGCTGGCCCGCTGGCTACTCGCCCGAGCTCGGGCTGGAGATCACCACCCCCGAGAGCACCGGCCGGGTGAGCGCCGCGCAGTGGGCGCCGCGCAGTGAGCGCCGCCCGCGGCGTCCTCAGTGGGTGCAGCGATCGAGGACGACGGTGCCGTCCGCTTCGCAGTCTGCTGCGATGCCTGCCGCGCCCATGTTCATGTCGGGGCAGAAGAACGTCAGGGCGAGGGTGCCGGCGTCTGCTGGCTCCTCACCACTCAGGCACGACGAGTTCGAGCAGGCTTTGAGAGGAGCGGGTCCTGCCTGCAAGGTGCAGGTGGTGTCTTCCTTCGGGTTGACGGCCAGCGTCGCCGTCGTGAAAAAGCTGATGCCCGCGCTGCCGGTGCCGTCGGGGTGAATCACGCCGTTCTCGATCTTGATCCAGGTGCTCGAGCCCTTGTTCGCGAGATAGGGGCTCGTATTGGGGCCTTCGAGTGTTCCCGCGATCGCCAAATCGCCGTTGCCGCTGACCTTACAGGTGATGTTGTAGGCCGAAGTGGCACCAGCGGCCGTCTGGCCGTCGACCACGAGGCCCTCTCGGTGCAGGTCGGCCTCACCGAGCGCCACGATGGGCGGCTCCGGCGGCGGGTTGCCGATCCCGCCGTAGGAGTCGGTGCACTCGGTGCCCGGCTCCGCATCGGTGGGTTTAATCGTACGGAAATGGGCGGATCCACGAGCAGTCGGTGGCGCCACCGGGCTGCACTGGGCAAGCAGCAGGAGGACGGGGATTGCCAGCGGCGCGAGACGGTCGGACTTCATGGCCGCTGGAACGGTATCTGCCTGGGATCGGGCTGTAAAGTAGGATTGTAACCGCGCCAGGCTTGCGTCCCACCCGAACGTTGCGCTAGACGCGCCGGGTCCTCGAAACCCGCGCGCCTGCCCACAACCGTCTTCGGTGCAAGTGGGGCGCAGCTTTCCGGGGCATCTGGTGGGTGTAGCTCAGTGGCAGAGCATCGGACTGTGGCTCCGGGTGTCGCGGGTTCAATTCCCGTCATCCACCCCAGGGTTGGCGCCGTGCCGAAAGGCGAGCGCCAACTTCGCCGTGCCCGCTAGCGGTTGAGCCCGCTAGCGGCCCGCCCGAGCTGGCCCGCCCGAGCTGGCCCGCCCGGGCGGACCTCGGCGAAAGCGGGCGTGGACAGGGCCCCTTCATCGCCCCGTCAGCCGGGTGTAGCCTTTGCGCAAGTTACGTTTCGGATCGTGCGATGCGCTGGAGGATCATTTTTGCCAACGGCGCCGTCGTGATTGTGCTGACGCTGCTCACTTACTTCCTGCTCAAAACTGGAATCGAGCGGGTGGTGGACAATCCCGCGGAGCAACAGCACCGCCTGGATCGTGCCCTGCGCTCGGCGTCGGCCCAACTGGCACTCGACGCTCTGCGTTTCGAGCGCTGGCTGGGCAAGGAGGCCGCCTCGGAGGTCACTGTCGCCGTCTTCCTGGCCGGAACCGCCGAGGCTCGCCAGGAGGCCGCCACGCGAGAAGCCAATCGGCTGCGCGATGCCGCCGTAGCTCGGGCGGACTTTGCCCGCATGACACCCTCCCTCCTGCTGTTCGTGGACGCGGCTGGCGTCGCGCTGGGTCGCAACGGGACGGAGGCGATGCGGGGGGACGAGGTCAGTCGCGTGTACCCGGCGCTGGCCCGAGCGATCGAGCGCGGCGAAACCGACAGCGACGTGTGGATCAATGGCAAGCGCCAGGAGCAAATGCTCACGGCGTACGCGCCCGTCAAAGGCGGCGACGGCAAGGTGCTCGGGGCGCTGGTGCTCGGCACGCCGCTCAGCGATGAGCGCATGATGCTGACCAGCGAGCAGTCGAGTGGAGAAAGCCTGGCCCTGATGTCCGGTCAGGGAGAAGTGCTGGCGAGCGGAGGCCCCGTCGTGCGCGGCTATGACTCGGAGGAGGTCCGTACTGCCATCCGTGGAGCGAGCTCCGGCATTTTGAATCACGCCGCAGCGCCGGTGGCCGGCCATCGCTTCGCTGCAGTGCCGCTGGCCGAATATGCGAGTGGGGATGTGTTCGTGGTCGCCGCCGTCGCTGGCTCCGCGGCGAGCGACGTCGAGGGTGTGCTTTGGCCCGTGCTTGCGGTGGGCGCTCTCGGTCTGTTCCTCGTGGTGGTCGGCGGGATCATGCTCGGCAACTACGTCTCCAGGCCCATTGCAGAATTGGAAGAAGGCCTCCTGCTCGTCATCAACGGCCAGCGGGATTTGCGCTTCGATCTCGAGCACGCGGAGCTCGGTGGCCTGACTTCCCGCATCAATGCCCTCTTGGGCAGCCTGCTTGGTGTGCCCGAGGATCAGCGCTCGGATTGAGCGCGAGCCAGAAGCGGTCGATCACCTTCGACCATTCGAACCGACTCTGGGCTGGCCCCACGCCGGGCGGGGCGGTAACTTCCCCCCCGCCAGCCGAACCATCATGGGACTCTTCGACCTATTTCGCCGTAAGGATTCTTCAGAGAGCACTGACCGAGAGCTTTCGCGTCTGAAGAAGGCAGTATCGAGCAAGCTCTCTCAGAACCTCGATCGCCAGGATGCGCTCGAGCGGCTCGCGCAAATGGGCACGTCGGAGGCCGCAGAGGTTCTGCTCACTCGTTTCGCTTGGACGCTCGACCCGTCGATCACCGATCAGGACGAGAAGGCACTCGCATTGCAAGGCGTCGTCCTGGCAGGCGAGGCAGCGCTCGAGCCGATTCGTCGCCACTGTCTGCGTTCGGAGAGCCTCGTCTGGCCGATCAAGGCCCTGCGCGGCATCCTTTCGGGTGAAACGCTCAGGCGCGAGCTGCTGAATTTGCTGGACGAGTTCGACACGGAGTACGTGCGCAACGCAGAGCCGAAGGTTCAGCTGCTCCAGGCCTTCGAGGAGTTCCCGGGAGACGAAACGCGCATCGCGGTCGAGCCATTTTTGGCCGATACGAGCGAGGCCGTGCGCTTTGCCGCCGTCACCACCGTCTTCGCGGTCGCGGGACCGGATGCGGTGCCCAGCTTGGTCGCGGCCTTGGCCGACGACGAGTCCCTGCGCGTGCGCAATCGCATTGCGACGGGGCTCGTCGAGCGCGCCTGGCCGATCACCGAGGACTTGCAGACGCTACTGCGATCCAAGCTGCCCCCAGGCTTCAAGCTGCCCGGTGGTGTCCTGCTGGGCGCCCCGGCTGCCTGAGCGGAAGTGGCGGAGGCGTGCGGTAGCGCGCCCGCGCCGTGGTGATGGAGGCGGGTGCCATTCGAGCCCGCCGGATTTGCGGCGCTTCGGACGCGCGCTTCCGCGCTGCCACACACCGCGCTCGCGTCGTACAAAACGAGACGACTCACGCTCTCTGGGAGAGGTGAGTCGTCTGGGGGTTCAGGTCGCTCGAGGGCTACTCGGCGCACTGTCCTCGTACTTGTGTTTGGAGCTTACTCGCTCACCTTGTTCTGCATCGGCAGATACATGTTGAAGCTGACGGTGAGCATCTGGTTGAACTTGAACTCACGATCGGCCGAGGTGATGTTGCCATCGGGGAAGGCGTTGTTCTGTCCGCGTCCCGCCACATCGAAGCCGGCGTTGCTGATCGAGAACGGCACCGCACGGTACTCCGCACCGATGGCGGTCCAGCGGTTGATGTAGAACGTGAAGCCGAGACCGAAGGTGGGAGCCACCTCCACGCGGCCCACCGTGGCGAAGCTCGAGTCCTCCGTGCACTGACCTTCGCAGTCGGCCCGGTCGCGAATGCCCACGAAGGCGGCACCGGCGAAGAGATAGAGGTCGGCATCCACGAAGATGCTGTTGAACAAGCCGAGCTTGCCGCGGAAGGGGACCGCGGTGACCTGCGGTGCTGCCATCCAGTCCAAGCTGGCGACCTGGTTGGGGAAGTTGGAGCTCAGGTTCACCTCGGTGAGCTTGCACTCCAGGGTGCCCTGTCCCGATCCGGTCTGGCCGCCGGTGGTACGGCAGTTTCGGTCATCGTTGACGGTTTCGATCTCGCCGGTCAGAGCCGTATCGATGGGAAAGCCCATCAATGAGCTGCCCACGCCGCCCCAGGCGCCCACGGACAACCAGTCCGTGATGCCGTAGTTGAGGCGGAGACCGAAGAAGATGTTCCGGCGGTATTCGTCGAGCAGCGTGAAGCTGACGTTCGGCGACACCTCGAAACGTCCCTGACGATACAGCCTGAGCTTGCGTACGGCCGGTGCACCCGCCAAGGGTCCGGTCACGTGCACCTGGGCTTGCGCCGTGCTCGGCACCGAGAGCACGGCCGCGGTCGCCAACAACACGGCGACGAGGTGCGCACTCAGCTTGGTAAAGATCGTGGTTTTCATCGGCTTCTGACCTTGTCCTCGGAGGATCCGCGCCCTGTTGCTCACTTCGCGCCTCCTGCCGTGTCAGCGCCGGCCTTGGGCAGGCGATACTTGAACGAGAACGGGATGAAGACGGAGACTCCGAGCTGCGCCTGCACGTTGTTGGTCAGTGAGGTATCCCCGAGCCAAGTGGCGTCGTCGGCTCGTTCCGGCGGGGTCGCTGCGACTTCCAAGTTCTCCAGCTGATCGATGAAGATGTAGTCGCGCACCTCGAGCACCGCGGCGAACCAGCGGTTGAAGAAGATCTTCAGGCCGATGCCGACGTTGAAGGCCACGTTCGGCTGGTAGGTGAAGTTACGGTAGTCAGGGTCGATGACCGAGATGGGCCTCGTACTGATCGCACCCACACCACCGACCACGTACATGTCGTAGTGGAAGATGAAGTTGCCGAAGCCTGCGAACTTGCCGCTGGCTGGCATGTAGGTGAAGTTGGCAGCAGCGGCCCACTGGTACTCGGTCAGCGGCACACCGACGCGTGCGGCCCGACGGACCTGGGCGTTGAACGACGACTCGTTGTTGAACGGGTCGTAGTACTGGCCGTTGATACCGACCGCCATGACTTCCGTGATGTAGAAGTTGGCGCCGATGCCGGGGCCCGGGTGGCCGACGAACTGATCGTTGAGCGTGACGCCCCAGAAGGGCTGCAGCTCGAAGCGATGCTTCTTGATGATGAAGCGTTGCTGAACGGCCTTGATGGTCTCGTCCAGCGGCTTGGCGGCCTCCTTGGCCATGTCCAAGGTCGGACAGGCGGCCGGGTCGATCTCACAGATGTCCCCGACGCCTTCTCCGGTTTCCTCGAACTCCGAGTCGTCGAATTCCTCGCCGCCTGCGGCCGGTGCCTCTCCAGCAGGGGCGCCCTCGCCTTCCGCGGGCGCGTCTGCATCCATGACGGGTGCTTCCTCGCCCTCTCCTTGCGCAAACCCGGTTGCCGGGAGCCCCCACAATGCAGCGGCTGCAAGGAGTGCGATACGAGTGTGTTTCATCGATGCCTCGTTTTTTTTCGTACTAGGTCGCTGTGTCAGCGAATTAACTTGCCGTCGGTCGAACTGGCCGGCGCGGAAGGTGGGCGCGTTTCGAACGCAACCCCTCAAAATGATTGAAGAATTTGAGCAGCCCGAAACGTGACGGGCACTATATCATGCGGTTTTTCGCTCGATCAACAGGAGTAAAATTCCATCTATGCGGCAATGACCTCGTTCTCGGCGCCAAGCAGCGCTTCGACGAACGCGGCCGGATCGAACTCGTGCAAATCTTCGGCCCGCTCGCCGACGCCCACGTAGCGGACGGGGATGCGGAGTGCGTCGCAGATGCCCAGCACCACCCCGCCCTTGGCCGTTCCATCGAGCTTGGTCAGCACGAGTCCGGTGATCGGTAGGGCTTCCTTGAACTCTCGCGCCTGGGCCAGGGCGTTCTGACCGTTGGTGGCATCGATCACGAGGAGCGTCTCGTGGGGTGCGCCCTCGAGTGCCTTCGCTGCCACCTTCTGCACCTTGGTCATTTCCTGCATCAGGTTGGCCTTGGTGTGCAGGCGCCCCGCGGTATCCGCCAAGAGCACGTCGACGCGGGCTGCCTTGGCGGCCTGGATGGCATCGAACAGCACGCTGCTCGGGTCCGCACCTTCTTTGCCGGTCACTACTTCGCAGTTGACCCGGCGGCCCCAAACCTTCAGCTGATCGACCGCGGCCGCCCGGAAGGTGTCGCCAGCAGCGAGCATGACCTTCTTACCCTGGGCGGTCAGGTTTTGCGCCAGCTTGCCGATGGTAGTCGTCTTGCCGGCGCCGTTGACGCCGACGAACAGCACCACGGTTGGCTGATGATGCGCTCGAATGGCTCCGCCGAACCCGTCCACCGCGAGCGTGCGGGCAGCCTCGACGCGCAGCGCCTCCAGCACGCGTGCTTCGTCGGCCAAGTCGCCGCGGCTGATGCCGTCCTTGAGACGCGCCAGGATGCGCTCGGTAGTGGCCATGCCGACATCGGAGCTCAGAAGGATCTCCTCCAAGCGTTCCGCGATGTTGGGGTCGAGCTCGCGGCGTCCCCCCAAGAGTTGCTTGAGCCGTCCGAAGAAGCCCGTCGACTCCCTGGACTTAGCGAGTCCCTTGCGGAGACCAAGCCAGGCCCCCGACGGGGCAGGCTTGGCAGACGCCTCCACGCGCGCGCTCGGCCGCGCCGCGGTGTCGAGATTTTCCTGCACTGCGCGGCTCGACCCTGCGTCGCTCGACTCTGCGTCGCTCGACCCTGCGTCGCTTGACTCTGCGTCGCTCGACTCTGCGTCGCTCGACTCTGCGCCGTCGTCCTCGGTCTCTTGTGCGGAGGCGGTTTCTGCGCTCTCACTGCCATGGAAGGAATCGAGCGCCGCGGCGGCGTCGGTGCCCTCGGTCGAGCTGGTTTCGGCGGCGCGAGGAGTCGTGGGTGTGCGGACCGGAGTCGGCGGCGGGGAGGCGGCGCGCTCGACGCTCTCGTCGCTGGCCGACGGCTCCTGTTCCTCGTCGGAAGCGGGGACCGGCGGGGCCTCTGGGGCAGGCGTACCCAGGGGAAGCTCTTGCTCGCGCAGGACCTCGGCCTTGCGCGCGGAAGGGTCGCGGGGGGCAGGGTCGCGAGCGGCAGCGGCCTGGCCGGCGGCTGGATCCGGTCTCGCGGCAACGGCGGAAGCCGGTCGGGCACCGGGGGCGCGGGCTGGCGACGCCGCGTCATCCAGACGCTCCGCCTCCTGCGCCTTCCTTTTGCGCAGCACCACCGCCACAGCGACGATGGCGAGGACGACCAGGATGACGAGACCAATCTCCATGATTTCACTGCCTGTTCAGCTTGGCGTTTCCGCTCCGGCTGAACCCCGGCGTGCAGCACTATAGGAACTGAGGCGGCAGCCCGTCAACTTGGCTTTCGTTCGGCCAGGGCGGAAAGGTCACCATCGGTCGGCTCCGTCCTTCCGTAAGCGGCGGCCGCCACGTCGGCGGCCCACCGGGCGACGGCCGGGCGTCCGGTTGCCGTGGCCGTCCTGAGGACTTCCCCGGGGGTCGGGAGGGGCGCCGCCGGGCTGCGGGCCCGGACCCAGGCAGCCAGGAGGGCCACGGCCGCCCGGCGGCGCTCGGTCAGGCGGATCACGGGCTCGCCCGCGGGCAAAAGTCCCTCGAAAGCGACATAGCCGTCGGCGGTCAGGCGCAGGCGAGTCAGTCCCGTCGACCGGACTTCGAAGCTAAAGTGCCCGCTGCTGTCGGTGTGCGCCTGTTCGAGGACCTGCTGGCTGGTCGGGCTGACGCCGAGGAGCTCGATCGTCGCGGCGACGGGTCGCCCCGTATGCAGGTCAATCGCTCGCCCCGTGACGGTCCCGCCCCGCTTGCGGAAGGGCGGCAAGCGGACGGCGCCGGACTCTTGGCTCGGGGGCGCGCGGCGCTCCGCACCGAGCCAGCTCCAAGCGAGCCAGATGGCAAGGCCAAGTAGCCCTGCCGCCTGCAGAGGGGCCCAGCCCCGCCACGGAACCGGCGCCGCCAGGATCAGCGCTTCGGCCGGCCGAGCGTAGGGCGGGGCCTGGGTGAGGCGGATCGAGAGCGCACCGTCTGGCGGCGTGTCGACCTCCAGCACGCCTTCGCCGGCGTCGCTCAGTGGGACGGTCAGCACGTGCTCGAGCCCACGGTGTGCCTCGAGCACACCGACCGTGAGCGGTTTGATATGAGATGGCCAGCGCAGCTGCACGCTGATCACCGCGCGCAAGCGGCCCCCCTGCTCCGTCCAGCCGGAAGACCTCAAGCCGACCTGCCCCTGCAAGACGACTGGCCGCGGACTACTGTCGATGCTGGACCGCACGACGAAGGCGCAGCTGTCCGGACCGGGCAGCTGGCTCGGTGCCGTGCTGAAACGAAAACGCCCGTTTTCGGCCCGCGCGCTGGCCAGCAGGGTGCGCTCGCCGTGGCAGTCGATGAAGAGTTCAGCCGCTTCGCCGGCGGCAGGGGCGCGCCCTTCCGTCGTTGCTTCGACGACGATTGCAGCCCTGCCATCGAGCTGGACGAGCTCGGGTGACACTTCGATCCTGGGTCGCTCGACTCGCGTCGGGTCGAGCGCGACGTCGATCGGTCGCGTTTGGAAGTTCGAGCTCGAGAGCCGGATGGTCACCCGTGTGCTGTCTGGTAGCGTGGGACCGCGCAGGCAGTATCGGCCGCTGGCATCGACGGGCACGTCGGATTCACCTGGACTTGGTGTGCCGCCCAAGCAGGATCCCCACGCGCCCGGGAGCGGAGCGAGCACGCGCAAAGCGCCCGCTACCGGCACACCGGATTCGTCGGTGAGCACGCCCGCGATCGTCGTCTGTCGTGGCTCGAGCCGGATGTGCGGCCGGGTGTCCAACCGGCCGACGACGAGCACGGGCGCGCGTGCTCGCTCCTGCTCGTCCGCGCGTGCGGATCCGCCGCAAATGGCAGACACGACGGTTGCCGCGACCACAGCCCGAGCGACGGGGCGACCGCCCCACCTACATGCGCCGAAAATGCTTCCTCGCACGCGGGGGAAGGTTCTTCGATCTCGCTCCGGATCAACTTGTGGATCAACCAAGGTCGCCACCTTCCCTCGACACTCCTCGATGATATCTTCTCTCAGAATGCGGCCCTACTCACCACGCCCCTGGCTCGTGGCAACTCTATTCCTGCTGCTCCCGGGACTGGCCGCCGCCGACGACTTTCAGAAAAATGCGGACTCGCTGCGGACGGCCGCCGATTTTCGCGTGCGCACGCAGGCGGCACTGGCGCTTGGTGCGTCGCGCGACCGGCGGGCGGTCGTGCCCCTATGTCAGGGGGTTACCGACAACAATCGCGTCGTTCGCATCGCGTCGGCCAGCGCGCTGTCCCGCCTGGGTCAGGGCGGGGACGGCTGCATTCGCCGGCAACTCGAGCAGGAAGGTGATCCGCAGGTGAAGACGGCGCTGGAAAATGCCCTGGCGAAGCTCCTGGGCGCAGGGGCTGCAGAGCCGGCTCTGGCCACCAATACCCGCTTGTACATCGCCATCGACAAGCTTTCCGGTCCGGAGCGCTTGAACAGCCCCGTCCGTTCTGCCTTCGTGCGCGGAATCGGGGGCTCGGCCGAGGTTGCGATTGCTCCAGCCGGGGAAACGGTGGCTCGAGCGACGGAACTCCTGAAGAAGTTCGGCTCCGCCAAGGGGTTCATGCTCTCGCCCCGCGTCGCCAAGCCGACCTACGAAGGAGACCAGCTCAAGGTGAAGCTCTCCGTCGCCATCATGAGCTATCCCGATCGCTCGATCGTCGGCAGTTTCACCCAGAACTTGGCGATGTCTGGCATGACCGGACCCAATCCCAAGGCCGAGGAGGAGCTGGTCATCTCGGCGGCGGAATCCGCGATGCGCAAGTTCCTCCAGATTGCCCCGACCCTCGACCTCTAAACGGCCAGGGCGCGTTCGACCTCTTGCACGAGACTTGCTGCCAGCCCAATTAGGCCTCTACGATTTGTCCCATGGGAGATTCGGTCCATTCTCAAGCCCCAGCGGGCAGGAAACAGCGTCAGCTGAAGAACCTGCTGCTCGATCCGCACTTCCAGCTCAAATACACGGGGTATCTGGTGGCGATCGCCGTCGTGGTCAGCTCGGCGCTCGGCTTCATGCTGTGGCAAACCAGCGCCCAGGTCATTCGCCAGAGTGAGCGCAGTGCCGCCCACGGCGAGATGATCCTCCGGCTTGGCAGCGAGGTGGTCGAGGAATCGCACAAGGTCAGCGCGGTCGTGCGCATGAGCATCGAAAACGACCCGATCTACCAGGCGCAGCCCGAGCTGCTCGAAGCCTTCAATGCAGACGCCGCTGCCCAAGATCGCCGCTTGGCTGCCCAGGAGGCCAGCTTGAAGCGTCAGCGGGCGCGTTTGGCCGCCGACGCCAGGAACCTGCGATCGTTTCACACCACGCTACTGTGGAGCTTGGTCGGTTTCCTGTCGGCCTTGGTTGCGGGCATTGGTCTTGCCGGCATCGTCGTGACCCATAAGGTTGCGGGGCCCATCTTCAAGATGAAACGCCACTTGCGCGACGTGGCGGGCGGCAACCTCGAGATCCCGTGGGGTCTGCGCAAGGGCGACGAGCTCGTCGAATTTTTCGAGGTACTGCGCGACATGATTCAGGCGCTCCGCTCCCAGCGGAGCGATCAGGTGGCGAAGGTCGACGAGGCATTGGCTGGGCTGGCGGGGAAGGTCTCCGACGAGGACCTTGCCACGTTGCGTCGCTTTCGCGACGAACTGGCCGCCAGCATCACCTGAGCGATCGAGCCCTCGGGTCGGGTGCCCGGGCCCGTTCAGAAGGCTCCCCGCACGTACTCGATTCGGGCCCCGCTTGGGGTCCAAGTCACCGACGCCAGGTCGAAGCGCAGTCCCGTGCAGGCCGGGTCGGAACGAAAACGTCGATTCCACAGGCGCTCGCCGGCGCGACGCAAGCGGAGCAGCTTGGCGGGGCTGACGCTCGAGAGTCCGCTCGTCAGGGACGTCGGCGCTCTCGTCCGGACTTCGACCAGGGCTACGACCGCACCTTCGCGGGCAACGATGTCGACCTCGAGCAGCCCGAGGCGCACGTTGCGCGCCAGGATTTCGAAGCCGCGGCTTTCCAGCCAGCGAGCCACCAGTGCTTCGCCTTGGTCCCCGCGGAAACGGGTCGTGCCTGCCTTTGCCATCCAGCGGCATCGGGCGGAGCGCGACCGCGTTGCGTGCCCGCGCGGAGCGAGCCACGCGCGCCCGCTCGTCGCTGACGAGCTTGCGGGCACCCTACCAGCTGGCAGGGTGCCTCGTGCTCAGATGCTCCTCAGGGGCAGGCGATCTTCGAGCCGTTCGCGTCGAAGCAGGGGCAGGCGACGACAGAGCCGCCCTCGACCAGATCGACCGATTCGCCGATGTCCGAGCAGCGCTCACGGTCAACCTGGAAGGGCTCGTTGGCTGGATTGACCGGGGTCTCGCCGCCGTCCGCGGCCGTGCTCGGGCGCGGTGGGAGGCAGCAATAGATGTCCTCGCTGCAGACAGTACCGCCGGCTTCGCACGTGGTGCCGTTGTTGCGGGCAAACGGGCCCACCACGCCAGCGACGACCCGCTCCACGGGCTCTCCGCACTCACCTGCGCGGCAAGGGGCGGTCGGCGGCTGACTCGCCTGGTACTCGGTACCGGAGCGGACGCAGTAGCTGCCCGCGAGCTGTCCCTTTTCGCCCAGTCCGAGATCGTCGACCAATGGCTCGCAAGCGAAGCCGCTCGGGCAGGAGCAGTAGCGCGCGTTCGGATCCGGCCCGGCGCAGCGGCACGAGCAGTACACGGTATCTTCTGCCTTGCGGTCCACCCACTGCGGCTCGACCGCGACCTGGATGCGATCCTCGAGGCGCGTTCCGTCGCGATCGGGCACGCGGCAGGATTTCGCGTGCTCCTCGCCACCGGGTACGCAGGACGTGTCGTCGCAAAGGCTTCCGGCGTCCGTGCAGCCGTCGGCATCGAGATCGGCGCACTGGAAGTTCGGGGGTTCGTCAGCTCCGGCGAGGTTCAGGGCCGAGCACTTCCCGCGCCCCGAACCCGCGATCGGGCCGCAGCCGGGATTTGCCGCGAGCCAGGCCTCGTCGTTGTACTTGTCCTCGCCCTGGCCGAACGGACAGCTGACGCGGCCGTTGAAGTGATTCACCAGGCAGACGCGGGTCAGGCACTGGAAGGAGCGGCTCTCCACGTTGACTTCGCCGTGATCGAAGCCGCTGAAGGTGGTGAGGTACTCGTCTTCGGGAACGCAGGGGTCACCCACACCGCTGCCGCCACAATTCGAACCGATGAGTGAGGCGCCAGCCGCCATGGCCAGCAGAAGGTAGATGCGCATTCTTGGTGTTTCCTGAAGGATCCGGAAGCGGGGTCCGGGGGTTGTCGAGTGCCGGTCTGCTGCTGCCGGCCTGCTGCTGCGAGTCCGTGCAGCTGCCAATCCTCACAGCCGCCAGCTTGGCTCAGCTCTGCGGGATGAGGTTAGCGCAATTTCATGGATAACGGAAACCCTTCCAGTCTCAGATGAAAGGGGGGGACACGAATCGTAACGGAGTGGGGAGCTCGTGGACTCGACCTGGCGAGACCCTCCCAAGCGGACCGCGCGAAAGTAGCGAAGCGCGCGGAAGGGCGTCAACAGCAATCAACCCCTCAAATTTCCTTACACTTCCTCCCGAGCGGGAACCTTGAAATCTGGGCGGACCCCGCGGGACTTCGTGGCAATCTCTTGGTCCCCGCGCGCCGCGCGGGGCTCGGCGCTCTCTCCCAGGCGTTCGACGGTGAGGTCGACCCGGGCCCGGGTGCCGATCGTCGGTTTGCGCGCTCGCACCCCGCGAGCGCTTGGACAGGTCCGGCCGACAGGCTAAGGAGGCGTACGGGTGGCGACTGAGGGTGGGGGAGGGTGCGGCTCCGTCGGGGGGCGCTTCGACCGGGCGTTCGCCCGTGCAGCCTGGCTTGACAACCGTTCCAGGGTGCCCGTAATATCGCGCTCCGGCCCCGATCGGTTATCCCTACGTAGTTGTTCGATTTTTTCCAATTTGGATTGTTCTAGCCGGGACATAAGGTCCCCCGCGGTTCGGGCTGTGCAGTCGCACGCCGGGCCATCGGAACTGCATTCGTCCAAAGCCCAGCCGGTCGCCATTTCTAACCAAGGTCAAACGAGGACACATGTTTCGTAAGCGAACCTATGCAGCCGCCGCCCTGGTCGCCGCCCTTGCCGGCACCGTGCTGACGCCCGCCACTTCTTCCGCACAAGTCCTGGACCTCGACGACGAGGACGACGTCGTCGACTTGGATGCCGACGAGCCCAAGAAGAAAGGTGGCGCTAGTGGCGCCGGCGTCATCGACCTCGACGATGCCGACTCGACCCCTCGCGGTCCGGCCGCCGTCGCCGGTCAGCCCTCGGAAGCCATGGCGCGCGCCAAGACTGCTTTCGATGCGAAGCAATGGCCCGTCGCCGCAGAGGGCCTGTACGCCGTGGTCGCCGGTGAGACCGGGGACGATGCAGGAAACAAGCAGCTCGCCGAGTTCTATCTCGCCCAGGCGCTCTATTTCCTGAAGTTCTACCAGGCGAGCTTCGAGGGCTTCACCAAGATCGCCGACAACCCGTCGCATCTGAAGTTCGCCGAGTCCCTGATGTGGCTCGCCAAGCTGGCCACGGACATGAACGAGGCGGCCGACATCATTTCCCACGTCGGCAAGTACAAGGACGAAGAGATTCGGCGTTTCGACAACGCCAATCAGAAGGAACTGTACTGGAAGCTGAACTACCTGCTCGGCCGTTACCACTACCGGCAGTCGAACTTCCCCGAGGCGGTGCGCCTGTTCAACTTGGTCAACAGCGAATCGCGCGACTACGTCGCCGCGCAGTTCTTCACGGGCGTCAGCTACATCCAGGTGCGTAAGTCCGTCGAGGCGGTCAAGGCCTTCCAGCGTGTCGAAAAGGCCGTCGCCGAAGGCGCCAAGGTCGATGACGCACGCCGCATGCGTGACCTCGCGAACCTGTCGATGGCTCGCACCATGTACTCGGCCTCCATCCAGCTCGATCCCGAGACGAATGCGCCGAGCATTCGCGAAGACGCGCTCTCGACGGCGGTGAAGTACTGGAACTCCGTCGACGAAGACTCGGAGTACTGGCTCGACGCTCACTTCGAGGAAGCATGGGCGTACTACATGGCCGGCCAGTACACGCGCGCCATGGGCAACATTCACACGCTGAAGTCGCCCTACTTCCCCAAGGCTTTCTATCCGGAAGCCGACATCTTGAAGGCCATCATCTTCTTCTTCAACTGCGACTACGAGGCCGCAACCACGGTCGTCGCTCGCTTCAATACGAAGACGACGCCGATCAAGGAGAAGCTCGAGGCCATCCTCAAGAAGTACCAGGGCGAGAATCAGGAGGAAGCCTTCTACAAGCTCCTGATTCAGGTCCGCGATGGGGATGCCAATCTCGACGCGGAAGTTCAGCCGCTCGTGGAGTCTGCGCTCAGCGACCGCGAGTTGCTCCGCAACGTCGCGTACGTGAACGACCTCGAGAAGGAGCAGAAGCACTTCAAGTCGTCAC
>Ga0247798_1000012_pt1 | contig 19379 bp, 12 predicted proteins | sample UWRJS197509C6_FD_179929 | JGI IMG/M metagenome (GOLD analysis project Ga0247798, IMG submission 179929) | Soil microbial communities from Arlington Agricultural Research Station in Wisconsin, United States - UWRJ-S197-509C-6 | ecosystem: Environmental > Terrestrial > Soil > Agricultural land... | reverse complement strand
CGCAAGGTCCGGCGGGCAAGGACCAGGGCGAGGCGATCCGCCAGGTTCAGGAGAAACTGACGCTGGAAAAGACGGTCAGCGTGACGATCGTGCTCAAGCAGGACCTCTCGCCGGCAGCGCTGCGGGCGGCTCAGGATGCCATCGAGGCCGAGCTCACGGGCCCCAGCTCGCACGTCACGCACAAGTTCACCATCGTCTCGGGCATGGGCGCGGTGATCGGCTCACAAGAGGATCTCGACATGCTGGCCAGCCACCCCTTGGTGGAAGCCTTCAGCATCGACACCCCGGTCGAGCCCCTGATGAACGACGCGCGCGCCATCATTGGCGCTGACGAGGTGTTCGCCGCAGGCTTCGACGGCACGAGCCGCACGGTCGCCGTTTTGGACTCGGGCATCGACATCACGCACGCCGATCTCATCGACGACATCGCGGACCAAGCCTGCTTCTGCGCTGCGACCTCGTGCTGTCCCAACGGTACGTTTCATCAGTTCGGGCCCGGAGCGGCCGCGGACTCGGTCGGTCACGGTACCCACGTCTCGGGCATCATCACGGGGGCGGGCAGCGTGGCACCACGGGGCGCCGCGCCCGGAGCCGACATCGTCTCCGTCGCGGTGCACGGAACGAACGACATCATCGCCGGTCTGCAGTGGGTGGCCATCTCCCATCCCGAGGTCGACGCGATCAACCTGAGCATGGGCACCCCCTCGAGCTACGGCAAAGGCTGCCAGACCGGCACTCCTGCCTGGGTTCTGATGGAAGATGCCATCGCCGCCCTGCGGGCCCAGGACATCCTCGTCATCGTTGCCTCCGGCAACAGCGGACAACCGACCGGGCTTGCCTTCCCGGCCTGCGTGACCTCGGCCGTCACGGTCGGCGCATCGAACAAGAACGACACGGTGGCCACGTTCTCGAACTCTCATAGCTCGCTCGATCTCTTGGCGCCCGGCGCTGGCTTCGCCGAGCCGACCATGTCGGGCGACGTCGAAGGCGAATGCCCCAACGATGCGCAGTATTGCATCAATTCAACGGGTCTACCCAACCGCACCGTGCGCTATCAGGGCACATCGATGTCCGCGCCGCAGGTCACCGCGGCCTTCGCCCTGCTCAATCAAGCGGACCCGGACCTCACCAGCGAGGAAATCCTCGACTGCCTGAAGGCCGGCCCCCTGGTCTCGGACACGCGGGTCACGCCCCCGCGGCAGACGCCTCGCCTCGACTTGCCGGCAGCGTTTGCAGCTTGTGGCATCCCCTATTGCGCGCCCCAGGTCTACGAGGCCGAAGCGATCAGTCACAGCACCGGTGGCGCAGCGCCCCCCGACGGCTGGAATCTGCATTCCAACGGCTACATCTACACCACCCACGAGTTCACTTTCGGTCCGTCGCAAATCACGGTCCGCATGCTGGGCCAGTCCGCGGGAGGCCAGGCTCCCCACATGACGATCTCGGTCGGCGGGACGCTGATCGGCAGCGCCTCCGTCAGCCCGACCACCTACACGGACTACTCGTTTCCGTTCACGGCTTCGGGTGGTCCGCAGGAAATTCGCATCACCTTCGATAATGACTACTACCAGTCGGCGACCGTGGATCGGAACCTGTGGATCGACCGCCTGACGATCGATTGTGTCGACGCCCTGCCGCCTGGACCTTGCGAAGGGATCTGCGGCAATCCTCAGTACCTGAGCTGGTCGGGCGGCAACTTCCAAAGCGGCAACATCGGCACTGGCGCAATCTGCCGCGCGACGGTTCAGAACGTCGTGGGCGGCAATTGTGGCAACTTTGCCAGTGGCCGTCAGTTCCGCGTCAACGGGGTGCAGAGGACCTGCAATGGTGGCCAGTGGAATCCAGCGCCGGCCAAGCGCAACGGCGGCTACTGCTTCTCGAGCACCACCGGCAACTACGACTGGGCGTACTACACCCTCTGGTGAGATCGAGTGGCACTCTCCTAGGAGCGACTTAGTAGAAGCGTCCTCGGTAATGCTGCAGCAGTAGAATGCTGCAGCGAGAGGGGATCCGCGTCGAGTTGGCCTCGCGGGCCAGCACAGTGTCCGAACTCGATGCGGAGCCCCTGTCCGTTTGCTCCCCTTGCTCCGCTCTGTCAGCCTTTGAGGCCCTTGATCCGAAGTTTGCGCGCGCCATGTTCCAAAGGCATCTTCCTCACTCCCAACTGACGGGCAGCCGATTGACGCGCAGCGCCCTCTTGCTGCTCGCTTCGCTCTCGCTCCTCGAGTGCGGCGCACCATCGGACCCTGCCTTGGACGACGCGCAGTCGACCGGTGGCAGTGATGGCAGCGATGGCAGTGGTGGCAGCGGTGGCAGCCCCACGGGCGGAACCTCCGGCGTCGGCGGCGGTGACGGCGGGTCGTCGGACATCGACGTTCCCAATACGGGGGGCGGCCCGGACGACTTGGGCTCCGACGAGGCCTGCGCCAAAGGCACGGAGCAAGCCACGCTCCGGCCCGTCACGATGCTGATTCTCTTCGACCGCTCGAGCTCCCTCATCCGCAATGAGGTCGAGGTGGGCGTCACACGCTGGGACGCTGCTGCTGCCGCGTTCGAAGCCTTTCTTTCCGATCCGAGCACCGATGGTCTCGGCGTCGCTCTGCGATTCTTTCCTCATGACCTGCCCGTGGAAGGCTGCTCTTCGCCCACCTGCGACATCGCAGCGTGCACCCAGCCGTTGATCGACGTCGGACGCCTGATGGCGACGCAGGGACCGGGCGACGCGCACGAAGCCGCGCTGCTCGAGGCGCTCGCGGCCGCCACTCCCGTTCCGGGCGGCGGCACGCCCACCGGAGCCATTCTGGAAGGCGGGGTCGCGTGGGCCAAAAGCTACCAAGACGCGCACCAGGACGAGCGCGTGGTGATCCTGGTCGTCACCGACGGTGCACCCGAAGGCTGCGAAGAGGGCATCCCCGAGCTCGAATTGTTCTTGAAGGACGCGCTCGACAGCGGGATCAGCAGCTACTTCGTCGGACTCACCGGCGAGGACGGCGCGGAGCTGGCCGAAGACACGATGAACGACCTGGCGGAAGCCGGGGGCACGGAAAAGGCCCTCTTCATCCAAGATGGCGCCGAGACGCGGGACGAGCTCGTGCAGGCCCTCGCGAGCGTCCAAGGCAGCGCGATCGCCTGTGACTTCGCCCTGCCAGCCATCAGCCACGGAGGCGAAGTGGTCGACCCAGGGCTCGTCAACGTGATCTACACCGCGGGGGGCGCCCCCTCCGGCGGGTCGTCCACTGGCGGGGCCCCTACCGAAGCGCAAGGCGAAGGAACGAAGTTCACCAAGGTCATCGGCCAGGGAGAGTGCGGGGACTCCGCGTCGTGGTTCTACGATGTGGAAGGACATCCGAGCCGCATCCATCTCTGCCCTCAGGCGTGCAGTCTGGTTTCTGCGGACCCGGCGGCCTCGCTCGAGATCCTCCTCGGGTGCAAGCCCATCGTGCGCTGAACGCACGCGGGTGCCTCGCGCGCCTCGCGGCGAGCCCCAGGTCAAAAGCGTCGACCGAACCCAGCCTGGGCCTGCGCGGCCGGTCACCCTCTCACGATCGGCCAACGCCCCCCAGACGCGGCCAAAACGTGCACACATTGTCGGTACGTTTTGCGCCCCCTGGGGAGCGCCACACTCGCCCAGCCGCAGGGCGCGAGGAGCGACCCGACGAGCGCGTGGAGCGCGTGGAGCGCGTGGAGCACCTAGCCCTGCAACCGTCGCCGACCGATACTCGGGCGCCGTTTCATGGACTCCCTCACGCATCGCCCACGCCGGTTCGGTTTCTTTTCCTTCCCTCTGCACGCCGCCGTCGGCTGCGCGCTGCTCTGCGGCGCCTGCACGCGCAAGGCGCCGACCGGCGCCGACCCTCCCCCCACGGGCGAGCCCCAAGCGGAGCAGGCGAAAGGGCAAGAGGCCGCAGGGGCGGAGAAACCCCCGGCGGACGCTGCGCGCCGCTTTCGCAATGAACCCCTGATCAAGAGCCTCTACACCGCCGACCCATCAGCTCACGTTTGGGGCGGCAGGCTCTACGTCTATCCGTCGCACGACGTCGAGGCCGGCATAGCCGGCGACGATTTGGGCAGCCAATTTGCCATGCGCGACTATCACGTCCTGGCGCTCGATTCGGCTGCCGGACCCGCGCGCGATCTGGGCGTGGCGCTCGAGCTCAGCCAAGTCCCGTGGGCCAAAAAGCAAATGTGGGCGCCCGACGCGGCGGAGAAAGACGGAAAGTACTACCTCTACTTCCCCGCCAAAGATCGCGAGGATGTGTTCCGTATCGGAGTGGCGGTCGCCGATCGCCCCGAAGGTCCTTTCAAGGCCGATCCGGAGCCGATCCACGGCAGCTTCAGCATCGACCCGGCCGTGTTCCGAGATCGCGATGGCAGCCACTACCTGTACTTCGGCGGCATTTGGGGCGGCCAGCTGCAGCGCTGGAAGTCGGGGAGCTACCGGAAGGACGACGAAGCGCAGCCCGCACCGAGCGAGCCTGCTCTGTCGCCCCAGGTGGCGCGCCTGAGCGGCGACTTGCGCTCCTTGGCCGAACCCGTGCGGGACGTGGTGATCGTGGACGAGGCGGGCAAGCCCCTGCTTTCCGGCGACAAAGAACGCCGCTTCTTCGAGGCGTCGTTTCTGCACGTCTACGAGGGCACGTATTACTTCTCGTATTCGACGGGCGACACGCACTTCATCGTGTACGCCACGGGCAAGTCACCGTACGGGCCCTTCACGTACCGAGGCCGCTTGCTCGAGCCCGTGCTCGGCTGGACCAACCATCACTCGATCCTGGAGTACGGCGGCAAGTGGTACCTCTTTTATCACGACGCTGAGCTCTCCGGCGGGCAGACGCACCTCCGCAACGTGAAGGTGACGGAGCTCCAGCATCAGCCGGACGGCAGCATTGTGCCGATCGACGCCTACTTGGACTGAGCGGGGTCCGGGCGCGACGGGTCCGAGCGCGGCGAGCCTATTCGCCTCGCGCCAAGCACGCGGCAGCCTCTGCGTCGGTGAAGGCGGTCATCGGATCCGACGCGCGCTCGCGCAGCAGGGCACCGTGCTCGGCGAGGACCGAATCGAGGGCGGCAGCGAAGTCGAGGGCACCCAGGTCCGTGCGCAAGTAGCCGTCCGCGTTGCCCACGGTGGCAGCCAGCGCGTACGAGAGGCGGCTGAGCTCATCGATCGGCAAGAGGCTCACGGTATGACTGCAGTTGTCGGCGCGGAACCCGGGCAGGTAGTAGCCCCAGTTGTCCGTCGCTTCGATCACGCTGACCAAGCGCTCGGTGTCCTCGAGCCAGAGTTCCTGCAGGTCCTCCACCGTCGGGTCGTCGAACAGCTCGCCGTAGGCGAACTGGGAGTTATCCAAATCGCTGAGAAAATAGCTCACGAGGAAGCGGTCCGCGGGGAAAGCAGCAGCCAAAAGCGCGGTCAGATGGCCCGAATCGACGGTCAGGCTCTGCGCCTCGGACGCGGCCAAGCGGAGGTCGAGCTCGGCCAAAAAGTCCTGGGTGTGCCAGCGCTCGGCGAAGGCCTGGCGCGCGGGATCTTGGGGACCACCGGGAGGAAAGAGCGGCCCGGAGTCGTTGAGGAACGACGAGCGCGCCGGCGCAACGGCATCCCGAATGCCCGCGTAGTGGAAGGACGCGCCCAAGCCGCCCGCGCTCGAGCCGACGACGAGCAGCTGCTCGGGAGACGGGAACGCTCCGGAGAGCCAGCTCGTCACGAGCTTCATGTTGGCCGCGCCGCGATGCTGGATCTCGAGCTCCTGCTCGCCGCTCGGCGCCGGATAGGTCGCCGTAAAATCGCCGACGAAGGCGTCCCCCGTGCAGTACGGCAGGTACACTTGGTCGTAATCTTCCGTCGCCACGTCCCGATCCGACAAGCCCAAGTGCGGGAACATCAGGCCCCAGGGGATACCGTCCGGATCATCGCCCAGCGGCGGCGGCGTAGCCGTCATGTGGTCGTCCCCGAGGCCGTGCAGGTAGGCAGCGCGACTCGGGCCGTCCTGGCCACCGCAGGTCTCGTAGTCCCAGCAGGCTCCCCCGGGTTCCAAGGTGACGACCAGCCCGTCCGACTCGGCCGCCGTCCTGACGAAGAACTTGTAGGGCGAGCCGTCCGCGCACACGGCGCCCTCGAGCTCGACCTTCGTCCACGCGGCAGGCGCCGCCCCACCCTCGCCGCCCATGCCGCCCATGCCGCCCATGCCCTCTGGGTCCGCAGGATCGTTCTTGCAGCCGGAAGCCAGCGCCAAGATCGCGACGCAAACCCCCATCAGCGGCCACCCAGCTGCGCTCGTCATCATCGGTCGCGGACCCTAGGGCAGGATCCCGCGGGGCCGCCAGTGGATGGACATTCGTCGCGCTTGCTTTGCGCGGGCCCTGCCTGCGGCCGTCGATGAGGCAGAGGCAACTCCTCCGACGGTCGTCCGATACAGCCAAGCGGGCGGCCGGGGCCGTGGGGTGAGCACCCCGCTGCTCCAGTTGACGCCAAGTCAACGATGATCCACCTTGAGGATCCACCTTGAGCAAGGGCGATGACGCCCGCTGAAGCCCTCCGCCGGGCGGCGCTTGCGGGCCGCCTTGGTCGGTTCGAGGTCAGTTGGCACGCCAGTCAGCGAATGAAGGAACGGAACGTGACCCGAGGTGACATTGCCGAGGCCCTCATCACTGCCACGCACGCGACAGCCGCGTCGCGAGGCCGCTTCCACCTGAGCGGCGGCGGCGACCTTCAGGAGGCACCGCTCTCGGTGGTGATCGCGCTCGTGAACGGTTGTGTCGTCGTGACGGTGTTCTGACGCCGGAGGGAACCCATGAAATGCCACGCGTGCGACGGTGATCGGTTCGAGAGTCGAGTGGTCGAGATCGCCCTCCGGGTCGGCAGGCATTCGGTCATCAGCCGTGCCCATCGGCGACCGGTGTGCCTCGCCTGCGGCGAATACACGCTCCCGGCACGCACGCTCGAAGTCGTTGAAGTGCAAGCTGCCATCGTAGCCTTCACTCAGGCGCCACGTGTCAACGGCGACATGCTCTGCTTCGGGCGAAAGGCCTTGGGCTTGAAGCAAACCGAGCTCGCAGAAAGGATCGGTACGACCAAGGAGAGCGTTTCTCGCTGGGAACGTGAAGAGCGGCCCATGGAACCCTGGGTGCCGCTCACCGTCCTGGCTCTACTGCGCGAGCGGCTCATGCCGCCACCCAAAGACATCGAGTTCAAGCGGGCCGGTTGAGGCCGGAGGCCGCGCGGTTGACGCCCCCACTTCGCGGGCGGCTACTCGAACTCGGCACGTCGGCAAGCAGACGGCGAAAGGAACCACCCCATGATCGAACAGCTCGAAGGGCTTCCCGAAGACGTCATCGGCTTCCGCGCCGAGGGCAAGCTGCACTCGGATGACTACAAGCACATCCTCATTCCCGTGCTGGCAGCCCGGATGGCGGGCGGGCACAAGGTGCGCGTCGTCTTGGTCATCCCGAGGTTCGACGGCATGTCGGCCGGCGCCGTGTGGGAGGACGTGAAGCTCGGCGCCGAGCACCTCACGCACTGGAAACGCGTCGCGCTCGTCACGGACGTCGAATGGATGGTGCAAGTGACGCAGCTCTTCGGCTGGATGACGCCGGGTGAGCTCAAGCACTTCCCGCTCGAAAAGCAGATCCAAGCCGTCGCTTGGGCCGCAGGAGACTGAGCCCGCAGCAGACTGAGCCCGCAGCAGACTGAGCCCGCGGCAGACTGCGCTTGCAGCGGACTCGAGACTGCAAAGTCACGGCATTGGCACTGTGGCACTTTGCCTCGATCGCAACGCAGCACGCGAGTCATTCGGCTAAGTATCGGCTAAGTACACGTGAGAGCGTTGCCATGGGCAGGTCCGAGAGCAGGACCACCGCGAGTGCGAGGCTGACGCGGGTGCAAGAGTAGGCTATGGATGCGCTGGGGTGCCGTGGAGGCCTCCGCTGTGCACGATCAAGGTGACGACAACAACGGGTCCGCCAAAGGAGTCCAGCGCGACGAAAGCGTGCGCCGGCCTACGAAGGGCAAACCCACGCCGGACGAGCTAGCGAGCGCTCGGGGTCCGCCCGCTAGAGCGGCCTTTCCCATCGTGGGTCTGGGAGCGTCGGCCGGCGGCATCGAGGCCCTGTCGCAGCTGCTCGAAGCCCTCCCGCTCGACACGGGCATGGCCTTCGTCGTCGTGCAGCACCTGGATCCGGACCATAAGAGCCAGCTGACGCAAATCCTGTCCCGCAGCACCACCCTGCCCGTGAGCGACGTCAGCGACGAAGAGCCCATTGAGCCCAATCACGTCTACGTCATCCGGCGCGACACCACGTTGACGCTCCTCGACGGCGCGTTCCATTCGCAGCCCCGTGGGCGAGTGCCGGGCGTTCATCGCTCCATCGATCATTTCTTCGAGTCGCTGGCAGTGGATCGTCGTGAGCGAGCCGTGGGCGTGGTGCTGTCCGGCACAGCCAGTGACGGCACGCTCGGACTCGAAGCCATCAAGGCCGAAGGCGGCATCACCTTTGCGCAGGACGCTTCAGCCCAGCACGCCTCGATGCCGCGCAGCGCAGTGGCCGCAGGCTGTGTCGATCTGGTCCTTTCGCCCGTGGAGATTGCCCAGGAACTCGCCCGCATCGCCAAGCATCCCTACGTCGCGGGCCAGGCGTTCCGCCTGTCCGACCAAGACCGCGTTGTCGCAGAGGACGACGCAGGGAGAGCAAGCGCGCAGCACCCAGCGCCGGCGCCCGGCGCCCAGAGCCCTGACGGCAGCGCCACGGCCAGCGAGTTCAGGAAAGTTCACCTGCTCCTGCGCAATCACTCGGGCGTGGACTTCTCCTGCTACAAGTCCTCCACCATCCAAAGGCGCATCACCCGACGCCTGGTGCTGAGCAAACACGACACGCTTGCCGCGTACGCCAGCTTCTTGCGTGGCAATACCGCGGAGCTCGACGCTCTCTATTCGGACGTGCTCATCAGCGTCACGAGCTTCTTTCGCAACCCCGAGACATTCGAGGTCTTGCGAGAGAAAGTCCTGCCCCAGTTGCTAGCTAGCCCCGGCGACGACGCCCTGCGCTGCTGGGTCCTCGGCTGCTCCACGGGGCAAGAAGCCTACTCCATCGCCATGGGGTTCATCGAAGCGGCGGACACTGCGCCCCGCCTGCGCAAGCTCACCATCTTCGCTACGGACCTCAACGAGGCCTTGCTGGAAAAGGCACGCCACGGCCTCTACGCCAAGAGCCTGGTGGAAGACGTCAGCCCAGAGCGCCTCGCCCGGTTCTTCACCCTAGAAGAGGGCGGCTACCGTGTCCGCAAGTCTTTGCGCGAGATGGTGATCTTTGCGCGCCACAACCTCACTTCCGACCCGCCGTTCTCGCGCATGGACCTGATCAGCTGCCGGAACGTGCTCATCTATCTGGAGTCGAGCTTGCAGAAGAAGGCTCTGCCCACCTTTCACTATGCGCTCAAGCCGACCGGCTGCCTGTTGCTCGGAGCTTCGGAGTCGATTGGTGGCTTTGGCGATCTTTTCGAGGCAATGGACAAGAAGCACAAGCTCTACAGCAAGAAGCCGGGGCCAAGTTCGCCCCTTCCCCTTGTCGTCAAGAGAGATCAAGCAGCAGACGGGTGGGGCACGCGCCTCTCGCCGAAGCGCGACGCAACCGACCTCCAGGACAAACTGCGCAGCGAAAGCGACGCGACGCGGGAAGCCGACCGCATTGCCCTCCACCAGTTCGCGCCACCGAGCGTGCTGGTGAATGCCGAGCTTCAGGTGCTGCAGTTCCGGGGACCAACGGGCGCGTTTCTGGAGCCACCCGTGGGCAAGGCCAGCTTCGACGTACTGAAAATGGCCCGGGAAGGCCTGATGCTGCCCTTGCGCAGCGCCATCCAGCAAGCCAAGCGGGAAAACCGGACCGTTCGCAGGGAGCAGGTGCAGGTCAAGGAGAACGGCAGCTCCCGCAGCGTCAGCGTCGAGGTGGTCCCGCTCAAGAACCTCCGCGAGCAATGCTTTCTGATTTTCTTCGAACAGGACGAGGCGCGCGGCGGACGGGAGACAGCCAAATCCAAGTCCAAGCTCGCGGCCCCAGCGGCAGCCGTGCCGGAGAAGAGCACTACGCCAGGCCGCGTCAGCGAGCTCGAGACCGAGCTGGGCGAAATGCGCGACTACCTGAGTTCGATGCGCGATCAGCACGAGGCGAGCAGCGAGGAAGTCCAGTCCGCCAACGAGGAAGTCCAGTCCGCCAACGAAGAGCTGCAAAGCATCAACGAGGAACTGGAGACGTCCAAAGAGGAGCTGGAGTCGGCCAACGAGGAGCTCACCACCGTCAACGAGGAGATGTCGAATCGGAACATCGAGCTCAACCGCCTCAATAGCGATCTCGTGAATCTTCAGGACTCGACCAAGGTCGCCGTCGTGCTGTTCGGCGCCGATTTGACGATCCGCCGCTTCAGTCCGCAAGCCGAGAAGCAGTTCGACCTCCTGGCTTCCGACGCGGGACGGCCGATCGGCCATCTGCACCACGGTCTGTTCGAGGTGGAACAGACCAGCGACGATGCTGCGGGCAGTGCCCTGCGCAGCGCCAGCAGTCCCACCGGCACGGTAGCTCTGCTGGATCACGACACGCCGCTCGATCTCGAGGGGCTCGTCGCTCGGGTCGTCAGCGACGTGCGCGAGCAGGAACGTGAGGTGCGCGACAGGGCCGGCCGCTGGTACTCCCTGCGAATTCGGCCCTATCTGACGGCAGAAACGAAGGTCGACGGGGCCGTCCTGGTCCTGGTCGACGTCGATCAGCTCAAGCAGAGTGAGCAAGCCAATGGCAGGCTCGCTGCCATCGTAGCGAACTCCAGCGATGCCATTGCCAGCACGACCCTGGGCGGCGTCATCACCAGCTGGAATGGCGGCGCGGAGAAGCTCTTCGGCTTCAGCCAGGCAGAGACGATCGGCCACCACATCTCGCTCATCGTGCCCGGAGATTTGCGTGCCGAGGAAGAAGAGGCAACGGCACGCCTCGCACGGGGGGAGCACCTGGCGCCTTTCGAAACCGAGCGCCAGCACAAGGCTGGCCAGCGCATCGACGTCTCGCTGACGGTCTCACCGATCCGCGACGCCAAGGGTCGAGTCGTCGGCATTGCCCGCACGTCCCGCGACATCACCGAGCGCAAGACCGCCGACAGGATGCTGCGCGAGAGCGAGGAGCGCCATCGCACGCTGGTCGATCAAGTGAGCGACTACGCCATCTTTCGTATGGACGATCGCGGCTACCCAACGACGTGGAATCGCGGGGTCAAGCGAGTTCTCGGCTTCGATCGGCACGAATTCCTCGGCCAGGACATCAGCAAGATCATCTTCACGCCGGAGGACTATCGCCGGGGCATTCCTCAGCGTGAGCTCGATGAAGCAACTCTGGTTGGCTCTGCCGCCAGCGACCGCTGGATGCGACGTCGCGATGGACAGCATTTCTTCGCGAGCGGCACCACCACTGCCTTGCGAGAAAACGGCGAGGATGCCGCCGGATTTGCCAAGGTGATGCGCGACCAAACGACCAGGATCCAAGCCGAGGAAGCCTCGCGAGCCAGCGACGAGCGGCTCCACCAATACACGACGGATCAGTCGGAAGTGAACGTCCGCAAGAACGAATTCCTCGCCATGCTCGGCCATGAGCTCAGAAATCCGCTCGCCGCCCTTTCTCATGGCCTCGACCTGCTCGGCCGGGTCTCGAGCGATCACGCTCGGTCCGAAGAGTTGCGCCGGATGATGACCCGGCAGACGACGCGCATTGCCACCCTGCTCGACCAACTGCTCGACATCGCCCGCGTCACCTCGGGCAAGGTCGAGCTGTCGAAGGAAGAAGTCGACTTGGCCCAGGCCATTCGCATGGGCATCGAAACGATTCAACCACTCCTGGTCGAGCGCGAGCACGAGCTCGTCGTGCAGCTGTCCGGCCGGCACCCACTGGTGATCGGCGACGCGGTTCGACTGGCCGAGATCGTCGAAAACCTGCTCACGAATGCCGCCAAGTACACCAGCAAGGGCGGCCGGATCGAGGTCGTGCTCGAGGCGGAGGAGGAGACGGCGCGCATCACCGTTCGAGACAACGGCAGCGGCATGAGCGCCGACCTTTTGCCTCATGTCTTCGAAATCTTCACGCAGGCGCCGCGTCTGCTCGACCGAGCAAGCGGCGGGCTTGGGCTCGGGCTCGCTCTGGTGCAGCAGCTCGTGCAATTGCACGGCGGGCAGGTCATCGCCGAGAGCCCTGGTCCAGGCAGAGGCAGTGCGTTCATCGTCACGCTCCCCTGTACGTATTCGAAGGACCGGGTGCGCGTGCAGGAGCGGACGGGCGCCGCCCCTCAGCCGCCTCACGAAGTTCGCAGGCGGCGCATTCTCATCGTCGATGACGAGACGGACGCGGCCGAGATCCTGGCCGAACTCTTGAGGCGACAAGGTCACGAGACCCACACGGTCCATGACGGCCTGGCGGCGCTCGAGGCCGTCCGCACGTTCGGCGCGGAAGTGGTGCTGCTCGACCTCGGCCTGCCGCTCCTGGACGGCTACGAGGTGGCCATGAGGCTGCGCCAAGAGTACGCGGAGCGGACGATGCTCCTGATTGCCGTGACCGGCTACGGCAGCGATTCGGCACGCTTGACGCGGGCTGGCTTCGACCACCACCTGATCAAGCCCCTCGACTTGCGACTGCTGACCGGCCATCTCGCCGAGCTGGACGCCGCCGAGCGTCGTGCCGCGAGTGGCGAGATGGCGAGCGACCACGCTGCGAGCCAACACGCTGCGAGCCAACACGCTGCGAGTCCGATCGGGAGCGAACCCGCAGACTGACCGTGGGGCCAAGGCTCAGTGCCCGCTTCAGGGTTTTTCCCCGTGCACGCGCTCGGCGGGCTTGGGGAATTCCGCCAAACGAGCGTTGAGCCATGCGGTGCCCGCCTGCGCCTCGAAGCCGACTCCCTCCCCGCGCTTGGAGATGCCGAGCGAGAGGTCCTTGCCGCCCACGAGCAGCGCAAGCTGCGTCGCCCGTGGACCTTTGCGGATCCTGCCGCTGAAATCGATGAAGTTGCTCTCCATCGTGTCGACCATGATGTCGGTCGTGGCCTGATTTTTGCGGACTTTGGCCAGGATCTTCAGATTCCGCAGCTTGATGAGGTCGGCGACGATGCCCGGCACCTTGCCGTCTTCTGCCAGCGCGCGGATCACCGGCTCGGCGTCGCGAGCGTAGAGCGTCAGGTCGGCGCGCAGAGAGTCCGCGGGCAGCCCGGCGAGATCGATGCGATCGCTGTCCAGGTTGAGCCACCAGCCGGTCATGGTGTCCTCCCCTGCCCGGAACGCGGCCTGTCGCAACCGGACCGACAGGTCGCTGATGGTGCCGCGGTCCTCGGCAGGGTCCAGGCTGACGAAACACTTCGCCTGACCATCGGTCCGAGCCCGCAGCTGGTCGAGCGTCAACGTCGCGCCGTCGATCTCGGCGCGAAAGGGCCCGCTCAGGCGGCGCTTTTCGTCCAGATTGAGGGTCAAACTGGCCTCGGCGCGGCCGGCGTCCGTGCGCACCGGGGTCTGCTTGTCCACCATGCTGTCCAGATCGTCGAAGTCCTCCGTCACGATCTTGGGCAGGTGGATGCGAGCGCTCTGGACCTCGGTCGCGCCGTCGATCTTGGCCGACTTCAACGTCGCCGTTTCCTCGTGCCCCTGCACCTGAAGGGTGAAGGTATCGGGCCCCCGCGACGCGACCGAGACGTACGTCACTTCGGCAGCGGAGCGCAGGTGAGGCAGGCCATCGTTCTTCGCCGCGCTGCCTTTCGACGGCTGGTCGTCACCGATGCCGATGCGCAGCGTCCAGTCCGTCTTGACGCCGAAGCCGTTGCCTTGGAGGGCGACATCCCGCGTGGCGTAGGTAATGAGCGTCTCCGGCGACAGCTGCCCTTTCTGCATGCCGATGCGGAGGTCGAGGGGGCCAGCGCCGCCGCGCACGGTCGTCTTGCCTGGGATGTAGGCGGCGACGTGACTCACCGTCTCCAGGTCCGCGCGCAGGCGGATCTGGGCGATCACGTACTCGAAGAAGCTCGTATCGGCGTGCTCGGACGGATCGAGCTGGGGGATCTCCGCCTCGACCTGGCCTTGAAAGTTCCTGGAGATGATGTGCTCCGCGCCGAAGCGCAGCTGCCCCGGTCCCAAGTCTTGCACCGACGTATCGACCCGCAGCACGTCGGGTCCGCGCTCGAAGCCGCCTTTGAGCCGCCCGTCACCCAGGTAACGGTATTCCAGGAACCAGAGCTCACTCACCTTGGCGTCGATGCCGTCGAGTCGCACCGTCCAGTCCGGGTCGCGTTCTTCGGTTTTTGCGGCCTCTTGCCGCGATTTCGTCGGATCCCCCGGCAGGCCCGGTAGCGGGGGAAAGGCCTGCGCGCGGGCTGAGTCAGCGTGCTTTTCGTCGACCTGCACCCGCATCTGAAACATCACGTTCTTGGTCGCCAGGGACGCGACCTCGAAGCGGCGACGGAAGAGCGGCAAGAGGCGAACCTGGGCCGTGATGTTGTCCGCCGACAGGATGAACTGCGTCTCGCCGTTCATGAAGATCTTCACCCGACCCATGTGCACGTCGCCCGGGAGCAGGCTCCAGGCAGGACTCGTGATCTCGACGCGCAGATCTTCCGAAGCGAGCAGCTTTTCGACTAGACCGGTCGAGAGCGCCAGCGTCACCGTGATGGGGTAAATCAAGTAGAGCAAGAGCACGAGCAGGATGCGCTTGGACCACGTGCGCCCGCGGCTGCGCTGTTTCGTCTTGTCGTCTGGACCCTTCGCATCTGGACCGCTCGAGTGGGTGCCCTTCGAGTGGGTGCCCTTCGAGCTCGAGCGAGACGACGGCGATCGAGACGCGTCCATGCGCTGACCGTTTGCAGGATCCGGACCAGCCACGCATCAGCGCATTGTTTGCGTTCGAGAGGCGGCTCCGTGGCAAAGAGCGACACATTCGAGCGCACACACGAGCAACATGACCACACCCGGGCGAAGCCTTGACATGCTTGATTTCGTTGGCAGATTCGCCGCAGGCTTCGGTTCGCTTGCTGCCGGGCTTGCTGTGCGCGTCGCGGCCTCCGCGAGGGACGAGTTGAAGATGGTGGATCCCCAAGAAAGCACTGAAGGACCGGACGGGTCGTCGCCCGAAAGCGGCGCCGCGGCCGGAGCCTCCTCGGCTGGGCATTCTGCAGGCGACGGTGCCCCGGCCAGCGTGTCGCAGCGCACGACGCCCGGCGGCAGCCCCTTCACAGCCAGCATGCTCGTTCTCGTGGTCGAGCGGGATCCCCACATCCGCGAGCTGGAGGCCCACTTTCTCAATGAAGCGGGCTACACGGTCGAGTTTGCGACCGACGGCAAGGCTGCGCTCGAGCAAGCGCAGCACCTGCTCCCGGACATCGTCATCACGGAGATCCTCGTGCCCAAGCTCGACGGACTTTCCCTGTGCCGTCAGCTCAAGGCCGATCCGCGCACCCGCGGTATCAGCGTGCTGGTGTTCAGCATCTTGGCTGCCCACAGCCGCGCGACCGAAGCGGGCGCGGACGCTTTCTTGATGAAACCCTTAGGCGAGCATCGCCTAGTCGGCACGGTCAAGGCCCTTTTGGACAAACAGGCCAGTGCTGGTCGCGAGGAACGAACATGAGCCCTGTGGACAGCAATGAAGATGTGAGCGACCGAGCCGTGCTGCCGCGACTGAGCACCGGCAACCCGGAGCTCAATCAGATCCTCGGCGGCGGATTTCCCCAAAGTTCCATCAACATTTTGATGGGCGAGCCCGGCAGCGGCAAGACGATCCTGGCCGAGCAGATGATGTTCGCCAACGCGACCGAAGGCGACCGACCGCTGCTCTTCTTGACCACGCTGTCCGAGCCGCTCGACAAAGTCGTGCGCTACCTGCAGCAGTTTCGCTTTTACGACGAGGCGAAGCTCCTGGCGAGCATCGTCTACGACTCGATCGGCGAAGAGCTGGCCGAAAAGGGCGTCTCGATGCTGGTGCCGCGCTTGCGGGAGATCATTCGCGAGCAACGGCCCAAGATCATCGTGATCGACTCGTTCAAGGCCATCCACGACCTCTCGACGTCCGTCGCTGAGATGCGGCGCATGCTCCACGACCTGGCGGGCCTGCTCACGGCCTACGAGACGACGGTGTTTTTGGTCGGCGAGTACAGCGTCGACGATGTCGCCAAGTACCCGGAGTTTGCGGTCGCCGACGGCATGGTGGCGCTGGCTCGCAACAAACTCGGCGTGCGCGATGAACGCTTCCTGCGGGTGCTCAAGCTCCGCGGCAGCGGCTATCAAGAGGGGCTCCATGCCTTTCGCCTCACAGCCGAAGGCCTGGAGGTGTTCCCGCGTCTAGTGAGTCCAACCATCCCGCCCTCGTACGGAGTCGGGAAGGACCGTGTGCCCACTGGCATCGCGGGGCTGGACAAGATGCTCGGCGGCGGCCTCGTCCGCGGCCGCTCGACCTTCATGCTGGGCCCCACCGGCTCGGGCAAGACCACGCTCGCGCTGCAGTTCGTGCTCGAGGGCGTGCGCCGGGGCGAAAAATGCCTGTACGTGTCGTTCGAAGAAAACCCGAGCCAGCTCGATGCGCAAATCCTCGCGCTCGGCGTGGACCCGGTCCAAGCGCGCCAGACGGGACTGAGCTTTCTCTATGTCTCGCCGGTGGAGCTGCAGATCGACAGCATCATCACCGCGATTTTTCGCACGATTCAGCAAAATGGCATCAGCCGCTTGGGCGTCGACGCGGTGGGGGACTTGGTGGCCGCCGCCAACGACACGCAGCGCCTGCACGACTATCTGTACGCCCTGCAGCAGCACTTTGCGGTCGGCGGCGTCACCAGCATCTTCCCGTACGAAACGGCTACGATGGGCGAGGCCGACACGCGCCTGAGTCCCCTGGCCGACAACATCCTGCTGCTCGGGCTCTCCGTGAGCCAGGGCCGCGGTCGGCGCACGATCCGTGTGGTCAAGGCGCGCGGCATCGAGCACGACTTGGACGAGCAGGACCTGCGCATCACGGGCCACGGGGTCGAGGTCGGTTCCCTGTGACGCTCTCGCCGTACCAAGCGGACCGCCGCTTTGCTCAGCTGCGCAAGCTCACCCAGGTCAGCCGTGCGCTGACCTACGCGGTCTCGCTGGACGACGTGCTGGCCCTGACCGTGGGCCGCGCAGCCGAGCTGCTCGAAGCAGAAAAGTCCGTTTTGATGCTGGTCAACGACGAGGGCCTGCTCTCCGTGCGCGCGTCGCACGGTCTCGACAAGACCCTGTGCGACCGCTTCCGCGAGCCACTGCACGAGACGCTGATCTCGCGGCTGCAGGGCCTGTTGGGCGAGGCCGAGGGTGAAACCTTCCTCGGGGTGCCGCTCGTCGTCAGCGGCGAGGTGACGGGCATCCTGGCCGTCGCCCGTCCTCCCGCGGTCGAGCTGATCGAGGAGCAGGAGTGGCTGCTCTCCGCACTGGCTGATCAGGCCGCTGTGGCCTTGGAAAAGACCCGCCTCGATGAGACCGCGGAGTTCCGCGAGCGCCTGATCGGCATCGTCAGTCACGATTTGCGCGATCCCATCTCGGCGATTTCCATGGCCGCCGAGGTGCTCTTGGCGCGCAACGGGCTCGACGATCGCACGACCAAGACGGTGGTGCGCATCCAGAACTCCGCCGACCGGGCCACACGCTTGATCTCCGATCTGCTCGATTTCACCCAAGCGCGACTGGGCGGCGGCATCGTGCTCGATCGCAGACCGGCCGATCTCCGTGCCATCGTCCGCCCGGTGGTGGAGGAGCTCGAACTCACCCACCCGGAGCGGACGTTCGTGGTCACGCTGCAAGGCGACGGTCACGGGCAGTGGGACCCCGACCGCATCAGCCAAGTCGTGGGAAATCTCTTGGCCAACGCCGTGCACTACAGCCCAGCGGACACCGTCATCCGCCTGACGGCGCAGGACGACGGTGAGGACCTGCTGCTCACTGTCCACAACCAGGGCAAGCCGATCCCTGCCGAGCGCCTGCCCCAGATCTTCGAGCCGCTCCGGCGCGCGGCCTCCGAGCTGACGAAGAGCAGCCGCAGCGTCGGGCTCGGTCTCTACATCGTCAAGCACATCGTCGAGGCCCATCGCGGCAGCGTTTCGGTCGAATCCACGCAGGAAAACGGCACCACGCTGAGCGTGCGACTCCCGCGGCACGCGGAGCCGCCGGGACACTGAGGCACGACAGGGACCCACACGACAGGGCCCCACACAGCGAGCGCGCCCGCCGTTTTGCGTAGTGTGGCACTTTGCCCCGATCGCCGCTTGCTCGCCCGAGATCCCTTGCTGCGCCTTGAGTGGTGCGCGACGCTTCTCGCACGGTGTCTACGAGTTCGCACAAGGGCCTCATCTTCATCGCCGACGATGAAGCGACGTTCCGCGGCAGCATCCAAGATGCTCTCGAGGACGAGGGCTACCTCGTGCTGTCTGCACGCAGCGGTAGCGAAGCGTTAGCGCGGATGCACGGATTCAGCGGCGCAGCGCTGGCCATCGTCGATCTCAATATGCCCGGCATGAATGGTTGGGAGCTGATCGAGACCATGCGCGCGAGCGAGAACCTCACGCAGGTCCGCATCTTGGTCGTCAGCTCGCACGCGGGCGAGCCGGTCGTGGGCGCTGACCGCCTGCTACAAAAACCACTGAAGCTGAAGGATCTACTGCGCACCGTCGAGGAGCTGACGAGCTAGGCGTGCGGGGAGAGAAGATGAGCGAGGGAAGAGGAAGCGAGCCATGGTGGACGTCGATCGATCCGAACGCAGTGGGGAGACTGCACAGGACGCCGCAGAGCAGGAGCCAAGGGAGCGCGAGGAGGCCGAGCGCGAGACCCAGCCCGAGATGCTGGATCTCGTGCCCGTACCTCCTGAGCCCAGTCAGCCCGATGGGCCACCGGGGAGCGCGGTGAGCTCGCTCACAGAAAGCGGAGAGCGACTGCGCGGAGACAGGCCAGCGGAAGAGAACTCGGCCGAGGAGAGCCTGGCCGAAGCGGCCGTGCGCAAGCACGAGCTGCTCGCGATGTTGGGCCACGAGCTGCGTAACCCCCTGGCCGCCATTGCGCACGGCCTCGAGCTGCTCGGCCAAGTGCCGGACGACCGCTCCCGTACCGAAGAGGTGCGTCTGATGATGGTGCGGCAGACAACGCGCATCGCCGCCCTGCTCGACCAGTTGCTCGACATCGCCCGCGTCATCTCCGGCAGGGTCGAGCTCGAGACGGCGGAGGTCGACTTGGCGGACGCCGTACGGACGGCGGTCGAAACCCTGCGGCCCTTGCTCGGCGAACACGACCTGACCGTCCGCGTGCCCTCTCATGAGAGCGTCCTCGTGATCGGTGACGGCGTCCGGCTGACGGAGATCGTCGAAAATCTGCTCAGCAACG
>Ga0247798_1000011_pt1 | contig 20768 bp, 15 predicted proteins | sample UWRJS197509C6_FD_179929 | JGI IMG/M metagenome (GOLD analysis project Ga0247798, IMG submission 179929) | Soil microbial communities from Arlington Agricultural Research Station in Wisconsin, United States - UWRJ-S197-509C-6 | ecosystem: Environmental > Terrestrial > Soil > Agricultural land... | reverse complement strand
CTCGTGCGTGCCGGTCGACGCAATGCCGGCATGCCCGTCGTGCTGCTCGATGGCATGGACCGCATGGACGGCCCCTCCCTCCACGCCTTTGCCGACGTGATGGGCGATCCACCGCACGTCGCCAGTCTGTTCGTCGGTGCGCACACCCCGGGCGTGGACGTCGGCTGGGGAGCGGAGCGAACGGCAGTGCTGATCCTGTCCGGACTCGAGCGCCGTGACGTCCAGGCGTTCAGCGGCAGCGCGCAACTGCCGCCGATGGACAGCATCCTGCCACTTTACCTGGATCAGGCCCTGCGCCTGCACTTCGAAGGCGGCGGCTCTCCCCCATCGCGCTTGGGCGACCTGATTGCTCAGCGCATCGACACCGTCGGAGCCGAGGCACGACGCGTGCTGCAAGGCCTGTGTGTGCTCGGTTTCTCGGCCCCAATTTCCGACATTGCCGAACTCGCCGCCCTCGACGGCATCGAGGAACCCATCAATGCGCTCTTGTCCAAGGGCATGGTGACGGTCTCCGGTGGCCTGGCGCGCATGAGTCATCCGTTGATTCGCGCAGTGGTGCTGTCCGGCATCCCGGTCGGCGCCCGCAGGGAGCTGCACAAGCGAGCCCTGCGCATGCAGGACAAAAGGCGAGCGCCGATCGAGGTGCGCGCCGACCACGCATACAATTGCCAGGAGGCATTCCAGGCACTGCTGTTGCTCGAACAGGTTGCCGATCGGGCTACCGCCATCGGCGACACCCAATGCGAGGTGCTCGCCCTGCGGCGCGGCCTCGAGATTGCGCGGCGCGAGATCTCGCGGGGCGAACTCGACGACCCGATCAAGGCGGTGTTGATTTTCGGGCGCAAGCTGGGCGCCTCGCTAACGCGCGCCGGTGATTTCGCGGACGCCGATGGCATCCTGCGTGAATCTCTGGACCTGGCGGGGCCCGCTGGAGCAGACCGTGCCAAGATCCTCGGCGCGCTCGCGCAAGTCAGCTTCGGCAGGCGCCGCTACGACGAAGCCATGAAGCGCCTCGAGCTCGCCATTACGTCGGCGCGCGCCGCCAAGGCCGAAGACCTGGCGCTGAGCCTCGAGGAAACGAAGAGCGCCTGGGGGCCGTGAGCGGCGCGGAGCTCGCCCACACGCCGCTCAATCGCCCGCTCTTGGTCACGCGTTGGGACCTGGACAAAACGTACCTGCGCAGCGACTTCAGCGATCTCGGCGACCTGTGGCGGAGCCTGCTCGAACGCCCGGATCAGAAACGAGCCGTGCCCGGTGCCGCCACCTTGCTGCGCCTGCTGGGTGCGGGGCCGGTGCGTGTCCACGTGCTGAGCGGCAGCCCGCGCCAGATGAGAAGCGCCATCATGAAGCGCTTTGCCATGGATGGCGTCCGTGTGGACCAGCTGACGCTCAAGCCGAACGCGTCGAACCTCCTTCGCCTGCGACTGCGCGCGCTCAAGGATCAGCTCGGCTACAAGCTATCGGCATTGCTGCAGGCGCGCGCGCTCGAACTCGAGGAGTTCGGCGAGCCCCTGCCGGAAGTGCTGGTGGGAGACGACTCCGAGGCCGATGCGTTCGTCTATTCGCTGTACGCAGACGTTTGCTCGGGCCATGTCGACCTTCAGCTGCTCGAGCGCGTCCTTTCGGCCGGAGACACCTACGGCGATGTCATGGACCGTACGCTCGCCTCGGCGCGCGTCGTCGCGGCTCGGGGACCGGGCGCCCCCATTCACATCCTCGTTCACCTCGAAAGGCAGAGCCCACCGTCGCGGTTTGCTGGGTTCGGGCCACGCCTGGTGCCCTTCCACAACTACGTGCAAGCGAGCCTGCTGCTCTTGTCATGGGGGTACTTGGGCGCTGCCGCCGTCTACTCGCTGTGCCAGGAGATGCTGGATCTCCACCGTTTCGATCTCGACAAGATGGCTCGCTCCTACCTGGACCTGGAGCGGCGCGGGCACCTGGGTCCAAGGGCGCTCGAAGCTCTCGAACAGAGCAGCGACTCCGCCTCGGCCGATCTTGCCCTTCTTGCTACGAGCGTGCGCAACGCTCGCGAGTCGGCCCATTTCGCACCGCAGGCTCCCGCCCAAGTCGGCGCTCTCGACTACGTCGCGCTGGCGCGCGAGCACCGAGCCGGCCACAGCCGCCGCGGATGATCGGACCTGCTCGCCCCGGCACGCCTCGCGAGCGGGCCGAGCGCGAGCCAGCCCGACGCGAGCCAGGCGATGGGAAGGCGGCCCAGGCGATGGGAAGGCGGCCCAGGCGACGGCAGGAGAGCCTGCCCGCGCTCCGGGAAAACAAGCGTCAACGTGGCCACCTTGCCATCGTTTCCGCCGCTACTAAAACTGAAAGAATTACGTGCTTCCGGGAGCAACGGTTTGGACTCCGATCTCGCAGAATCGGTTGATGCCCTCAAAAAAGCGTTCGATCGCCGCCACGTCCCCATCCAGCTCGGGCGGGCCGAGCCGAAGCTCGTCGACGAACTGAAGGCGGTGCTCGGGATCCCCCGGCGTTACCGCGATTTTCTTCTCGAACGGAACCCGGTCGACTGCGAGACCCGCACTCCATCCGAGCGGGTGCGGCTGTTTGCTGCGGAGGCGGTCCGCGCCGAGCAGACCGGCTTCGCCTTGGACGAGGGCCGGCTCATTCCGCGGCCAAGACCCGGCGGCTGGAAACCGTCCTGGATCATCATCGGACATTCCACCCTGCTCGGCGATCCGTACTTCCTGGACGTCGCCCAGCGTGATGCCGAAGGTGACTGTCCGGTCTATTCGGCCATGAGCGGCACCGATGCCTGGCAGCCGAGGTTGTGCGCTTCGAGCTTCGCCCTATTCTTGCGCGTGCTCGCGGTAACGATGGAAGTCGCTGACGGCTTCAGCGAATCGCAGGTGGACTACGACGACGAGTTCGTCTTTCGCGAGGCACTCGGTCCGCGCATTCGCGACTACGACCCGGCAGCCTTGAAGGCAGGACACTGGACATGACGAGCCCCGGCCTTCGCATCACGGTCGCAGGAACGGCCGAATTCCCGCCGCTCTTGCGAGAACTGGCCCGACGCGGCGAAACCGACCTCGATCGAGTCGAAAGCGCGGTGCGCGAGATTCTGCATGCCGTGAAGGCCGGCGGCGACCGCGCCGTTCTCGACTACGTAGCGAAGTTCGAAGGGCGAAAGCCGGAGCTGCTGCTGCGCCGCGACTACCGTGGTGAAGAGGCCCTGCGCTCGCTCGAGCCCACGCTGCGTGGGGCACTCGAGACGGCGGCGCGCCGCATCGCCAGCTACCACGCTCGGCAAGCAGAACAGCTGCGCACCTTCGAGTACGAGGAAGAGGGCGTGATGCTGTCGAGCCGCATCACCCCCGTCGAGCGCGCCGGCATCTACGCGCCGGGTGGCAAGGCTTGCTACCCCTCGAGCGTCCTGATGACGGCCATCCCAGCAAGGGTGGCAGGCGTACGCGACATCATCGTTGCGAGCCCGGACACCAGTGCCGAGGTCCTCGCCGCGTGCCACTTGGCCGGAGTCACGGCCATCGTCGATGCAGGCGGAGCCCAGGCCATCGGTGCGATGGCCTACGGAACCGAGTCGGTACCCCGCGTCGACAAGATCGTCGGGCCCGGCAACATTTACGTCGCGGCCGCCAAGCGCCTGGTGTTTGGTCAGGTCGACATCGACAGCATCGCTGGACCCAGTGAGATCCTCGTGCTCGCGGATGCCAGCGCCGATCCGGCAGTCGTCGCCGCGGATTTGCTGTCGCAGGCCGAACACGACGAGGACGCCTACCCACTCCTCGTTTGCCTGGGGCCAGAACTGGCTGCGCGCGTGAGCGCCGAGGTGCAAGCACAGCTAGCAACATTGCCCGAGCGCGATTCACGCGGCCGTACGCGCCGAGCGATCGCAGAAGCGTCCGTAGCTCGTCACGGCGTGGCCCTGGTCGTGCATTCGGTCGACGAACTCGTCGGGATCGCCAACGAACTGGCTGCGGAGCACGTCTCGGTGCAGATGGACGGCGCTCGGGCCATCGCCGACCGCATCACGCGTGCTGGCGCGCTCTTCGTGGGCCACGACACGCCGGAAGCAGCCGGCGACTATTTGGCTGGGCCTTCGCACGTCTTGCCGACTGGTGGGGCTGCTCGTTTCGGTGCCCCCTTGGGTGTGTACGACTTCGTGTCTCGCAGCAGCCTGATTGGCTACAGCCGCTCGGCGCTCGCCGCACAGGCCGAGGCCATCACCTGCTTCGCGCGGGCAGAAGGCCTGGAAGCGCACGCCCGCGCCGTCGACGTGCGCCTCGCACGCTGATAGCTACGCTGGGCCCGGCGCGCGCCGGCGCCACTCACATGATCTCGAGATAGCCGTTCTTGAGCAAGACGAGCACGTCCTGCGTCGTCTCGAGATCGGTGCGGGGTGACCGATCGAGCGCCGCGCGAAAGTCGGGCGCACTGATGACGGCTTGCAAGACCTCGAGCTGCGGCTGAGCCAGGTTTTGCAGTGGCGACCGGAGCGGAGTGGAAAGGCCGAGACGGGCGTCCAGGCTCGGTAGCCGGAGGAGCAGGTTGGTCAGCTCGTCCATCTGGCGAATGCCTTCCATCAGGAATGCCTGCGCCGTCAGATGAATCGAGGACGGCGCCTTTTCGTCCTCTCGCTCGAGCGCGAAGGTGCCGTGAGTCCAAGCGAGCATGCGGTAAGCTGCCTTGAGCGCGGGCAGCTTGGTGTCGCCGATCGAGGCATGGATGATCTCGCCATTGCGCAGGTGGAGCTGGCCCATCTTGTCCGAATGCAAGACGAGCGTGCCGCTCTTCTTGGACGTGCCGAGCAGTTGCATCAGATCCGGCAGAGGGATCTCATCCAAGTTCCCCGTCATGCGCACGGCCGTGTTCTGCCCAGTCGGCCGCGCTACCGGCTCCTTGCCTGGCGTGGCGCGAATCGACCCGGGGGCGCGATGGCTGAATGCCCCGGATTGCTGCTCGTCCACGACGACGAGCTTCAGGATGCTGGTTCCGATCAGCAAACGATCCCCTTCGGCCAGTGCACCGCTATTGATGCGCTCCCCGTTGACGAAGGTCCCGTTGGTGGAGCCCAGGTCCTCCACCCGCACCACGCCTTGGCGCAGCTCGATGCGCGCGTGACGACGCGAGACCATCTCCTCGACGAGCACCATGTCCAGATCACTGGAGCGACCGACGATGATGGGCACACCCTCGGTCAGCGGAAACTCGCCGCCTTGGTATTTTCCCGAAATGAACCGCAGAGCCAACTGTTGCCCGGGGGCCAGCGCTGAGCGTCGCGGTTCTTGCTGGGGCGAATCCATGATGGTTGCGGACGGCATCCCCGCCACTCGGCCATTCTAGCCAGGCGGGAACACCTCAATGTCGGACATTGTATCGCCGTTCGGATGGCCGTCACCCGAAGGGCGAAGGAGCCCAAAAAAGAGGCGGACGAGGTAAAGATAGACGCACGGCGCCGGGCTGGTCAACGAAAGCTCCTTGAAAACCAGAGCTTACGAACAGATGAATGGGGCCGGGCCTGGCGGCAAGGCTCGGGCTTACGCAAGTGCTTTGTCGGGCGGCCGCATTCGGGCCCGCTCATGGGGCTCGCCACGGCGCTCGAAGCTGCGAGCAGGCTCATTCGGGCAGTGCTCCCGCGCCGCTGCGGTCAGCGCCCGCTGCTCCCGGCCCAACCGGCCTCAGGCTGCCTTCGGTGGCGGAAGCGCCCACTGGGAAAACGATCGAGAACGTCGTGCCCTCCCCCGCGCGCGAACTGACCTCGATGCGACCGCCCATCTCCTCGACGATGCGTTCACTGATCGCCAAGCCGAGGCCCGTCCCCTTCTGCTTGGTCGTCACGAAGGGCATGAACAGACTGTCCCGCACCTCCGGCGCAATGCCTGGGCCGTCGTCCTTCACCGTCACGACCAACCAGCCTTCCTCCGCGTCCCCGCGCGTGGGAGCACGACCGCTGGGCAGAAAACTCGCACCAATCCGCACGGTGCCCTTCTCGCCCATGGCTTGCACGGCGTTGCGCACCAGGTTGATCAAGACCTGACGAATCTGTTCTGCATCGGCTCGCACTTTGGGCAAGGGCCCGTCGGTTTGCACCACGAGCTCACACCCAGAACGCTCGGCATCCAAGAACCGTACGGTTCGTTCGATGACCTCACCAACCTCGACCTCACTGAGCTTACTGGGCGCAGGCCTGGCGTAGTCGAGCACCGAACCCACCACTCGGTCGAGCCGATCCACCTCCTCCAAGATGATGGAGACGAACTCGTGATCGCCACTGTTTAGGCCACGATCCCCGTCGAGCAGCTGCGCCGCTCCCTTGATGGCGCCGAGCGGGTTCTTGACCTCGTGGGCCAAGCCAGCCGCCATCTGCCCGAGCACGGCCAAGCGATCCTGCGCCTGCAATTGCCGGTACTGGCGCGAGTTTTCCAGAACCACGCTGGCTTGGATGGCCAGGTCCTCGAGCAGGGCAACCTCGTCCAGCGAGTAGGCGTCGGTAGCTCGATCGTCGGCCACCAGAAGCAGCCCGCCCAAGCCGAGTCGACGACCGCGCAGGGCGAGCACCACGCCGCGCCTGTAGGGTCCCAGCACCTCGGCCGCAGCCAGCGCACGCGCGCCAGCATCGGCTTCCTCGCTCCGGCCCTGGCCTCGAGCTTCCTCCACCTCCAGTTCGAGCGCGTCGAGTGCAATCGAATGCTGCTGCTCGAGCCGCTCGAAGAGCGGTTGCGCCTTGGCGCGACTGATCAGCTCCGGTGTGCTGGGGCCAAAGCTCGCCACCAGGTCGAAGCGCGGAGCCAACGGATCTCGCACGTAGAGAGCAGCACCCGTCGCGCGCCGACTCTCCTCGAGGCAAGCCATGATGACGCGTCCCATGTCCTGCACCTGCAGGATGTGAACGAGCTCGCGCTTGGTCTTGGTCACGGCACGCTCCAAAACGGCGCGTTCGCGAAAGAACAGGCGCTGGATGGCGAAGTTGGCCTTCTCTCGCAGGGGCTCGAACACCACCAGGATGACGATGGTGGCCAGGAAGGCCGCGAGATACATGGTGTCGAAGCCGCCGAAAAGCCCCACGAACACGTAGAAAATCGCGGCCAGGCAGCTCGCGAGCGCGGCCGACAGCATGACCTGGCCGAGCACGTCGTAGATATCGACGAAGCGCTGCCGGATCAGCGATTCGCTGAGTACGAACAAGAACAGGATGGAAAACGCAGCGCCGATCGGTGGGATCTTCAGGTCCAAGAACCAGAGAAAGTCCGCCAGGCTGGCGGCCACGGCCAGCGCACCGACGATGACCAGGAAACGGACGCGCCGCTGCGTGCCGCGCGACTTCGAATCACGACTGCGTGCCCAGAGGGAATACAGGCCCGCCCCGAGCAGACCGAACACGTAGAGGAATACCGTGCCGCGCACCCACCAACGTTCGAGTGGACCGAGCAAGGCCAGGAGCGCAACCGGACCCAGGAGGATGAGCGCGATCCGCGGCAGCGTGGATCGGCGTTCCTTCTCCGGCATCAACGCTTCGAACAGGCGCAGTGCGAATTGCGGCAAAAGGACGGCCAAGATCGCCGTGAAACGGGCCCACACGTCGGCCAGCACGAAGAGGTACAGCCACTGGGCCAGGTACCAGAGCCCGGTGTCCAAGGCGAAGCCGGCGAACCAAATCTGCGGCATCCCGGGGCGCTTGCGCAGCAGGATGGACACGGCGATGGCAATCGCCAATGCGCCGCAGAAGAGCGAGGTCCGAGTTCGAAGATCCACTTGAGCTCAGCGTATAGCTCTCCGAGGCGCAGGCAGCGACCGCCTGCTCTCGTCACCCAGCGGGGTAGAGGCCACGGGCTTCGATTTCCCGCAATACCGCTGTGGGCAGTGCCTGGCGCAGCTGCTCGATCGCAGCCTGCGCGAGCAAACCCTGCCCGAGCAAACCCTGCCCGAGCAAACCCTGCGCCGGGCGCTGGGCAAGCCAAGCCCGAACCTGACTGGAGGAAACCTCGGGCAGAACGGCCGGGCAGTCGAGCTGGCTCTGCACACCGACGCGACCGAGCACGAGCAGTGGCGCCAACTGGCAGACTTCGTCGAAGCGAACCCAGCGATGGGCGTCGACCAGGACATCGGCGCCGACGAGCAGGCGTAACTCATCCTCGGGATACTGCGCGCTCAGTGCCTCGAGCGTGCGGATGGTGTAGCTCGGAGTGGGAAGCTCGCGCTCGACCTCGCTGATTTCGACCTCGGGCAGGTGCCGGAAGGCAGCGCGCGCCAAGGCCAAGCGATCCTCGTAGCCGGCCATGTCCTTGTCGAAGGCATGCTTGAACACCGGCACGACCGTCACACGCTCGACCATCTCGGTGAGCAAGACGTAACTGACCGCGAGCACGTGTCCGATGTGCGGTGGGTCGAAACTCCCGCCGAAAATGGCTCTCTTGACCACTCCTCAGGTGGCTCCGAGCGCGCGCATGCGGAGAGCCTTGGGCGCATGCAAAATCAAGCTTTCACCCGGCTCGAGTGCCCCCGTGAACACGCTCGCCCGCAGTTCGCCGGTGTCGTCATCGAGCAGCATTACGCCGTGAGCTGGCAGCGAGCCCGGTGACAAGAACCAGCGCCGTCCAATCTGCCGCAGCAGCGGCTCGCGACTCTTGCCGAAGACCAACGCCGATGCCGGCAGGATGTCCTCCTCTTCGAGGTAGGCCTTGTCGTGAACGAGCACGGCCACCTTGCCGGCGATGAGCTCCACCGAACGGGTCGCACTGCCCGCGAGGGACTCGAACATCCGCAGCTCTTCGCGCTGCCTTTCGTGCAGGATGAACTGATCGATGGTCTCGGCGCTGGCGGACAGGCAAACCGCGGTCGCTCGCGTCACGAGCGTATCGTCGCTGCCCTGCCCGCCCACCAAATCGACGGCCCACTTCCCGACGACCAGGTCGAGGGCGCGGTCCGCCCCCAGGTACACCACCCGCTCGGCCCCGAGGCGCTCGCGCAGGCCGCGTGCAGCAGCCTCCAGCTCTCGTACATGCCCACCACACGGGCCCAACAGCCCCAGCCGCATAGCCACTCATTATAGAAGGCGGAGCGCCTCGCCGGCTACCCCGCGAAATGAACCGGGTTTTTGGCGAATTGCTCAGGCTGGCTCGCCGGGTTGGCTCGGGCGGGTTGGCTCGGGCGGGCTGGCTCGCCGGGCTGGCTCGCCGGGCTAGCTCGAGAGGCCTGGCTCGCGCTGGTTGGCTCGGGCGGGGCTAGTCCTCGACCAGGGTGCCGAACAGCGACAGACCCGCCGCGAAGAACACGACATCGAACACGAAGATGAGCCGGAAGTGCATGCCGAGCTCGGAGAGCGGCGCCCCCTCGAGCAAGCTGCGCGTCGCCGCGACCGCCGTGAGCAGCACCGGCAGGAGCAGCGGGAACAGCACGATGGACAGCATGAGATCGCGCGCCGAGGTGCGCACGGTCATGACGCCGAACAGCGTTCCCGCCGCTGCGATGCCCGGCGTGGCGAGGAGTGCCAAGCAGGCGAGGCCCAGGGCGTAGCGCGGCAGGTCCACGGAGAAGAACACGGCAGCCACCGGGAACACCACGACCTCGATCAGCACCAGGAACGTCGACAAGATCAGCGTCTTGGCCAAGAAGAGAGCGCCCGGTAAGAGCGGCGTGCTGAGCAGTCCCGTGAGCGCGCCGCCCTCACGCTCGCGAGCCCACGTGCGTCCGAGCGCCAGCACGGCGGCAAAGGCCACGGCCACCCACAGCACGCCCGACAGCACGATGCGTCCGGTCCGCGGGCCACCATGGAACGACATCGACGACATCACGACCACGAGCAGCGCGAAGAAGGTGCTGGTCAGCGTCACTTCGCCGCTGCGAGCCTCGAGTAGCAAATCCTTCTTGAAGACAATCAGGACTTGTCCCGCAAAACTCGGCCGCCGGAGCATCGCCCGCACCATACCGGCTGCGGGGATGGTGAAAAAGCAGGGCCGGGGGTGGTCCCCGTTTCGCGGGGGCCGAACTTTGCGCTAGACAGGCGCCCCCATGACCGAGCGCGCCAGGATCCAGCACGATTTCGACTGCACCGAGGCTACCTTCTGGGACCTCTTCCTGGACGACACCTACAACCAGGCGCTCTTCCAGGGCTTCCTGAAGTTCCCGCGCTGGCAGGTCCTGGAGCGGGTGGAGCGCGGGACCGAGCTGCACCGCGTGGTCGAGGTCGAGCCGTACGTGGGCGAACTGCCCGGCCCGATCAAGAAGATCGTGGGCGAGTCCTTCAGCTACCGTGAGGTCGGCTATCTGGACCGGCAGAAGCAGCGCTACTACGTGCGCATCGTCACCTCGCGCTTGTCCGACAAGTTCAGCGTCGAGTGCGAGCAGTACACGGAGCCGCTCGACGGCGGCAAGCGGTGCCGCCGCATCTTCCTGGCCAACGTCGGCGTGCACATCTTCGGCGTCGGTGGCCTGATCGAGCGCCGCATCGTGACGGACCTCACGCGCTCCTACGACATCGGCGCGCAGTTCACGAACGACTACGTCAAGAAGCACGGCCTCAGCTGAAGGCGCTGACCTGAAGCAGCTGACCTGAAAACGGCGGCCCGGCAGCACCCTCCCGGCAGCAAGCATCAGCGCTTTCGAGGGCGCGCCGCCTAGCGCCAGCGGCGAGCCGAACGCTCCCAGCGCTCAGCCCGCGACCGCCGTTCACCCGGCGGCGGCGTTCACGGCAAGACCGGCGCTGACTCCCAGGCGCGACCCGGAGGACCGTTGCGCACGACGACGTCCGAAATTTGGCAGTTCTGGGCGAACCACGGGCGAATGCTGAACGCCGTCACGGTCGTTTGCGCCGCGTCGTTCAGGCTCACGGCGCTCTGGATCACCGCCCCGTCGAAGGCGACATCGGTCGTGTGGTTGGTCCAGTCGATGTTGGCATACTCAATCGTGTGCCATGCGTTGCTTGTGTCCGTCACGAAGACGCCGCCGGGTGCTCCGCGCCAATCATGTGCCGAGTACCCCGAGTAGTCGTAGTCGTAGCGGTACGCATGCCCCAGGTCGTACTGGTCACCCCACCCCAGGGATGTTCCGATCCCAGTATCGACGCCAAACGCAGTGAAGCAGGAGAACTCCCCCGAAGACGCGCCGTTGCTGCGCACCGTGAAGCTGATGTACGTCGGCTGGCTAACGAACGCGGGCAGGGCGCCGAGGTAAGCCGAGTAGCTCCCCGGTGTGGCCGGAGGCGGAGTGGTCACCACGGTTCCCTCTTCCGCATCCGAGTTGAAAGTCAGCGGTCCCAGGACATCCGCGTCATCGACGCGATATTCGAACCAGTCGACGATGTAGTCGTCTGGGTCGACGAGGAACGCCGGTGACCAGTCGGATGCCAAGAAGTTCGGCGCTACGCCATCGTAGGCGACGCGAACGTGCGACTCATACGGCGAAGGGCCGACGTCGTGCTGGCCTGGGAGGTACGTGGTGAACGGGATCTGCAGGTTCGCGATCGTTCCCGTCAGCACAGCATCCGTGACGTTCGTCCCCGCATCGGTGTCGCACGTCCCGTCGCAGAGATAGGCACCTGCGGCAGACTCGTCGAAGATGTTCAGGTCTCCGGTGTAGGTGAACGCGACAGCGTTCGGGTTGACCGAATCGACGACGTCGTACGACCCACGAAACACCTCCCCCGGAGCCAGCGCCTGCTGCGGCAGGTCGATGTCCACGAGCAGGTAATCGTCGGTCAGCGTCAAGCCGACGGTGTCCAGATCAACCGTGCAGTAGTCCGACGTGTTCTTCAGCGAAAGCATGGCTGTGTTTCCGCCTGAATCGAATGGCGTCAGCCGGTGCAGCTTCACGTGGTTCGCGTCGCAGCCCTGCGTGACCTCCAGCGTAAACTCGCCCTGTTCGTCTGCGTTCGCGCCGTCGACCACGATGGAGACGTGCGCGCCCGCTGGCATCCTGCTGTAGTGCCAAGTTTCTACCTCGCCAGCGCCGGCTTCGTCGATGCAAAAGGCCTCGTTTTCCGGCTCGCAAGTGGGACCAGTATTCTCATTGCCGTAAACGCGCACGATCGCATCGAAGTCCGCCTCAACGGTCACGGTCAAGTCATTGTCCGTGGTCGTCGTAAACTGGAAGACGCGGTCGCTGCCGGCACCGAGCACGAGGCCCTCGCAGGCTTGCGCCGGCGAAGTGCCGCCGCCCGCAGCGGTGTCTCCCGTCGCCGTGGCGGTGCTGGTGCCGAAGCCACCGTCCACGAGGGACAGTACCGTCGGCTGCTCGCACTCGCCTTCGACTGCGCCTTCCGCCGAGCAGCCGTCGTCGTCGTCGTCGTTGCCGTCGTCACACTCTTCGCCCGCGTCGATCACGCCGTTTCCGACGGTCGTACACGCGCTGGGCTCACCCGTGCACACGAATGGATCTTCGACCTCGCAGGCAGCGTCGCATCCGTCGTGGCTCTTCTCGTTGCCGTCGTCGCAGGCCTCGCTGCCAGCGTCGATGCGGCCATCGCCGCAATACGGAGCGATGATCACCGGTCTGCCGCCCGAACCCACGTCGCCAGCCATGCCGCCCACGTCCGTACCACCGCTGCTCTCGGTGCCACCGCTGCCGTCGCCGCCCATGCTGTCGCCGCCCGTGTTGTCCGGGTCACCAACGAAGTTGATGGTGGTGGAGCCACCACAGGCCCCAATCAAGGCGGGCACACACGCCGCCGCGGCCAGTCTCCAGCTACGCAATGTCATCGATCGCTCCGAGAAACGCAGATCCAAGAAAACAAGTGAAGGTGCCCCAAGACGGGATCAATGGTGGTTCAGCCGCAAGCGCGCGAAGGCCCCGTACTCCGTGCCGTAGTAGAGATAGCCGGCCTCCGAGACGACGCACGACGAGGTGTAGTCGTGATCAACAGGCAGGGTGGGCAATTGAGTGTAGGTGCCGGCTGCCACATCGTACCTGTAGGCGTTCTTGTAGAAAGGCTCCGTGGCCGAGGCCGCGTTGGACACGACATAGATCCCACCTGCCCGATCCTGGCAGGTCGCGTCCTGGATCGCTCCACCATCGGGGAGAGCGATGGTCTCCGTGAACGACTCCGTGGCGAGATCGAACTCGAGGAACGTACTGTGACTGGAGTAGGTGCCCAGCAGCACGCTGTCGCCCAACGGATCGTAGGCCATGCGAACTTCGAACGCGGTGTAGGCCGGGACCTCGGTTGTCCAGAGGAACGATGTGTAGGTGCCGTCGGATGGGTCGAACCTCACGAGCGCGTCGGCAGCCAGGGTAGCGTCGTGGCCGACGTACCAAAGCAGACCATCGCCATCGTGCACAACCCCTGAGCCAGTGACCAAGTCGGTCCTCGGCACGTCGTTCGTATGAGGTGTCCAGATCTCGGAGGCGATGTCGAACGTGTACATCGTCGTGTCGAGGACGATCCAAATCTTTTCGCCGTCGGAAGCACCGTTGCTGTAGCCGGCGCGGGCCGGCATACCGGGGTCTTCTCCCAGCACGCGCCACGCGGAGTCCCTGATGTCGAAGCGATTGCCGCCGAAGAGTTCGATGATTGAGGACTCCTCCAGATAGTGGAAGGTTGGCAGCCAACGGTATTCGCCACCCGTGACTGGCAACATCTCCCAAGGGCTCTCCGTCCCCTCCAGGTTGGTGTCCCGCCACGTACCATCCAGGTCCACCCCGTAGATGCAGGTGCGGCCGCACCTTTGCCAGATGCCCAAATCGGGATCCGGTTCGCAGACTTCGCCCGCCCGCTCGTTGATGTAGCCGTCACCGCACACGCTCAGCTTGCAATCGACGGTACACTTGGCCGTCTCACGACCGTCGTCGCATTCCTCGTCGTCCGCGTTGACGACGCCGTCGCCGCAGTTCGGCTCGCGGCACGTCTCGCCTTCACACACGCCGCTCTCGCAGTCCGCGTCCTCGGCGCACGTCGCGTCGTCCGCACAGGGATCGCAGTCCGGACCGCCACAGTCGACGTCCGTCTCGTCTTCGTTCTCGAGCTCGTCGCTACAGGTCTCGGGAATGATGATGATCGGCCCGTCGCCGCCCATGCCGCCGAGGCCGCCATCGGCGCTGCTGCCGCCCGACGAGCTGCCGCCCGACGCATTGCCGCCGCTGCTCCCGTCGGAACCGCCTTCGCCCCCCATGCCATCCGGGCTCGAGCCACCACCACAAGCGGCGGCGAGCGCCAAAGAAGCCGACAGGGTGGCCGGCCAAACCAGTTTCTTCGTCATGGGCATCGAGTCCTGCGTCCCGAGGCGGGCGCACGTGCGCACCCTCAGCCGGGAAAAGTATTGCCAGAGTACCCGATTGGTCATCCTGACGCGAGAGAACTCGACCCGCACCGCGGCTTCGCGGGGCAGGTTCGTCGCGCCGTCTGAACGAACCCACACGCGGCCCCCCTGTGGGAGCCGCGGAAGGGGCGCGCGTTACTTCTTGGCTTTGCTCGGCGCGGGCGCGCCGGCAGCGGCCTTGGCCTTGGCCTTCTTGCTCCGCGCGGGCTTCTTCTTGGTCGCCTTGGGAGCGGCACTGGGCGGCTTCTTGGAACGCTTCTCGGCGGCCGCGTGCAGATCCAGCAGACGCGGAAGGGGGTAGCTGGCCAGGCCCGCCTTGAAGCCGTCGTCCTTGGCCCGCTTCTCGAGCTCCGCGATGGCGGCAATCAGCTTGTCGCGCGAGCCGAAACGCTTCTTGGCGTCTTCGAGCGCGGCGTGGAGGCGCAGGAGCTTGGCATTGGAGATGCCGTCCAGACCCTTGGCTTCGCTGACGCGATCGAGCCAGAGGTCCTTGGTGGCGAGCTTCGTCACGGCCTGGACGAGCTTGTCCTTGTCGCCGAAGAGTTCTTTTCGCAGCGCGAAAGGGGTCTTTTTCATGGTGTTTTTCTCCGCGGCGCCATCGTCCCTAGGTCCACGTGGAACCCATCCGGCACCCTTTGAGAACTTCGCAGCCGGGACAGCCGCGCCTCCCAGCAGCGCCGAGACGCTCCCAAGGGGGGCGAGGGGCTAGCAACGGCAGGGGCGCGAGGCAAGCGCGACGCCCCTCCAAGGGACTGTCCGCCGTCCGGCGGGCGTGCTACCGCCGCGGCCCGATGCCTGACCCTGCTCCGCGCGTCCGTTTCGCCCCCTCTCCGAGCGGCTATCTGCACATCGGGGGCGCTCGCACGGCGCTCTTCAACTGGCTCTGGGCAAGGAAGCTGGGTGGCCAGTTTCTGCTGCGCATCGAAGACACGGACCAGGAGCGGAGCAGCCTGGACAGCGTGCGCGCCATCCTGGATGCCCTGCGCTGGCTCGGACTGGATTGGGACGAGGGTCCCGAGGTTGGTGGGCCGCACGAGCCGTATTTCCAGAGCGAGCGCAAGGCGCGCTACGCCGAGGTGGCCGCAGAGCTCGTCCGCCGGGGCCAGGCTTACCGTTGCTACTGCACCAAGGAAGACCTCGACCGCGAGCGGGAAGCGCTCAAGGCGCGCGACCCCAAGGCGCAGTTCGTCTACCCCGGCACCTGCCGAAAGCGCACGGACCAGCCGGACCTGCCGTACGTCGTGCGCTTCAAGAGCCCCCGAGACGGCGTGACCAGCTTCGACGACTTGGTGTTCGGAACCATCGCGACACCGAACTCGCAGCAGCAAGACTTCGTCGTTTTGCGTCAGAACGGGCTGCCCCTCTACAACCTCGGTGCGGTGGTCGACGACCACGACATGGACATCACGCTGGTCGCGCGTGGCCGCGATCACATCGGCAACACGCCGCAGCAGGTGCTGCTCTATCAGGCGATGGATTGGCCGGTTCCGCAGCTGGCCCACTTGCCGATGATGCTCTCGCCCAAGGGAGAGAAGCTCTCCAAGCGCCACGCTGCGGTCAGCGTGTCGGAGTACCGCGACAAGGGCTACACGCCCGAGGCCGTACTGAACTACTTGGTGCGCTTCGGCTGGTCTGCCGGCGATCAGGAGATCTTCTCGCTTGCGCAGCTGGTCGAGCTGTTCAGCTGGGATCACGTCGGCAAGAGCGACGGGAAATTCGACGACAAGAAGTTCTCGGACGTGGCCTTCGAGCACCTCAAGCAACCAGAACTCACTTCCAGCGAAGACTACCTGCGCTTGGTGGTGCCCTTCCTCCAGCGAGCGGGCATCGAAAAGCCGGACCCGGCTCGCCTGGCCAAGGCGCTTCCACTGATCCGCGAGCGGGCACGCGACCTGGCCGACGCGGCGCAGCACCTGGACTTCTACTTCCGCGAGCCGCCGACCTTCGACGAAAAGGCCAAGACGAAGTTCTTGATCCCGGTCGCCGCCCCGGTGCTCGAAGCCATCGCCCAGCGTTTGACCACGCTCGGTGATTGGACCGCCGCCACGCTCGAAGCGGCCATCCTGGCCTACGTCAGTGAGAGTGGTCAGGAGATGAAGACGGTGGCGCAACCGCTCCGGGTCGCCTTGACCGGTCGAAGCGCGAGCCCAGGTCTCTACGAGGTGCTCGAGGTGCTCGGGCGCGAGCTCAGCCTGGCTCGACTCGCTCAGGCCAGGGCGACCTGCCTCAGCGCAGGGTGAGGCAGGGCGAGGCAGCTTGAAGCCGGCTCAATTCCCACCAATCGACGTCAGCCTGCCCGAGTTTTCGGCGGCCTCGGGCCTGGGCGTGTTCTTGGAGCAGCCACTGGTGAAGGCGCTCGCTCCCGTCCTGGTCATCGTGGCGATCGCACCGATCCTCCACCGGCTCTTTCGCTCCACCTGGGCCGAGCTCGACCTGGCAGCGCGAGAGGAGCAGGCCCGAGCCCCCGGGCCAGACTACCAGGCACCGGTGGCCCTCGTTCTCCTGGCCGTCACGCTGACGCTACACGACTATCACGGTGGACGTTCGTTCTTCGACGAGGTGCTACGCGAGCCGCTCACGCGGCTCGAGGCCGCCGGTCACGCCTACCTGCAGCTCGCGAAATTCTCCTCGCTCTATGGGTTCGGTTGGTGGGCCCTGACCCGCGTCCTGGGCTACGTCGCCCTTCCCATTTTCGTCTGGAAAGTGCTGTTCCGCCGCACCAAGATTCTGGACTTCGGCCTGCGCCCGGCGGGTTTCACCTCCCACCTGGGCATCTACGCCCTGTGCCTGGGCGCGGTCCTTTTGGCGATGGGCGTCGTGGCGAGGCAGCCGGACTTCTTGGCGTACTACCCATTTTACAAGGCGGCCTCCCGCAGCTGGTTCGATTTCTTGGTCTGGGAAGCCATGTACTTCGTGCAGTTTTTTGCGCTCGAATTCTACTTCCGGGGCTTTCTCCTGGGCGTCTTGAAGAAGCGCGCCGGCTCGATGGCCATCTTTGCCGTCGCCGTGCCCTACTGCATGATTCACTTCGGCAAGCCCTACCTGGAGGCTCACGGCGCCATCGTCGCCGGGGTGGTGCTGGGCTCCCTCGCTGCTAGGACGAGCAGCATCTACGCCGGATTCCTGGTGCACATCACGGTGGCGGGGCTGATGGACTTCCTGGCGCTGCTCGAGGTGCACGGTCTGCCGCAGCGGTTTTGGCCGCTCTAGCCGCGTAGCGATCCCCGCGGACGCCCGCGCGCCCACCAGCCCGCGAGCCCGGACAACCGCAGGGTTACGCTCACTTTTGTAGAAGCGGCAGCGGCGAGGCGCTGTACACTCGGCGCCGCTCGCCATGAATGAAGTGCTCAAGACCAAGGACGAATCCTGGCGCAACGATTTGCGCCAATCGACGGGACCCGACGAACCTTGGACGACCAAGAAGAGCGCGGCCCTCTATCAGATCGAAGGCTGGGGTCGCCCGTACTTTCACGTGGCCGAAGACGGGCACGTGCACGTCACGCCCGATCCCGATCAGAACGTCGACATCGATCTGCACGAGCTCATCTGCTCGCTCAAGGCGCGCGGCCTCAGCATGCCGCTGCTGCTGCGCTTCGCCGACATCTTGAGTCACCGCATCAAGCGACTGAACGAAGCGTTCCAGACGGCCATCGCCGAGTACCGCTATCAAGGCCGCTACCAGGGCGTGTTCCCGGTGAAGGTGAACCAGCAGAGCCACCTGATCGAAGACATCGCCGAGTTCGGCCGCGCCTACGACTATGGTCTCGAGGCGGGGTCGAAGCCGGAGCTGTTGATTGCGCTCTCCGCGATGCACAAAAATAGCGGACTCATCATCTGCAATGGTTACAAGGACCGGGCCTACATCGAGACCGCGCTCTTGGCGCAGCGCCTCGACAAGACGGTGATCATCGTGCTCGAGCGCATCGAGGAGGTCGACGTGGCCATCGAAGCGGCTCGTTCGCTCGGCATCAGGCCGCAGCTCGGCGTGCGTGCCAAACTGGCGAGCAAGGGCGTCGGACGCTGGGCCAAGTCGGCCGGTGATCGCGCCAAGTTCGGCCTCTCGAGCGCCGAGATCGTGGAGCTCGTCGACAAGCTGGCCGCCGAGGGCATGCTGGACACGCTGCAGCTCTTGCACTTCCACATCGGCAGCCAAATCTCCAGCATCATTCCCATCAAGAACGCGCTGCAAGAGGCATCCAACATCTACACCGAGCTCGCCAAAATGGGCGCGGCCATGCGCTACCTCGACGTGGGCGGAGGCCTCGCCATCGATTACGACGGCTCGCAGACGGACTTCCACGCCAGTAAGAACTACCACCTGGCCGAGTACGCGACCGACATCGTGGATGCGGTCATGTCGGCCTGCGACAAGGCTGGCGTCGCTCATCCCACGCTGGTGAGCGAGAGCGGTCGCGCCGTCGCGGCGCACCACTCGGTCTTGGCCTTCGAGGTCGTGGGCGTCAACCAAGTCCGCTACGGCGAGGTCGTGCGACCCGACCCCCAGGCGCACCGCGTGCTGCACGACCTCTTCCACACCTACGGGGCCATCGTGCCCAAGAACGTGCAGGAGAGCTTTCACGACGCTGGTCAGGCCAAGGAAGAAGCGCAGAGCCTATTCAAATACGGCTACCTCGACCTGCGCTCCCGCGCCCACGCCGAGCGCCTGTATTGGCACTGCTGCGAGAAGATCCGGGTGACCATGGGCCGCCTCAAGCGCACACCGGAAGAGCTGCTCGACCTGGAGCGCACGCTGAGCAGCATCTACTACTGCAACTTCTCCGTGTTTCAGTCGGCGCCCGACATCTGGGCCATCGACCAGCTCTTTCCCATCATCCCGCTGCACCGTTTGGAAGAGGAACCCACCGAGACCTGCACGCTGGCTGACCTCACCTGCGACAGCGACGGCGTGGTGGATCGCTTCATCGACGTCGAAGACGAACGCGAGATCCTCGACGTGCACGCTTGGGACGGAAAGTCCCCGTACTACCTCGGCATGTTCCTGAACGGCGCCTACCAGGAAATCCTGGGCGACCTGCACAACCTGTTCGGCGACACGAATGCCGCCCACGTGCGCCTGGTCGACGACGGCTACGAGATCACGCACGTGGTCAAGGGCGACAGCGTCTCCGAAGTGCTCAAGTACGTGCAGTACAACCCCGAGGACATGGTCGAGAACGTGCGTCGTCAGGCCGAGCGCGCGGTGCGCACGGGACGTCTCGACAACGAGCAGATGCGCACGCTGATGCGCCACTACGAAGACTCGCTGGGCGGCTATACGTACCTGACGGATTGACGCCGCTTTGCCGCAGGGCGGCCGAGCGCTGAGCGGCTGATCGAGGGGCCGCTCACTCGCCGACGAACGTCGTAACGCTCAGGCCGGGCAGGGTGGCCGTGAAGGCCGCGTCCGCCACCGTCACCGGGGTCCCCTCCACCAAGTCGGAGCTCTCCGAGGTCACCGTCGGCGTCAGCAGACTCGGAGCCGCCCCGCCGAAGATCGTGATCGGTAGGCTGACCTCCGCGCCGCTCTTGTTGATGGCCACGACGACCACTTCGCCCGTCGGCCCTTTGTAGGCCGACAGCAGGAGGTCCGTGTTTTCGTTGCCGACGACCTCGACCGCGACGTAACCAGGGCGCACGAATTTGCTGTAGTTGCCGAGCGTGAAGTAGCGCTTGGCGATGGGGATCGTCGTGTCGTAGAGAAGCGCCAGGCCTTCGTTGTGGTTCCCGTAGTAGGCCTCGTACCACCAGTAGAGCCAGGCGGAGGCCTCGCCGACCGTAAGCGCCGAGTGGATCCAGCCTGCGACGGCCACGCCATTGGCGATGTCCGTGGACGGTTCCTGCTCAGGCCAGTAGATCGTACCGGCCATCTCGGTCTGCCAGACCTCTTTGTCTTTGACGCCGCCATTGACGTCGGCTGGCCACGGATACCCTACCTGCGATTCGTATTGGTGCACTCCGAGGATGTCGACGGCGCTCCACGCCGCTGCGTCCTCGGCCATCCAGTGACCATAGTCATAGCCGCCGCCTGCAGCGCACGTCGACTCACAAGTCGCCAGCGCAGCGGCATCGCTGATGTCATTCGAGAAGCAACCACACCCCAACGGATCGGAGCTGTCATAGCCGCCGTTGGCCGCGTTGGTCGGCGATAGATTGCTCCACACGCGGGTCCAGCTTGATGCTTCGGGTGCGATCAGCAGGGTACCGGGAGCTATGGCGTCGAAAATCGGCCCGGCTACTTTCAGGAACTCAGCCAACTCCTTGCCGGTGTAGACCATCGATTCGTATTCGTCGGTGAGCGGTGGATTGCACGGCCTCCCCTGAGAGGGAGAGCACGATGCAAAGTCGGTCTCGTTCCCGATCGACATCGCGTAGAGATCGTTGTCGGCAGCGTAGTCGGCGATCTGGGTCGCCCAGTCGTCATAGCGGTCCGCGTTCAGTTCCCCACCGCCGGTCGTGCTCGTGTTTTTCTTCCACGTTGCAGGGGCGGTCCAGCACGACCCGATGATTTTGGCGCCAAGTGTTCTCGCTTGTGTCCAGTCACTG
>Ga0247798_1000010_pt1 | contig 21136 bp, 20 predicted proteins | sample UWRJS197509C6_FD_179929 | JGI IMG/M metagenome (GOLD analysis project Ga0247798, IMG submission 179929) | Soil microbial communities from Arlington Agricultural Research Station in Wisconsin, United States - UWRJ-S197-509C-6 | ecosystem: Environmental > Terrestrial > Soil > Agricultural land... | reverse complement strand
CAGGTAGTCCCGCGAGTCGTAGGTCGTTTCGCCGTAGCCGCGCTCCTGGGCCAGCGCGAGCACCACATCCACCACCGTCTCGAGGACCTCGAGCCGGGCGGAGAGGGTGTAGTACTCGGATTCGGGTACCGGCGGCAGGTTCGCCAACTTGGCGTGAACTGCCTCGCGGTCCTCGCTCGCTAGCTTGATGGCAGACGATGGCCCTTCCTGGTCGGGACGGCCGGTCACGGCTTCGTACCCCACGCCGATGGGGTTGATGGCGAAATAGGCCGATTCACCACAAATCAGCCAATCGTGATGGTTGGGGGTCGGTACGTGCCAGAAGCCGGCCAGATGGCGGCGCACGACCTCCCCGAAGTAGGCACCCACCGCCTGTGCAGTGAGGTCCAGGATTTCCGGTCGAGCCTCCAGGTTGCCACGCGCCTCGGCCACGTAGTGGTCGACCAGCGGCAGCGTCTCTGGCGTGAAATCGGGGCGAATCCCCAAGGATGCCTCGACGAAGTCCGAGAGGCTTTGGCACAGTTCGACCACTGGCTCCGGTACGTTTTCCCAGGCACCGACCGCCTTCGCCCGGGGCGGGGGCGGCGGATCGTCGTCTTCGCTCGACATCGGCTGGCAATCGAGCACGCTGTGGGCAGTTTGGGCAAGCCGGCGAGCGTCAGTGCTTGCTCAGCCCCACCTCGCCCCGCCATACTCCCCTTTCTCCGGGTTTGTTCGTAGCCCGCTCGCCGACGTTCATTTCATGCGCATCGCCGTCCTCAGCGACATCCATGCCAACTACGAGGCTCTCAGTGCGGTGCTCCAGGTGCTCGAACGGGAGAGCATCGAGGCGTACTACTGCCTAGGCGACACGGTGGGCTACGGCGGCTCACCCAACGAGTGTTGCGACATCATCCGTCGCCTGTCCAAGCACACCATCTTGGGCAACCACGATGCCGCCGTCGCCGGGCGCATGGACTACTCGTACTACTACGAGGCCGCCCGCAATGCGCTCGACACCCACGCGCAGATGCTCAGCGCGGACAACATGGACTGGCTGCGCAAGCTTCCCTACCAGGTCGACCTGCCTGAGCTCGGGGTGAAGCTCTGTCACGGCAGCCCCGTTCGGCTGGAGGAGTTCGAGTACATCTTCGCGCCCGAGCAAGCACGCGAGTGCCTGCCGATGTTCGCCGACCTCGGGCACATCACGCTGATTGGTCACTCGCACTTGTGCAAGGTGTTTGCCCTGACCGAGACCACCGTCGAGGAGCTCGCTCCGGTCGACTTTGGCCTCGACAAAGGCAGGAAGTACATCGTCAGCATCGGCTCCGTCGGCCAGCCGCGCGACTACGACAATCGGGCCAGCTTCATCGTCTTCGATACCGATTCGAAGCAGTTCGAGTTCCGTCGGGTCGAGTACGACATCGAAACGGCTGCCGACAAGATCTTGCGCGCGCGCTTGGAGCGCAACTTCGCGCATCGCTTGTTCATCGGCGTCTGACCCCGCGCGCGACGGCAGCCAGCGCGCAGTGCAGCCAGCGCAGTGCAGCTAGCGCCAGAACGGACCGTCGTCCTGCTTCCAGAAGGCGCGACGCTTGGGACCGCCGCTTCTGGGACCCGCGTCGCTTTCGGCGCGGCCGCGCCAGTCCGACGTCGTCGGCCTGGGCGTAGGCGTATCGGTCAGCAAGGGCCGCGTGAGCACCAGCCCTGCCAGGAAGCCGCCGATGTGCGCGAAGAACGCCACGCCGGCTCCGCTGCCGCCAACGCTGGCAAAGGCGCCGAGCAAGTTGCCGAAGAACCAGTAGCCAACGGCGAGCCACGCGGGGAGCGCCAGGAAAGGCCCCATGAACAGCCAAAAGAGCGGGATCGGGTTCAGGTGGATGATGGGGGCCCGAGGATGCAGGACCACGTAACCGCCCAGCACACCGGCGATGGCCCCCGACGCGCCGATCATGGGAACCATGCTGGTCGGGTCCAGGAAGTATTGCCCCATCGCGCCGGCCACCCCGGAGGCGAAGTAGAAGAACAGATAGCGCGCGCGTCCGAGCAGGTCTTCGACGTTGTCGCCGAAGATGTGCAGAAAGAGCATGTTCCAGGCCAAGTGCCCGAGGCCGGCGTGCAGGAACATGCTGCTGAAGATGTGTGGCAGTTCCGACTCGAGCGACTCCATGGCCCGGGCGGGCACGAAGCCGTAGGTCATGACGATGCGCTGCGCATCCCCCTGCCATTCGAAGAAGGCGGCGATGACGTTGGCCAGGATGAGCAGGCGGGTCATCACGGGCGGTCGCCCGGTGGGGTTGCGATCGTAGAGGGGAATCATCGAATTCGGCCTGGCGGCGACTCTAGCAGGGCAGGGCCGGAGTGCCGCTCCACCTGGCGGAGCCCGCGCTCTGCAGCTGGCACCCTTGTCACGGCTCGCCGCGTGCGATAGCGGGACTTTGGTGACGGGAGTAGGCCGATTGGGCGGAGCGAGCCGTGCGGGCGAGGGCTGCGTAGGGGGAATCCTTCGTGCGGTCTGCCTCGGGGTGGCGATGTCCAGCGCACTTTTGTTGGGGGCACTGGCCTGTTCGCCGCCGCCTTTCGACGGGCACGAATACCGCAAGGACGATTTGGCCTTCCGCCTCGGACCGATCCCTGCGTCGGCGCGGCAGGTCGAGGCGAGCGAAGCCCTCGTGGCCTTCCGTGACGATGAGGCAGGTAGCACCATCGCCGTCTCGGCGCGCTGCGGCCAGGACGGTGATGACGTGCCACTGCGCGCGCTCGTGCAGCACTTGTTCATCCATTTCACCGACAAGCGCGTGCTTTCTGAGCATGACCTCTCCCTGGCGCGGCGCGCGGCGCTCGAGTCCGAGCTCGAGGCAACGCTGGATGGTGTTTCCTCCCACTTCGTCGTGGTGGTCCTCAAGCACGATGGCTGCGTGTATGATTTCGTCCATGTGGATGGCGGTGGAAACAGCGCGGCCGTCGTGCAGAGCCGCAATGACTTTCGCACCATGGTCCACGGGTTCGAGGTGCTGCGCTGATGCGCCTGCCTTGCGTGGTTTGAACCAGTAGCGAACGGAGCAGCCAGTGGCCCAAAATTCCAGCGCCGGGTTCAGCACCATTCCGCCCCCCTCGGGGCGGACACGGGTCGAAGACGGGCAATTCGTGCGCTCGCCCGAGCCAAGTCTGCTGTCGAAGCTGAAGGAGAGCTTGTTCGGCTTTCTGGCTCACCTGGGTCAGATCTGGTCCATGTTCGTTGGCACCCTGCGGGCCGGCACGCGTCGGCCGTTCGAAGGCAAGGCCATCATCGCGCAGCTGGAGGCGGTGGGCGTCGCGTCCATCGGCATCGTGGTGGTGTCGAGCGTCTTCATCGGCATGGTCATGGCTGTCCAGTTCGCCTTCGGTCTGCGCAAGTTCGGCGGCATGGAGTACACGCCGCGCGTCATCGCGCTGAGCTTTGCGCGCGAGCTGGCCCCCACGCTGACGTCGCTGATCGTAGGCTGCCGAATTGGTGCCGGCATGGCTGCCGAGGTCGGCAGCATGGCCGTGACCGAGCAAATCGATGCCGTACGCGCCCTGGGTGCCGATCCGCTGAAGAAGCTCGTCTGGCCGCGCCTCGTAGCCACCGTGCTGGCCATGCCTCTGCTCTGTGGCACCGCGCTCGTGCTCGGTGTGGGCGGTGCCCTCGTGATCTCCGTTTTCCAGTTCGACTTGCCGGCGTCCTTCTTCCTGCAGAGCGCGATCGGTGCAGTCAGCCCGGCCGACTTTGCCAGCGGGATCTTGAAGACACCGGTGTTCGGGGGGCTGATCGCGCTCATCGGCTGCCACTTCGGCATGATCACGCGCGGCGGTACGGCGGGCGTTGGCGTCAGCACCACACGCGCAGTGGTGGTCACATCCATTGCCATTTTCATTGCTGACTTCTTCTTGACCAAGGCAGTCATCGCGATCTTCCCAGAATGACTCGAGTCGCGGTCATCACTGGGACGAGTCGCGGCGTCGGTCGCGCCACCGCCCTCTGCCTGGCGCAGGCGGGTTTCTTGCCGGTGCTCGTGGGGCGGCTGTCCAGCGCGCAGTCCGAGACCGAACGCATGCTTGCCGAGCGAGCGCACGATTTCGTCACGGTGCCCTGCGATCTCGGCTTTCCCGAGCAAGTGGCTGCAGCAGGCCGAAGGGTGATCGAGCGCGTGGGCGCGCCAGATGTGGTCGTACACAACGCCGGTATCATCGAGCGCGCGGCCGTAATCGAAACGGACGACGCCGCTTGGGACCGGCAGCTCGAGATCAACCTGAGCGCGCCGTTTCGACTGACGCGCGCCCTCTTGCCTGCGATGCTCGCGGCCGATCGCGGTCGCATCCTCTTCGTGTCGAGCATTTCGGCCAAGCTCGGCGCCCCGCGGCAAGCCGCGTATCACGTGAGCAAGGCGGGGCTGGTTGCCCTGATGAGGTGCCTAGCCGAAGAACTCCGAGAGACGAAGCTTTCGACCATGGCGCTCCTGCCTGGTGCGATCGACACGGACTTGCTGGTCGGTAGCCCGTTCCCCGCGCGCATGAGCGCAGCCGAGGTGGCCGAGACCTTGGCGTTCTATGCGCTGGCGCCCGGCCGCGGACATCACGGCTCGGTGGTGGACATGTTCGGCGTTTGAGAGGTCGCCGCGCGGCTACTTCTTGCAGTGCATGTTGCAGCCGCCTTGGCCCTTGCATGCATTCTTGCTAGCGCAGTCGTTCTTCCCCGGGACCGCGCAGCCGCCTTTGCCTTTGCAGGCGTTTTTGCCCTGGCAGCAGTCCTTCTCCCCGCTGGGTGAGCTGGCCGGCGAACTGGCCGTCTCTTTTCCGGCGTTCGTCTTGTCGCCTTGCCCCTGGCAAGCGCCGAGGCTCAAACCGGCTGCTGCAGCGAGCGCCCAACCCAGCGCTCTGGTGTCGCGACGGGTCGGCTCGGGTGGGAGGGCGGAGGCCAGGTCGGTGGGCGATCGCGTGGTCATGGAGTGACTCCCGGCTGAAAAGGCTGCCTAGATGGCCTGACTTGAATCGGCCGGGGTGAATCGGCCGGGTTGAATAGGAAAGGGCCCACCACACCCGCTTTCCTTTACCGTTGCTCCCTTCCGGGCCTGGCGGGGTTCGAGGTGCGCTGTTGGTGGGCCCATACGGGGCGTCGCCCCGGGTCGCGATCGGGGGGTACCCCAGGTGCCGAGGCACGGCAAGTCGGATGCTGCCAAAATAAGGGTCCACTCGGACCGCCCGCGACCCGGCCGATTCGGTATACTTTTCGCTGGCGGGCGAACCTTGGCAGACGACGGCGACATCCCAGACCTCTTGCCCGCGGGGCGTGCGCGTGCGGAGCCGGCTCGTGCGGAGCCACAGGTGGACCCGCACCGCTCGGGGCCAACGCGGTCAGTGCAGCCGCCCTCATGGCAACCCGTGATCCAAGTGGCGCCTTCGTCCGCCCCGGACCCGGACGATCTGGAGTTCGATATCGTGAGCGCGCGCGGTACCGAGCTGCCTTGGGACTCGCCGTTTCGTCCATCGGAAGCGCCTGAGCTGGCGTCTCCGGTTCGTGCCGCACCGGCTCCGGCGCAGTCGGGGCGCCCGTTAGTGAGCCCATCGCACCCTCCGGCGGCAGGCCCATCGCACTACCCGGCAGCGAGCCCGTCGCACCCTCCGGCAGCGGGCCCATCGATGCGTCCCGCGCCGCCGGCCCTCGACCTCGGGCTCGACGGGGGGACGTGGGACCTGGATGACGAGTTGGCCGATCCCCGGGCGGCCCAGCTGAACGTGGCCGTGGCGATGCCGGCCAAGGATGACGTGCCTTGGCCGCGTTGTCGCACGCCGATGCCCGAGGATCTGAACTTCACGGAGGACGACGTGGCAGAGACGCTGGGGGTGCCGCGCCCCGGAGGCTTCTTGCAGGCTCCGGCTTACTACTGGTCGGCGCGCCGTGCTCTCAGTCGTCTTGCAGGGAAGATGGCGCAGACCGCGAGCCGCCTCTCGGAAGCCGAGGCGGTTCGAGATGCTCTGCTGGCCGAGGTGGCTTCTGGTGCGCGTTCGGCGCTCGAGGGCTCGGATCGGTTCCGCGCGGCCTACGATCGCGTCGATCAGCAGACGCGGCTCGTGAGGGATGCACGAGCTGCCCTCGTGGGGGCCGACGCACAAGGCGAGAGCGGCCTTTCTCAGCTCGACGTCGAGCTCGAGACGGCCAAGGCGACCGCGTCGCTCCGCACGCGAGATGCGGCCGAGCGCCGCGCGCTCTCCGCGGGGGGTGAGCGGGATTTGGCGCGCTTGCGCGCGGCCGTGCAGCGTCATGGCATCGAGCGCCGGAACATCGTGACGCGCGCGCAGGAAACGAGCGCACCGGGTGCCGAGATGCCGCCCGAGCTGGCCGGCCGTTTCTTGGCGGTGGAGGAGCAGATCAAGCGAAGCGACGCCGAACTCGCGGCGTTCCAAGAGGCTCAGAAGAAGCTGGACGTCCAGCTGCGCGCGGCCGAGGACGAGGAGCGCCGGGCAGTCGCCCACGTCCGGCAGATCGAAGGCAAGCGTGAAGGCCTGATTCTGTCCCAACAAGGGACCTTGGGCGATCTGAACGAGACGCTCGAGCAGGCTGAAACGGGCCTGACGGCAACGCTGGCCGAGGTGGGGCGCGGCATCGTCGAACTGCGCGGCGAGATCCCCATCGACGACGGGATCCGCACGCGGCTTTTGGCTTCGGATCCCATCGTGCTGTCCTGCGCCCTCGAGCTCGAGCGCGCGAGGCGCGCTAGCGAGGGCATCGACGTGGCGGCCTACCGTCAGGGCCGTAATCTGTTCATCGCGCTGGCAGTCGCGCTGGTCGGCTTGCTCGCCTGGCTCTTGTCGCGTTAGCGCCGAGTCGTACCGCCGAAGGGCCGGTCCGGACCGCTGGCAGGGGAAGGCCCCGCGGGGCACTGGGCCTGCGCTCGCTCGCTGGGGCTCTCCTTGACGGACCAGGCGGAGTCGGTCGACAAACCCGGTGACCATGCAGCTATCCCAGTTTCCCCGCCTGACGATCGAGCACATCTCCCCGAGCGTCGACGGCGGCAAATGGCCGGTGAAGCGACTGGTGGGCGAGCCGGTGCTCGTCGCCGCCTCCATCTACAAGGACGGGCACGACGTCATCACCGCCAGCGTGCGCTATCGCCGCGGAGCAGAAGAGGCGTTTCGTCAGGCTACGCTCAGCTACGACTACAATCCCGATCGCTGGTTCGGCCGCTTCGTCGTCGACGCACCGGGCCTGTGGGAGATGCAGATCGAGGCATATCCGGACGCGTTCAAGACGTGGAAGCGCGACCTGGAGAAGCGCCTCCAGGCTGGCCAAGACATCGAGCCGGAGCTCTTGGAAGGGGCAGCCCTGGTCCGTCGACGTAAGCGCTTGGCGGGGCAAGACATCCAGCAACCCTTGGAGAACGCGGCCCGGGTGCTGACCGACGGAAGCATCGGCCTGGAGACACGCAAGCGGGTCGCCTTTTCGCACACGCTCGAAGACCTGATGGCCGCTCCTCTCTCCGAGGACGACGTGTGTCGCAGCGCACCGCAGTTCGTGCGCGTCGATCGCGTCGAGGCAGGGTTTGCTGCCTGGTACGAGCTGTTTCCGCGCTCACAGGGGACGACACCCGGCATTCATGGCACGTTCGCCGACACGGAGCGTCGCATCCCCGATATCGCGACGATGGGCTTCGACGTCATCTACTTGCCGCCGATTCACCCGATCGGAATCACGCATCGCAAGGGCAGAAACAACAGCACCGTTGCCCAAGTCGGCGACGTAGGCAGCCCTTGGGCGATTGGGGCGGCCGACGGCGGCCATACGGAGATTCATTCCGAGCTCGGCACGATCGACGATTTCCGTCGCCTAGTGCGCGCGGCGGCCGAGTTCGGTATCGAGATTGCGCTCGACTTCGCGCTGCAATGTTCGCCCGATCATCCGTGGGTAAAGGAGCACCCGGAGTGGTTCTTCGTGCGGCCTGACGGCAGTGTGCGCTACGCCGAAAATCCACCCAAGAAGTACGAGGATATCTTTCCCCTCAACTTCTGGGGAGAGGGCGCAGAAAGCCTGTGGCAAGCGTGCCGGGACGTCCTCTTGTATTGGGTGAGCGAAGGCGTGCGTACCTTTCGCGTCGACAACCCTCACACCAAGCCGCTGGCTTTCTGGGAGTGGTGCATCCGTGAGGTCCAGGAGCGGCATCCCGACGTGGTCTTCCTGTCGGAATCGTTCACGCGCCCCAACCGCATGCAGGGACTGGCCAAGCTCGGCTTCAGCCAGAGCTACACCTATTTTACCTGGAAGAACGGCAAGCAAGAGATCACCGACTACCTCGAAGAGCTTTCGCGGCCGCCGATGAGCGAGTTCTATCGGCCGAACTTCTTCGCCAACACACCCGACATCCTGCACGAGTATTTGCAGAAGGGCGGCCGTCCGGCGTTCCGTGTTCGGCTACTCCTGGCGGGTACGCTGGCCCCCGTCTACGGCATCTACCAGGGCTTCGAGCTGTGCGAGAACGCTTCCGTTCACGAGGGTAGCGAGGAGTACCTGGATTCGGAGAAGTACGAGATCAAGGTACGCGACTGGAACGCACCGCAGAGCATTCGTCGCGATGTGGCCAAGCTCAACCGCATTCGTCGAGCGGAGCCAGCCTTGCGCCGGCTGGACAACGTACGCTTCCTGACCACGACCTCGCCCGACATCATCGCCTACTTGAAGTGGGACCCGAGCCCGAAGGCTCCTCGTCATCTCCTGGCTATTGCCAACTTGAATCCGCACGAAGTCCGTGACGGCACCGTCGACGTGCCTCTGGATGCGCTCGGAATCGCGGACGGGGTGCCCTACAAGGTGCACGATCTCCTGACCGGCACGTCGTATACTTGGCTTGGACGCACGAACTACGTGCGGCTCGTGCCCGCCGACCGGGTCGGACATCTCTTCCTGATCGAGTCCTGATCGAGCAGCACGGGCCGGTCGCGCGCCTTTTTGGCGCCGGCCTGCTGGCGGTAGGGCCGACGTCGACCTAGCCTCGCGATGAACCATGCGGATTTGGCCTGGTACTGCGGCTCGCCTGGGCGCCATCTGGGACGGTGAGGGCGTCAACTTCGCTCTCTATTCCCGCAATGCGACCGCGGTCGACCTGTGCCTGTACGACGGCGCCGACCCGTCGCTGGAGACGCACCGCATTTCGGTCAAAGAGCGCACCCACGGCATCTGGCATTGCTACTCGCCCGATATCCGTCCCGGCCAGCTCTACGGCTACCGAGTGCATGGCCCGCACGCGCCGCTGCACGGCATGCGCTTCAACCCGAACAAGGTGGTGCTCGACCCGTATGCTCGCGCCATCGCAGGCGGGATCGAGTGGCACGACGCCGTGTTCGGTTACGAGGTCGGGCACCCCGATGGGGACCTTTCCTACAACTCGGCCGACAGCGCCCCGTACGTGCCCAAGTGTGTCGTGGTGGACGAGGCGTTTACTTGGGGTGACGACCGCAGGCCCAACACTTCCTGGCGCGACACGCTGATCTACGAGGCGCACGTGAAGGGCATGACCATGCTGCATCCAGCGGTGCCCGAGAACCTGCGCGGCACCTACTTGGGTCTAGCGTCGGACGCCATTTTGGACCACCTGAAGTCGCTCGGCGTGACGGCCATCGAGCTCTTGCCGGTCCATCATTTCGCCATCGATCGCAGGCTGCGCGATCTGAACCTCACCAACTATTGGGGCTACCAGACGCTGGGCTTCTTCGCGCCCGATCCACGCTACGCCACTGGCGCTCGCGGGCAGCAGGTGAACCAGTTCAAGACCATGGTCAAAGCCTTCCATCGGGAAGGCATCGAGGTGCTGCTCGACGTGGTCTACAACCACACGGGCGAAGGCAACCATTTGGGTCCGACGCTGTCGTTCCGCGGCGTCGACAACGCTGCCTACTATCGTCTCGTTCCGCAGAACGAACGATACTACCAAGACTTCACTGGCTGTGGGAACTCGTGGAACGTCACGAACCCTCGCGCCTTGCAGCTCGTGCTCGACAGCCTGCGCTACTGGGTCACGCAAATGCACGTGGACGGTTTTCGTTTCGACCTGGCGCCGACGCTCGCACGCGACCCGGTGGACTTCGACGGCTTTGCGCGCTTCTTCGCCATCGTGCAGCAGGACCCGGTCCTCAGTCGGGTCAAGCTGATTGCCGAACCTTGGGACATCGGGCCGGGTGGCTATCGCCTGGGTGGGTTCCCCGCAGGTTGGGCGGAGTGGAACGGTCGCTACCGCGACTCGATCAAGCGTTTTTGGGCTGGCGACGAAGGCCAGGTGCCGGAGGTGGCATCGCGCTTGAGCGGCTCGAGCGACATCTTCCAAGCTTCGGATCGGGGCCCCTACGCCAGTATCAACTTCATCACGTGCCACGATGGGTTCACGCTGCGCGACCAGGTGAGCTACGAGCGCAAACACAACGACGCCAACGGCGAACAAAATCGCGACGGCCACGACGACAACCACAGTCGGAACTGGGGTCACGAAGGCGAGACGCGCGCAGCTTGGGTCAATCGCATGCGAGAACGCATGGTGAAGAACATGTTTGCGACGCTGGCCTTCTCACAAGGCGTACCGATGATTGGCCACGGCGACGAGCTGGGCCGCACGCAGCAGGGCAACAACAACGCCTACTGTCAGGATAGCGAACTGACCTGGGTGAATTGGGAGCTCGGCGAGGCCGACCAGGACCTGCTCGAATTCGTCAAGAAGATCTTCGCCATCTGTCGCAGCAATCCGGTCTTTCGCCGCCGCCGGTTCTTTGCCGGTGATCCGGTCAGCGACACGGGTGACAAGGACATCCAGTGGATGCGAGCCGATGGCAAGGAGATGACCAACGACGACTGGCGGGACCCCAAGAATCGCATGCTGGGCATGTTGATTCATGGCAACGCCTCCGACGACGTCGACGAGCGCGGCCGCAGTATCGTTGGCCAGACGCTGCTCTTGTTCATGAATGCCGGCAATCGTGCTCGAGTCTGCAAGTTGCCCGAGCTGCGCGCGCGGGGCTATTGGCATGAGCTCATCAACACGGCCCAAGCCACACACCGCATTCCCAAGGGCACCACGCTGAACGTGGCCCCGCACTCGCTCGTCTTGCTTAGCTACGAAGGAACCGAATGAACCGTCAGGCGTCCCCGTTGTTCGAACTACTCGCTGCGGACCCAGTTGCGACGGAACGGCTGGTCCTCGGCGACCATCACGACCCGCATTCCGTCTTGGGCGCTCATCCCGACGGCCAAGGGGGCGTGGTCGTCCGCACCTTCCATCCGGATGCCGAGGGCTGCGAAATCGTGCTGCCAGGCGCCGAGAGCGTCGCGCTGATCCCACTATCCAACGGCGTGTTCGGCATCCATTTGCCGAACGAGACCTTGCCCATCCAATACCGGGTGCGCTTTCGCTTCTCGAACGGCAGCATGTGGGAACACGCCGATCCGTATTGCCACCTGCCAACGGTCGGAGACCTCGATCTCTACCTGTTCGGCGAGGGTACCCACCGGCGCCTCTACGAAGCGCTGGGCGCACGCGTGATTACCCATCAGGGAGTACGAGGCACTTCGTTCTCGGTGTGGGCGCCGAATGCACAGCGAGTTAGCGTGGTGGGTGACTTTTGCCAGTGGGACGGCCGGCTGTTGCCCATGCGCAGCCTGGGGTCTTCGGGCGTGTGGGAGATCTTCGTCCCGGATGTCGGCGCAGGCGCGCTCTACAAGTTCGAGCTCAAGACGCAATCCGGAGACCTGCGGCTGAAGTCGGACCCGATGGCGCGCCGCATGGAGCTGCCGCCCAGCACTGCGTCCGTCGTCGAGGAATCCACCTATCAGTGGAGCGACGCGGACTGGATTCTTGCAAACACCAACGTCGACCACACGCGTCGGCCCGTGCACATCTACGAACTGCACCTCGGATCGTGGATGCGAGCGCCCGATGATGGCGCGCGCAGCCTGAGCTATCGCGAGATCGGGCCTCGCCTGGCAGCACACGTCAAGGCGCTCGGCTTCACACACGTCGAGTTCATGCCCTTGGCAGAGCACGCCTATTATCCGTCGTGGGGCTACCAGGTGACCGGCTATTACGCCGCAACCGGGCGCTATGGCACGCCGGACGACCTGCGTTTTTTGATCGACTACCTCCACGGCGAGGGCATCGGCGTCATCGTCGACTGGGTTCCCGCCCACTTCCCCAAGGACGACTTTGCGCTGCGTCGCTTCGACGGCACTGCTCTCTACGAACACGACGACATGCGCCGTGGGGAACATCCCGATTGGGGGACGCTCATCTTCAACTATGGGCGCGCGGAAGTTCGTGCCTTTTTGGTTGCGAACGCCGTGTTCTGGATGCGGGAGTTTCACGTCGACGGGCTGCGAGTAGATGCCGTCGCTTCGATGCTCTACCTCGACTACAGCCGCGACGAGGGGAATTGGCTGCCCAACGTGTACGGCGGTCGAGAGAACCTGGAAGCCATCGACTTCTTGCGGCAGTTCAACGTGGCCGTACAGGACGAGGCGCCGTTCGGCTTCACGGTGGCCGAGGAATCGACGGCCTGGGGTGGGATTACACGTCCTGCTCACGAGGGCGGCTTGGGCTTCACCTTCAAGTGGAACATGGGCTGGATGCACGACACGCTGGGCTACTTCCAGAAGGAGCCGATCCATCGCAAGTACCATCAGGATCAGCTCACGTTCGCCATGCTCTACGAGCACACAGAACGGTTCGTGAACTCGATTAGCCACGACGAAGTCGTGCACGGTAAGGGCGCGCTGATCGAGAAGATGCCCGGTGACTTTTGGCAGAAGGCCGCCAACTTGCGCGTGCTTTTGGCCTACCAGGTGACCAGGCCCGGCAAGCAGTTGACGTTCATGGGTGCGGAGTTCGGCCAGCACCATGAGTGGGATGTGAACGGATCGCTCGACTGGCACATCGTCGACCACCCACCGCGCAAGGCGCTTTTGGCCTTCATGGCGCGCCTCGGCGCGCTCTATCAGACGAGCGACGAGCTATGGGCGGGCGATCCGGATCCGGGGAGCTTCCGTTGGATCGACTGCTCGGATCGCGATAGCTCGATTCTTTCCTACGAGCGCAGGGTGCCGGGCACCGACCGTCACGTGATCGTGATCATGAATTTGACGCCGGTTCCGCGCACGGACTACCGCGTGGGACTGCCGTCGGGCGGTCGCTACCAGCTCGTGCTGAACTCCGACGCTGCGGAATTCGGCGGCAGCGGCTACGAGGTCGACGAGGTCATCCACGCCGAGCCGTTCGCCTGGCAAGACCAGCCCCAGTCGGCGCCGCTCAACCTGCCGCCGCTCGCGCTTTTGGTGTATCGCCCAGGCTGATGGAGCTGTCGTCTCCGAGCGCGCGGGTGTTCTGCCCGGATGGCAGGCCGGCTCTGCTTGCCTGGGGGTCCACTCGCCAGCTCGGGGTCGTCGCTCATGCCGATGACCTCGAGATCTCGGCCATCAAGGGCATCCTGGATGGCTTCGCTGCCCCGGAGCCCAGCTTCTGCGGGGTGGTCGTGTGTGACGGCGCCGGGGCCCCGAAGCACGGTGACCTCTTGAACCTACCCGAGCAGGAGTACCGAGAGCTCCGCCAAGCGGAGCAGGAGCGTGCTGCGACGCTGGGGCGCTATGCGGCGACCATTGGCCTTTCGCATCAGAGCTCCAGTGTGCGTGCCCGAAGCAGCGAGGTGGGACGCGATCTGGACACGATTCTCGGCGCCCTCTCGCCCGACGTCGTCTACACGCACAACCCATTCGACGCGCACGACACCCACGTGGCCGTGATGCTCGAGCTGATCGCGGCGCTCAGACGCCGTCCTCTGGCGCATCGTCCCCCGCGGCTCATTGGCTGCGAGGTGTGGCGGGACTTGGACTGGCTGCCGGACGCCTACCGCGTAGCACTCGACGTTGGTGATCACACCGAACTGCAGCGGGACCTTTTGGCCGTTTTCGGCTCGCAGCTGGACGGCGGCAAGCGCTACGACTTGGCGGTTCTCGGCCGGCGCCGCGCTCACGCGACGTTCCATCGAGCGGATCGAGCGGACGAGACGAGTGGTCTCGTGTTTGGCGTCGACCTGACCTGCCTGATCGGGCCCAATCCGCCTGAACTTTCGCAGTTCGTGGAGGAGGTGCTCACGGCCTTCCGCCAGGACGTCGTGCTGCGTCTGGCTCGCCTCGGAGCCGACTAGGTCCAACCCACGTGCACTCGGGCGAACGCCGAGCCGGGAATTACCAGTGTTGCCAGCTGTTGGTCGTCAGCACCCACGTGGCGATCACTGCGTTGCTGGCGGCATGGGCCGCGACGGCGTCGATCAGTCGACCGCTCGAGCGAGCCAGTAAGGCGTAGGCCACGCCCGTGAGGGCCGCGAGCTCCCAGCGCTCGTGCAAGGCGCCAAAAGCCACGGAAGACCCGAGAATGGCCAGCGGCGACACGTCCCGAAAGGACAGCAGCGCGAAATCGCGCTTGGTCAAGAATCGCGCGAGGTAGCCGCGGAACGCCAGCTCCTCTGCGATCGGGATGACCAGGACGGCGCCGACGGTGCGGGAGGCGAGCCAGGCATAGTAGGCCGGGTCCGACCAAGTCTCGACGGGCGGGACGGACTCGGCAGTCGTCGGGATCAGGAGCCAACCGACGCCGACCACCGCGCCGACGATCCAGGCGAGCCCCGATGGCCAAGTGACGAGGGCGGCGTAGGTATCGCGGTACGCCCAAAGCAAACCGCCGGTGAGCACCACTCGGACGACGTACAGCGGGTCGTGTCCGTTGCTCAGTGCGGAGAGGGCCAAGCTGACGGCGATCCAGGCCAAGAGCGGGGCGATCCAGGGGGCGGCCGGATTTTGCGGCGCGACTTGCTGCTCGCCGACGTCGGCCCGACAAAACCAGGAGATCCGGCGCGAGAGCGCGGCAAGACCAATGGTGATGGCGCAGAAGAACACCCAGCCGGCCTTCGAGTGGAAGCTGCCGATGGCGACGTCGGCGTCGACATGTGCACCGAGCAGCATGAGGCCGGCGATGCGTAGGCAGTTGCCGAGCCACGTGAGCAGCATGCCCAGCGGCAGCACCAGGAGAGCGTTCGGAAAGCGGTAGGTCTTGCGCTGCTGAAGCAAGAACGCGCTCATCAGGACGAAGAACAAGCCGAGACCTTCGATGCCGCTGCACACGGGCGCCACCGAAATGCGGAAGCCCTCGAGGCCGATGACCCGGGACTCGAAATCGATTTCGAGATCGCCGCCCAGGACCGAGAGGATCCAGGCGACCGAGCGGAAGGTGGCGGCGGACAGCGGTGCCCAGAGCGCGGCAGCCAAGATCCCGGCGGCCCAGGCCAAGAGACCCAGCACAGCGCCGGCCACCAGGGCACGCGAGAGCGCCTTGACCACCCAACCGAGATCACCAAGCCCAGCCAGCAGCAGCGTTGCGAAGCTGCACAAGCCCGTGAGGGCCCAGCCGAGCAGCCACAAGAGGGCCGGCCCGGCGGGCGCGGCTGGCTGACCGTACAGCACCTGGGTAGCCCAGAAAAAGGCGGCCGTGCTCACTACGTGGGCCACGCTTGGCAGGAGGCGCACGGCGCGTTGCGTGGGCAGACCCGAGGTGACGAGCCCGGGCCCGATCAAGAGCACGGCCGCGCCGGCGGCGACGAGGAAGGGCCCTAGCGCTCCGGCCTGGCCGAATACGGACCAAACTCCGCCGCGCTGCTGGACGACCTGCGCGTCGAAGGCGAACGACAGCGTCAAGTACTCTGCGAGCAGGACCGCGCCGACCAACAGCAATCGGATGACCCCCGCCCGCTCGGGTCGTGCTGCTGCTTCTCCCGTCATGTTCAGGGCTGGAGGAGCACGGCCCAAGGGCGGGCGAACTCCCCCGCTCATGGTGCCTGGAGTTGGTCAGCAGGCCAAGGTCCAGCCTCTCCCGCGATTTCCTGCTAGCGTCCGGCCCTGCTTGCCATGCCCGCATTCCGACTCGTTTCCGCCCTCTCGCGCTCTTGGCGCGCTGTCGCTTCGCGCGGTACCGCCCAGCGCGTTCTCTTGATCGTCGCCGTTGCACTGGTTTGGCTGATTGGCTGCGCCAAGGCCAACGTCACGGTTCTGCCGTCGGGCGATACACGCATCGTTTGCGAACGCGGCATGAAGCTTTGCGTCTCCCGCGCAGACAAGCTCTGCGGCGACGACGGGTACGTCGTCATCTCTGGCGCCACGAAGAAGAAGCTGCTCGGCGGCTCTTCCAGCAGCTATCGCGAGATGTCCGAAGTAGGTGAGCTGGTCGTGAGGTGCGGCAGCGAAGGGGCTCTGCCCGAGCAGGAAGAGGTCCCCTACGTGGCGCTGCCACCCCGCACTGATGAGCCGGTGCGCGCGCAAACCTGCGTGCCCGGCGCGACTCAGGTCTGTGTTGGGGCAGGAGCCTGCCAGGGCGGCCAGGTCTGCTCCGTCGATGGCTCGGGGTTTGGCGCGTGCGACTGCGGGTCCGCGCCTGCGGCTGCGCCTCGGCCGGCGCCGCCGGCTCCTGCGCCTGCGCCTGCGCAGCCCGTGGCTCCGGCACCGAGCGGCACTGCCCCGCAGCCCGTGCCGGGTAGTATGCCGGCCGCCGACCCGCTCTGAGCTCTCGGCTCGAAGCGGGTGGCGCTCTGCGATCCGGCGCTCTGCGATCCGGCGCTCTGCGATCCGGCGCGCTGCGATCCGGCGCTCTGCGATCCGGCGCGCTGCGATCCGGCGCTCAGCCGTTCGCGAGGTGCACGGGCCGGCCGATGCCGCGATAGTTCAGCCCGGCTTCGACGACGGCAGCCGGGGTCAAGACGTTGCGGCCGTCGAAGATCCACTTGCGGCGCAGGAGCGCTGCCAGCTGCTCCAGATCGGGGTTTCGATACTCGTTCCACTCAGTTGCGATGACGAGCGCGTCGGCGCCCTCACAGGCTTGGTACGGCTTTTCACACATCGTGACGATGTCGGCGGTTCCCGCTGCTTTCAGCCGCTCGAGCGCCGTTTCCATGGCCTGCGGGTCCGTGGCGCGCACCGTCGCACCGCGCTGCTTCAGCTCGGTGATCAGTCGCAGCGCAGGAGCCTCGCGCACGTCGTCGGTGCGGGGCTTGAAGGCCAGACCCCAGAGGGCAATGACTTTGCCGTCGAGCCCGCCCAAGTCCTTCTCCATGTTGGCGATCATGGCTTTGACGGGGATCAGGTTGGCGTGCGTCGCTGCCTCGGAGACGCGCATCGAGATACCGAACTCGTTGCCCGTATTGACCAGCGCGCGCAGGTCCTTGGGGAAACAGCTGCCACCGAAGCCGAGGCCCGCGTAGAGGAAATGCATGCCGATGCGCTTGTCCGAGCCCATGCCGATACGGACGTCCTCGATGTCGCCACCGGAGACCTCGCAGATGCGAGCGATCTCGTTCATGAACGAAATCTTGGTGGCGAGCATGGCGTTGGCTGCGTATTTCACGATCTCCGCGCTCTGCGGACTCATGCGGATCATGCGATTTTGCTGGCGATTGAAGGGTGCGTAGAGGCGCACCATCACCTCGAAAGCGTCGTCGTCCGCCGTGCCGACGACGATGCGGTCCGGCTTCATGAAGTCGTTGACGGCGTCGCCTTCCTTCAAGAACTCCGGATTGGACACCACGGCGACCTTGTGTTTGGTGTGCTTCTGCGCGACCTGGCGCACGCGCTCGTTGGTGCCGACCGGCACCGTGCTCTTGGTCACGAGCACCACATCGTGCTCCGTGGCCTCCGCAACTTCGCGTGCGACTCCCAGCACGTGGCTGAGGTCCGCCGAACCGTCCTCTTGCGGCGGCGTGCCGACGGCGATGAACACGGCCTTCGCGCCGCGAATGGCGGCTGGCAGGTCACTGGTGAAGGTCAGGCGGTCGGGCCAGTTCTTCTTCACCAAGTCCGCCAGACGCGGTTCGTAGAAGGGGACTTCGCCCTTTTCGAGTGCGCGCAGCTTACGTTCGTCCCGGTCCACGCAGATGACCGTGGTGCCGGAGTCGGCAAAGCAAGCGCCCGCAACCAGGCCTACGTACCCAGATCCAATGACAGCGATTTTCACGGCGCACAGCATAGGCGCGTGCGAGGGTCCGGTCGAGCATGGAAGTGGGCCAGGAACTCCCGGGCAGCCGCTTCCGACGCCGCTCGTCCGCAGGTGGATCGTCCGCAGGTGCGGGAACGCGCGTTTAGACGACGGCGTCGTCGGCTAGCTGGTCGAGCAGGACGCGGACGCGCGCCGGGCCGATGCCGAACCAGACAGCGAGGTCGTCGAGCACCTTGCTCTCCGACTCGGCGAGATCGTCATCGGCGAGGGCAACGGCTGCTGCCATGGCGAACGCGGTCTCGATTTCTGCTTCATCCGTCATGGTGCTGGCCACCTGCTGCAGGCGCGCTTCACGACCGTGGTCGCGCAGCCGCAGGGCGTAGTCCTCGATCAGCACGTCGATGATGCCGTCGCCCAGCGCTTCGCCGGTCAGCCCGCGGACAGCGCCGCGGACTGCGGCGTATTCCGTGTCGGTGATCTGTTCGTCCGCTGCCATCACCAGGAACATGACTTCGGCGACTGCGTCGACTCGCCGAATCGCTTCCTTCTCCCGCTCGGTCAGCAGCCCCTGTCGAGCCAAGGTGGCGTGGGCCGAGGAAACGACCTCGCTCTGCCGGCGTCCGCTCGTCAGGAGCGCGTCGCGTAGGCGTTCCATGGTGCGCGTCCGGATTTGCATCAAGTGTATGGTAGCGGTGCCTCGGCAGCTGTCCAAGTGAGCCCGGGCAGCAACGCCGGGGCTCAGCCCCATCCGGGTGTCGTTGCCTGGGCGAAGAAGCGCGCTTTCTGCGCGGGCGTGGGAACCAAGCATTGCTCGGCAGCGACGGACCGGCGGTGGCGCGCGAACCAGCGGTAGCCGAAATCGCGGACGGGCCTCGGCACGAGGCCGAAGAGCGTGTGCAGCACCAGCCATCGTCCACCGACGTAGCGCAGGACCGCTTGCACTGCGTCGGCGTAGTAGTCGACGCGCACGCTGTCGCCGCTTTGCTCGAGCCAGAGCAGGGAGTCGATCCCCTCCTCCAGACCGGACGCCTTGACCAAGCTACGACCTGCTGGGCTCTGCAGGGCGGCGAAGCGCAGGTCCGCCCGGCTCTCGTGGGCGAGGACCCACTGCACCGAAGCGGCACAGACCCCACATTCGCCATCGAACAGCAGAACGGGGCCCTGCTCGAGGGAGGTTCGTTCAACCTCCCCCGCAGCACCGTCTGCTCGGGGCATGGGACCGTACGCGCTGGCCAATGTGGGGAGTGTAGCAGCGCGCGGAAAAAAGCACGTTGGGTCGCGCACGCGGTCGCAGGTGGCCTGGGGCGCCGTTCAGTGCCTTCCGCCTTCGGGCCGGGCCTCGGCCGGCGACGCGCGCAGCACGGACCGCTCCTTGGCCGTGAGCTGGCGGCCCAGGCCGGCCAGCGTCTCTTGAGCGTCCTTTTGGCCTGCCTCCGCGGCCTGCCGAAGCTGGGCCAATGCGGCCGCGAGCTCTGCTTCATCGTACGGCTCGGCCGCCAGCGCCCGCCGCACCCCGGTTTGCGCTTCCTCCATGCGGCGCCGATGGTTGGCCAGCTTCTGACGCCCCTCTGCGAGGGCAGCGAGAGCGCGCGGATCCCGCGGCCCGCCGAGCGCGCGGACCACGTCCCGCAGGAGCCTTGCTTCGGGTGGTCCCTGTCGCATCCCGTGCTCGCCGCGGGGGCCCGGGCCGTCGTCGCCCCCGTGCGGGCGGTGGTGTGCGGCGCCGCGGTGACCGCGTAGGTAATGGGTGGCGATGCTTCCCGCGAAGAACGCGTTGAGCATCAGCGATACGACGAGCGCGGCGCCAAAGCCCTTGCCAGCGAGCATCACAGCTCCTCCGGCAGCACGTCGGCTTGGTTCCAGGCCGTACCGAGCGCCAGCGACAGCGCCTCTTCGAACTCCGCCTCTTCGACGCTCGAGGCTTGTGTTGCCTGTGATGCCGCAGACGGGGAGCCACTCTCCACGTCCACACTTTCGAGTGGAATCGCCCCAAGAGCTGCGCCGAGAGCCAGCGAACCAAAGATCAAGAGCCGCGTCGGCCAGCGGCCAAAGAGCACAGCGAGTGGGCGCTCGGCGTGCATCGGGTGCTCGATGGGAATGCTGGCCACGCGGCGCAGGAGCGCGGCACTCGGCAGGATGGGGTCCAACCGCGAAAGAGCCTCGCTCGCAAAGGTTCGTTCTGGGTGCTCGTCGTTTTGCATGGCTGTTGGGTTCGCTGGTTGGCAAGGACCCTTCGTGGTCCGCGGCTTCGTTACGGTCCGTCGTCCTCGTGCGGACCGTCCGGTGTAAGCAATCGGCGGAGGTTGCGTCGCCCTCGCGCCAGCAGGGATTCGACCGCCTCGGCGCTCGTGTCGAGCAGCTCGGCGATCTCGGCCCCGGTCAATTCTTGCTCGTGACACAGCAAAAGCGCCACCTTTTGCCGCTCGGGCAGCGAGTCGAGGGCGCGCTCGACCTCGAGCGAGGTGAGCTTGCTCAGCAAGAGGGCTATCGGCTGCTGTGAGCTTGGCCCGAGCGCGTCGTCCTCGCTTTCGCTGGGCTCCTCGCGGCGAACCTTCCGGCGACGCAGCCGATCGATGGCCAGGTTGTGCGCCATGGCCAGGAGCCAGGTTCGCGCCCGTGCTCGTGGCTCGTAGCTCGCTGCCTTCTGCCAGGCACGTAGGAACGTCTCTTGCGCGACGTCCTCGGCGTCCGCCAAATTGCCGAGGAGTCTGGCTGCGTAGGTGACGATCATGGCCAAGTGCAGGTGAGAGAGTTCTCGAAATGCGCGCGCATCACCTTGGGCGATGCGCTGGAAGAGTGCGAGGTCGCGCTCTCGATCCGAGTCCCTGTCGGGCGGCACGATGGGAGGCACGATAATGGGCCACGCTACGCCTGTCTCTTGGCTGCCGCAGGGCTCGGCAGCCAAGGGACTCCGGCTCAGCTGGCCTGACCCTTGCTGCTCTTTTCTGGAGCCTTTTCGCCGGCCTTTTCGCCAGGACCGCCGCAGTCGTGCGCCGGACCGCCATGTCCTCGGCCTTCGGCGGACAGTGCCGCATGGGCTTCCTCGTGCGTGACCTGACCGTCCCTATTGGTATCGAGCTTGGCAAAGCGACGGTCCGCTTGGGCCAGCGCTTCTGCCTTGGCGACCTTGCCGTCCT